>JAEEGF010166992.1_pt1 | contig 11031 bp, 8 predicted proteins | sample 9134171 | NCBI WGS metagenome assembly JAEEGF01 (sample SAMN16246542, study PRJNA631951) | gut metagenome | biome: gut microbiome; feature: rumen; material: AP-attached | host: Bos | place: Iran: Karaj | collected 2018-10
AGTTCTACCTTGAGTTCACCGTTGGTGAGTCTTGCGGTAAGTGTACTCTCTGCCGCATCGGAAACAAGCGCATGCTTGAGATTTTGACCCGCATCACTGAGGGCAAGGGCACTATGGAAGATATTGATCACCTGAAGTCGCTCGCAGCAACCATTAAGGATACTGCACTCTGTGGACTTGGTCAGACCTCTCCAAACCCTGTATTGTCAACAATCGACAATTTCTATGATGAATATGTAGAGCACGTTAAGAAGCACACATGCCGCGCTAAGCAATGTAAGGCTCTCTTGACCTACACCGTTAACCCAGAGAAGTGTAAAGGCTGTGGCGCTTGCGCACGCAATTGTCCTGCCGACGCTATTATGGGCGATGTTCGCAAACCTCATGTTATTAATCCATTCAAGTGCATCCGCTGCGGTATGTGTCAGTCGCGTTGCCACTTCGATGCTATTAAAGTTTTCTAACGACACACGATAATTTTCATCATGGAAGAAAAATTGATAAAACTTACTATAGATAACCACGTAGTGGAAGTGCCAAAGGGCACTACACTGCTGGAGGCCGGCAAGCTCGTCGGCATCGATATCCCCACATTGTGCCACATCGATCTTAAGGGCACTTGTGTGAAGAACAAACCTGCATCTTGCCGCCTTTGTGTGGTAGAGGTTGAGGGACGTCGCAACTTGGCGCCTGCTTGCGCTACTGCTTGTATGCCCGACATGGTGGTTCACACTAACTCGGGTCGCGTGATTCGCGCTCGCAAGACTATCGCCGAGCTCATCCTTAGTGATCACCCCAACGATTGCCTCACTTGCCCCAAGTGTAGCAACTGTGAGCTTCAGCGCTTGGTAATGCGTCTTAACATCCGTGAGATGCCTTACAACGATGGTGAGAAGAGCCAGCGTAAGAACGAGGTTACTCCAGCCATTACCCGCAACATGGAGAAGTGCATCTACTGCCGCCGTTGCGAGAGTGTTTGTAACGAGGTTCAGAGTGTGGGCGTTCTTGGCGCCATCCGTCGTGGTTTCGACACTACTATCGCTCCAACCTTCGACCGCATGTTTGTTGATACCGACTGTACCTATTGCGGTCAGTGTGTGGCTGTTTGCCCCGTGGGCGCTCTCACCGAGCGTGACTACACCGATCAGCTTATGGCCGACATCACCGACCCCGACAAGGTTGTCGTTGCTCAACCCGCTCCTGCAGTGCGTTTCGCCCTCGGCGAGGAGTTTGGCGTGCCTGGCATTGTTACCGGCAAGCTGGCTACCGCATTGCGTGACCTCGGTTTCGACTACGTGTTTGATACCGACTTTGCTGCCGACCTCACTATCATGGAGGAAGGTGCCGAGATTCTTGACCGTCTCAAGAAATACCTTGCTGGTGACAAGAGCGTGAAACTGCCTATTATGACTTCGTGCTGCCCTGCATGGGTTAACTTCTTTGAGCACAACTATCCCGACCTGCTCGACTATCCTTCGAGCGCCAAGTCGCCAGCCCAGATGTTTGGTGCTGTTGCTAAGACTTATTGGGCCGAGAAGATGGGCATCCCACGCGAGAAACTAGTGGTTGTGTCAATCATGCCTTGCTTGGCTAAGAAATATGAGTGCGGACGCGACGAGTTCAAGGTTAACGGAAATCCCGATGTTGACTACAGCATATCGACCCGTGAGCTTGCTCGACTCATCAAGCGTGCAAACATTAACTTTGCTCAGCTGCCAGAAAGCGACTTTGACAGTCCTCTCGGTGAGTCAACAGGTGCTGCTGTAATCTTCGGTGTTACAGGCGGTGTGATGGAAGCTGCTCTGCGTACTGTTTATGAGGTTTACACAGGCAAGACTCTGCCTCGCATCAACTTCGACCAGGTTCGTGGATTTGATGGTATCCGTGAAGCAACAATCGACATCAACGGATTTGACCTCAAGGTTTGCGTAGCTCACACTCTCAGCAATGCACGCATCATCATGGACAAGCTCCGCGCTGGCGAGCTCGACTACCATGTGGTTGAGGTGATGGCATGTCCTGGTGGCTGTATTGGTGGTGCTGGTCAGCCTTATCACCATGGCGACTTCAGCGTGATTCAACAACGTTGCGATGCTCTCTATGCTGAGGATGATGGCAAACCATTGCGCAAGAGCCATGAGAATCCCGACATCCAGAAGCTCTACAAGGAATTCTTGGGCGAGCCTCTAAGCGAGAAGGCACATCACTTGTTGCACACTCACTATTTTGACAAAACTATTAAGTAATCTTGGCTAAAACCTCTATATATTATGGCAAAAGCAAAAGAAATGAAATTGGCATGTAATGTCATTGAGCAGGTGGAGGCCATCTGCGACAAGCATGGTAACAAACCAGGCGAGCTCATTAATATCCTTCATGAGGCACAGTCGATGCATGGTTACCTCCCCGAGGAGATGCAGCGCATCATCGCCCGCAAGCTTAATATCCCTGCTTCTAAGGTTTATGGTGTTGTGACTTTCTATTCGTTCTTCACCATGACTCCTAAGGGTAAGCACCCAATTTCGGTGTGCCTCGGAACTGCATGCTACGTGCGTGGTTCTGAGAAGTTGCTTGAAGAAATCAAGCGCATTCTCAACATCGAGGTTGGTGAGACTACCCCTGACGGCAAGTTCTCACTCGACTGCTTGCGCTGCGTGGGTGCCTGCGGTCTCGCTCCAGTGGTAACCATTGGCGAGAAGGTTTACGGACGCCTCCAGCCTAAGGACGTTCAAAAGATTCTTGAAGAGGTGGATAACTAATTTTCCACACCTTATTATAATAAACGGTCATGCCTAAGCAGGCATGACCGTTTTTATTGGTATCATTATTTCGACAATGAGTTTTTTTTGTTATCTTTGTGGTGCAAAGTTGTGATTAGAATTGGTTTCTATCACAACGGTGTTGATTTACAGATAATTAACTTGTTTATTAAATCAAAGGTTTGATTTATGCCAGAGAACAAACAACCTAAAACGCAAGTGAAACAGATGCCAGCTGAGCCACAGGAAGTCAGTAGTGGATTAAACTATGGTTTGAAGGCTCACGACTATGTTCAGGTGCAGTGCTGTTCGGGTAAAGCATGTCGTAAAAACGATAGCGAGCGCATCATCAATCTTTTCAAGATGATGTTGCATGCCCACGGCATCGACGATATGGTCGATGTTGTGACCTCGGGATGTTTTGGCTTCTGTGCCAAAGGTCCTATAGTGCGCATTCTTCCTGATAATATCACCTATACGCACGTCAAACCCGAGGATGTGAACGTTATTGTTGAGAAACATGTTGTGCGAGGAGAGCTTGTCGATGAGTTAAGATATGTGGAAGCAGCAGTTCATCACCTTGAGGTGGAGTCACAACAATGGAGCTCCTTTAAACGCCCTGTTTCGCTTGACTCAATGCTCAACCACTATATTTATGAGATTGGTGGCAAGCCGTTCCTGAATGTGCTGTCTTACGTTATCGACTCAGAGAAATGCCGTGGTTGCACTGCTTGTAAGCGTAATTGTCCGGTCAATGCGATAAGTGGCGTTGTAAAACAGCCCCATGTTATCAATCCATATAAATGCACGTGCTGCGGCAAGTGCAAGACTAAGTGTAAGTTTGATGCTATCGAAGGTCCCATTGGTGTGCTTGATGAGCGCAACTCTATTAATGATGTGCTTGCCGACATCAAGAACACTGACAAACTGGTTGTTGCTCAAACCGCTCCGGCAGTGCGTTTTGCACTGGGCGAGGAGTTTGGTTTGGCGCCAGGAACGGTAGTGACTGGTAAGATGGTCACAGCGTTGAGGCAACTGGGTTTTGACTACGTGTTTGACACCAATTTTGGTGCCGATTTCACCATAATGGAGGAGAGCGCCGAACTCATTGACCGCCTGAAGCGTAAAATGGCTGGTGACCCCGACGTGAAGCTGCCCATGACAACATCGTGCTGCCCAGCGTGGGTTAATTTCTTTGAGAATGACTATCCCGACTTGCGCGAATACCCATCCACTTGCAAGTCACCAGCGCAGATGTTTGGCACTTTGGCAAAATCTTATTGGGCCGAGAAGATTGGAATTCCAAGTGAGAATATCTCAGTTATTTCAATAATGCCTTGTGTGGCCAAGAAATATGAGTGCGCCCGTGATGAGTTTATTTATGACGGCATCCCTGATGTGGATTGTAGTATCACTACACTGGAACTTGCCGAGATGATTAGGAATCATGGCATAGACTTTGTGAACTTGCCCGATAGCTCGTTTGATGATCCACTTGGCAAAGCTACTGGTGCTGGGCATATCTTTGGTACTACTGGTGGTGTGACTGAGGCAGTGTTGAGAACGGCCTACGAGAGATTTACAGGTAAGACGCTTCCAAAATTGGAGTTCACTCAAGTGCGAGGCATGGACGGCATCCGTGAGGCTACAATCGACATGGATGGCTTTGAACTTAAGGTGTGTGTTGTGCACACTCTTAATAATGCCCGTATTGTGATGGACAAACTTCGTGCTGGCGAACTCGATTACCATCTCGTTGAGGTAATGTCATGTCCAGGCGGTTGCATTGGTGGCACGGGTCAGCCTTACCACCATGGCGATATTTCGGTGCGTGAAGCAAGGCAGCGTGCCATGTATGCCACCGGTGTCACTAAGATGGTGCGCAAGAGCCACGAGAGCCCAGCTGTGAAAGAGATATATGAAGAGTTTCTCGGTGAGCCATTAGGCAAGAAATCGCACAAACTCCTTCACACTCATTTCCGCGACAAGTCTATACTTTCGGATTAACAACAAAAAAGTAACCAAAATTTTGGTTACTTTTTTGTTGTGTTTTACGGCAGCGACACTTTGTCGAGGATGCCTTGCAGATGGGCAATTGCAAGGCCATAGTTGGTAATTGGCACGCCTTGCTCTTGGGCACGTACTATGCGCGAGAGCATTAGGCGGCGGTTGAACATGCACGCGCCGCAATGGACTATCAGGTCATATTTTTTCAGGTCGGCAGGGTAGTCCTTGCCGGCGTGTATGTCGAAGGTTATTGTCTCGCCAAATCGCTTGCGTATCATACGCGGAATTTTCTCGCGGCCTATGTCTTCGCTCATTGGGGCATGGGTGCAAGCCTCAGCGATGAGCACTCGCGACTGCGGTGTGAGGCGGTCAATAGCTTTAGCTCCTTCAATCAGCACATCGATATTGCCTTTCTGCCCTGCCATAAGTACCGAGAACGAGGTTAGAAGACTATTTTCTGGCTTCTGTTCATAAACTTGTGCAAAGACTTGTGAATCAGTAATGATAAGTGCTGGTGCTAGACACATTGCTTTAAGGGTCTGCTGGAGAGTATCTACTCCACAGCATGTTACTATGCAGCCTTTGTCGAGCAAGTCGCGGATGGTCTGCACTTGTGGCAATATCAGGCGCCCTTTTGGTGCTTGCGGGTCTTGTGGCATCACAAGTAGCACGGAGTCGCCAGGTTTGGCAAGACCTGCAGTAAGGCTCGTCTCCTCGTCATCGCCAGCGGCATGGGCAAGAGCATTGCGTAGGATGTCGATGCCCTCATGATTCTTGGCGCTAACCGCTATTGGCATAATCTCAAGGATGCTATTTATCTGTTCAGCAACCTCTTCTTTATTGCCAATGGCATCTACTTTGTTTAATACCGCCACAGTGGGAATCTCGAGGCGTCGCAACTCGTCAATCCATTGTTTCTCATAGTTGAGGTTGCTGGCTTGGTCCATAACAAGTAGAGCCATGTCGGCTTGGTCAAGAACGCGGTGCGTGCGCTCGTTGCGCAGCTCACCTACGTTGCCCTCGTCGTCAAATCCAGCGGTGTCGATGAGCATGCAAGGCCCAAGTGGCAATATCTCCATGGCGCGGTTCACGGGGTCGGTGGTCGTGCCCGCCTCGGGTGAGACGATGGCGACCTGCTGACCCGTGATGGCATTTAGCAAGGACGACTTACCCACGTTTCTTCGCCCAAAGATGGCGATGTGACGTCTAAGCGACTGTGGTGCAGAGTTCATTGATAGTTTTTTATTAGTTGCGTTAACAACGCAACAGACAGAATTTGTTTTAGAACCTAAAGTCGCGCTCGCCATTGGCGATGTCGATAAGGCGGCGGTTAGCAAGGTTGCGGATGCGGTCATCGGGCAACTTCTCAAGCTCGCGGCGGATGAGTGCCTCACCTTTCTCGCGGGTGGCTGGACTGGCGTAGTCCTCGAGGTATTCCTTGAGGGTAATCATTGCGTTTGGAGTGCAGCAGTAGCTTATTTTGCCGCGCTTCACAAGCGACATGAAGCGGTCGCCAGTGCGGCCCTCGCGGTAACAAGCTGTGCAGAAGCTTGGCAAGTAGTCGATGTCGAGCAGCCAAGCTATCACCTCGTCGAGACTGCGCTGGTCGCTCACGTCGAACTGAGCCGTGTCGTCGTGGCGCTCCTCGGTTGTGTATCCGCCAACGCTAGTGCGCGAGCCTCCACTAATCTGCGATATGCCCAGGTCTAGCACTTTCTCCCTCACCTTTTGTGACTCTCGGGTGGAAATAATCATGCCTGTGTAAGGAGCTGCAAGGCGGATAATGGCGACAATCTTACAGAAGATGTCGTCGGGAAGTGTGTCGGGGAACTGGTCAAGCGAGATGTCGTCGGCAGGACAGATGCGTGGCACGCTGATAGTGTGAGGACCCACTCCCATACGTGCCTCTAGGTGCTCAGCATGCATAAGCAGGCCAACGAGGTCGTAGCGGTAGGTCGTCAAGCCATAGAGTACTCCGATGCCCACATCGTCGCAACCACCTTCCATAGCGCGGTCCATTGCCTCGGTGTGATAGCAATAGTCGCTCTTAGGACCTGTGGGGTGCAGTTTCTCGTAATTCTCCTTGTTATAGGTCTCCTGGAAGAGGATATAGGTGCCGATGCCAGCCTCTTTGAGACGGCGGTAGTTCTCAACTGTTGTGGCAGCGATGTTCACATTCACACGGCGGATAGCACCATTACCCACTTTTGTGTCATATATCGTTTTGATCGATTCAAGGATATACTCTATAGGGTTCATCTTGGGATGCTCGCCGGCTTCAAGTGCAAGGCGTTTGTGGCCCATCTGCTGCAGAGCAATCACCTCTTGGCGTATCTCTTCTTGCGACAGTTTCTTGCGAGGAATAGTGTGGTTTTTGCCGTGATAAGGGCAATACACACAACCATTTATACAGTAGTTCGACAAGTAAAGTGGAGCAAAGAGCACGATGCGGTTGCCATAGAGTTTCTGCTTCACTTCGCGTGCAAGGTTCTCAAAGCGTTCCACTAAGTCGGGCTGGTCGCACTCGAGCAGCACGGCAGCTTCGCGGTGGGTGAGGCCTTTGCATGTAGCAGCCTTGTTTATTATTTCTTCAATCAGAGAGCGGTTGCTGCGGTTCTTAGCAGCATATTCCAGCGTCTCCATAATTTCGCCGTGGTCGATAAATTCCTCGGCATGAGATGATTTTGGGTTGTACATATCTTAATAGTTAATAGTTCAGAGTTAATAGTTTATAGTTCAGAGTTAATAGTTAATAGTTCAGAGTTAATAGTTTATAGTTTTATGTCGGACTTGTCGGACGATTCAAACGTATCGGATGTAAACTTAACACTTAAAAATAAAGTCACCGCGGTTCCAGTTGATGTGATAACCTATGGTGGCGAGTTGAGCTTCAAGTAGCGCTATGCCCTCGGCGGCTTCAGCATTGGAGATTGCTTTGCCATCGTAGAGATTATAGTTTTTTCTCACGCTGGCAGGGGATAGGTTGGGCATCACCACATTTGCGCCAGCCATTATTCCCATCGTCCTGCCATTTGGATCAATCGTGTTGAGTGCTGTCGTGCTCGGTATCAAGGCATTGGGAAACATCAAGCGGAAGATGCTGTATAGCCGACAGGTGAGGTCAGCGCTTCCAGTAGCATACTTGCCCAGGGGTGTGTCGTGCTGAGGCACGAACGGTCCCAGACCTATCATCTCGGGCTTAAAATGCTCAATGAACTCAATGTCTTCCACAATGTTATCAATAGACTGCCATGGACTGCCCACCATGATGCCGGTGCCTACTTGGTAGCCTAATTCTTTGAGCCACATTAGGCATTGAAGTCGGTTCGTGATCGACATTTCGTCAGGATGCAACTTGCCATAGTGCACAGCATTGTGGCTCTCGTGGCGTAGCAGATAACGGTTGGCGCCAGCCTGTTTCAAAGCCTCATAGACCTCTCTAGGCCATTCGCCGAGTGACAGTGTGATAGCACAGTCTTTCCACCGTTGCCTTATCTCGCTAACCAGTTCCACAAGCCATGGTGCCTTGTCGTGAGGGAGTTCGCCCCCTTGCAGTACAAAGGTTCTGAAACCTAGTCCATACCCCTGTTGGCAGCTTTGCAGCACCTGCTCAGTGGTGAGCAAGTAACGCTCCACCGCCGTGTTGCTCTTGCGTATGCCACAATACAAGCAGTCGTTGCGGCAAACATTGGTCAGTTCCACCAGTCCGCGCACAAAGATTCCCTTGCCAAACACCTCATCGCCAACCTCACGGGCCTGGTCATGCAGGTAGGCGACAATGCTCTCGTCGTCACAGTCCAGCAATGCCCGGTAGCCACTGCTATCCAAGTGCCGTCGTTCTCGCAAGATGTCAACAAGTTCTCTCATTATTGCAATTTGCAAAAGTAATAAAAAGACTTTTATAGAACAAATAATAATCGTTTTTCTTTTCAGTCTTTTTTCGTTATAAGAAAAAATTGTATTTTTGCACTATGATTGATAGTCCTAAAAACAAGATTAAGACTGAACATCACCCCTTTGATCCATTCCTGCCAGAGGGTGCAGTGGTGTTGATGCTTGGGACCTTTCCTCCAAAGCCTGAGCGGTGGTCGATGGAGTTTTATTACCCTAACAAAATCAACGACATGTGGCGAATAATGGGCTTGATCTTCTATGGTGACAAGAACCATTTCTGGATAGAAACAGAAAAGCGTTTTGACTTGTCTAAGCTGAAAGCCTTCCTGACAGAGAAGAAAATTGCACTCTACGACACTGCTACAAGGGTGCGCCGTCTCAAGGACAATGCAAGCGACAAGTTTCTTGACATCGTGGAAACGATTGACCTCGACGAGTTCTTCAAAAAACGTCCAACCATAAGTGCCATTTTCACTGCTGGCGAGAAAGCCACTGGCGTGATAGCCGAGAAGGCAGGAGTAGAGATGCCAAAGACAGGCGAGGTAGTGCGTTGCACATACAATGCCCACAAATTCGACCTTTTTCGCATGCCCTCGTCGTCGAGAGCCTATCCTCTCTCGCTTGAAAAGAAAGCCGAGGCCTATCGCACGATGTTTAGGCAAATAGGTTATGAAGTGTGACAAAAATATTGTAACTTTGCAGTCGCAAATTCAGTGACAACGAAATGAACCGTAAAAAAACGATAATATTCATGCTCGCTCTTGTAGCTATAGTGCTGATGAGTGACGCATGTTTTGCTCAAGATGCTGCTCAAACCGCTGCTGAGCCGTCGTGGACCGAAAAACTATACTTCTGGTTTAAGGACCATATGAATTATTGGACCATCATCCTACTTATGGCGATAGAGAGTTCGATAGTGCCGCTGCCCAGTGAGGTGGTGGTTCCACCAGCTGCCTATTTCTCGTTGCAGGCTAATAGCAACCTTGAATTCTGGCTCGTGATAGTGACCGCCACAGTGGGCGCATATCTTGGATCGGCAATAAATTATGGCCTCTCGATGCTCATTGGACGACCAGTATTCTACGCCTTTGCTGATAGCAAAGTGGGACACTTGTTCCTGCTCAACCGTGAGAAGTTGGAGTATGCCGAGGACTACTTTAGGCGCAAAGGTTCGATTTCCATATTCTTTGGCCGATTGTTGCCCGCTGTGCGCCATCTCATCTCAATTCCCGCTGGCTTGTCGCGCATGAACTTTGGCACCTTCAGCTTCTATACTGTGATTGGTGCCGGATTGTGGAATGTGGTTTTGGCATTGCTGGGCTATCTCCTCTACCGCGTGGTGCCCGACGATAGCCAACTATTTGCACAACTTGAGCACTACAGCCATTACCTCAAAATTGCCGGCTTTATCCTCTTGGGCGCCGCAATAATCTTTATCATTTATAAAGTGAGAAAAAACAAAAAGAAAAATGAACAAGAGAAATCAGTAACAGAATAACTTTCGTTCATATTACTTAACACTTAAAACTTAACACTTTATACTTATAGTATGATAGTTTCTCCCTCATTACTCAGTGCCGATTTTGGCAACCTTGCCCGCGACTTGGAGATGATAAACCAGAGCAAGGCGCAGATGCTCCACCTTGATGTGATGGATGGCGTGTTTGTGCCAAACATCTCATTTGGGTTTCCTGTGATAAAATATGTGCAGCAGTTGTGCAAGAAACCGCTCGACGTGCATCTGATGATAGTGGAGCCGCAGAAGTTCGTTAACGAGGTGCGCGCCTGCGGCGCCGAGATTATGAATGTGCACTACGAAGTGTGCAGTCACCTTGACCGTGTGGTGCAGCAGATTCATGACGCTGGCATGAAGGCAGGCGTGACCATCAACCCTGCCACACCGGTGTGCCTCTTGCGCGACATCGTGGCACAGCTCGACTTGGTGCTGCTTATGTCGGTAAACCCAGGTTTTGGCGGGCAGAAGTTTATCCCTAATACCCTTAATAAGGTGCGTGAGCTGCGTGCCCTCATTGCTGAAACAGGCTCAAAGGCTGTGATAGAGGTTGATGGCGGAGTTAACGACATCACAGGAAAGCAGCTTGCAGATGCCGGAGCCGATGTGCTAGTGGCTGGAAACTATGTCTTTAAGGCACCAGACCCGATTAAGGCAATAGAAACTCTCTACAATTTGTAAAGATTTTTACGATAAAGTTTGCGCGGTTTAAGAAAAAAGCGCTAACTTTGCACCCGCAAAAAACGACCATTGGAAAGATGCCGGAGTGGTCGAACGGGGCGGTCTCGAAAACCGTTAACCCCTTTCGGGGTTCCAGGGTTCGAATCCCTGTCTTTCCGCAATATCGGGGTAACATGG
>JAEEGF011775168.1_pt1 | contig 11030 bp, 10 predicted proteins | sample 9134171 | NCBI WGS metagenome assembly JAEEGF01 (sample SAMN16246542, study PRJNA631951) | gut metagenome | biome: gut microbiome; feature: rumen; material: AP-attached | host: Bos | place: Iran: Karaj | collected 2018-10
CGCCTTTCTTGACGGGGAACTTGTCCTTGTCGGGATAAAGCTGGGAGGTGTATTTCTTATTCTTGTACTGTTGCTGCTTCACATATCGAGCCACCTCGCCTGTGAAACGCTGCAAGTGGGCATATACCGAGGTGTAGCCGTCGTTATGCATGACATAAAGCACATTACCATAGCCGTAGGGCGACACTCCGATACGGCTGATATAACCGTCGGCCACGGCATACACCTTCTTGCCTTCCACACCTTGTGTCTTGATGTCGAGTCCGGCATGGAGATGGTTGGGGCGAAGCTCGCCAAAAGTAGCAGAGAGTTGTATCGGGATATCAACTGGCTTACCGTATATGGGATAGGTCTGTGCCGTCGTTGCGAGGGTGAGCGAAAGCACCAATACAACCAATAAAAAGCGTAGTTTTGTCATTATTGTAAAATCGTTGAATGAATTATTGCGCAAAGATACACCTTTTTTCCTATTTTTGCAACCTATTCAAGGAATAAAGCGATGCGAAAAAAGACCAACAAAGAGAAATTTATCGAGTGGCTCGGCAAGCCGTATATGCTGCTGCTCTACAGACTCTTGGCCATCTTGTTGGCGCTCAGCATCAGCCGATGGATGTTGTATCTCTTCAACTCGCAGTATTTCCACCAACTGAAAGAAGGACAAGCACTACAACTTTTCTTCTATGGCATGCGGTTCGACCTCTCGGTGGCGGCGGTGCTCAACTTGCCCGTCATCCTCTACTATTGCTTCCCATCGAGGCACATCTTCAACCGAGGAGGGCAACGGTTCATCGACTTCATCTATGTCACGGTCAACTCTGTAGCCATCTTCTTGAATTTCATCGACATCGTTTGCTTCAATTTCTTGGGCAAACACATCACGGTGAGCTACCTCAAAACAATGGGACGGTCTGGTGAACTCTCCTTCGGCTTCGTCCGACAGGTGTTGTTCGATTATTGGTACCTACTTGTCATTTTCATCCTCTTTGTATTGATCGTCATTGTAGTAGCCCGACACACAAAACTCAAGGAAGAAAATGAGGTGACCCGATGGCCTCTGAAGCAGTTGATCAGGTTGGCGATAGCCCTCATCTTGGCCTTCATCGCTTGGCGCGGCGGTTTCCAACAGAAGCGCATCACCATGCAGACAGCCCTTGAGTATACTGACCCGCAAAATGCTCCCATCCTACTTAACACTCCGTTCTGTCTGATCAGCGGTGACAACACTCCGAAAACCATCAAAGCCCCCACTGGCGAGCCTTCGTTCACAGCTATACATACAGACTTAAAGGCCAACCGTTTCATTATCGATACTATAGCCACCGACACGCTGCCAGCCAACCTGGTAGTCATTATCATGGAGAGCATCGGTCAAGAAATGACAGGCTATTACAACCCCAGCCGGCAGCATCAGGTGACGCCTTTTCTCGACTCACTGCTTAATAGCAGCTTGACTTTCGACGGGCGGTCAAATAGCAGAAAGAGTCTGGAAGTCTTACCTTCCATCTTGGCCAGCATTCCCCCATTGATGGAAGACGACTTCACCAGTTCGGCATATGCCGAACAGGACTTCGATGCGTTCTGCCAGCACTTGCGAACTCGGGGCTACAACACTATCTTCATGCACGGGGGCAAGAATGGCGTGATGGGCTACGACAAGTTTGCCCAACGGGCGGGCTTCGGACGCTATTTCGGCCGCGTTGAATATGGCGATGACAGCGATTATGACGGACAATGGGGCATCTACGACGGTCCCTTCCTGCAATATGCCGCCACCACATTAGGTCGCGTCCATGAACCCTTCGCAACGGCCATATACACACTATCGTCGCGCTATCCTTACAAAGTGCCGCGTCATTTCAAATTCCCAGAAGAGAGCTATTACTGGACGGGATTTGAGAAGACCGTCTACTACACTGATTGTGCCCTGCGCGATTTCTTTGTCATGGCACAACAACAACCTTGGTATGACAATACGCTTTTTGTCATCACCACCGACTGCTCAAACACGCTGCATTTCCAACCCGAATACAACAATGTGTGGGGCATGTACGCCATCCCCATCGCCTTCTATAGGCCGAGACGCATCGAGACAACAAGGACCGACGAGGTAGCCCAGCAAATCGACTTGGGGCCTTCCATTCTGTCAGCCCTTAATATCAACGACACGCTGCTTTCGTTTGGGCGCAACCTCTTCGACAGTCTCAGTGAGCCCTCTTTCATTAGCTATTTCAACCTCACCTACCAGTATTACCACGACACTTATCTGATACAGTCGGACGGGCAGAACTCCTTCGGCATCTATAAACCTGGCAACGACCCGTTGATGAGCGACAACCTCATCGACCGACTGCAATGCCCCGACATCTTTGACAAGATGTATGACTTCCTGCACGAATACAACCAAAGACTGACTTCCAACGAATTGAAACCCACCTTCGACACCCTCCATGAGCAAACAACGGATACGATTCATCATTAACCCCATCTCGGGAAAGAAACACAAAGACCATCTCCCCGAACAAATCGAGGCCCATCTCGACTTGTCGAAATTCGACTATGAGGTCACCGTGTCGGAATACGTTGGTCATGCCAAATTGTTGGCCCAGGAAGCCATCGACGCTCATTTCGATATCTTGGCCGTGGCAGGCGGCGACGGCTCCATCAACGAGGTGGGAACACGACTCATCGGCACCGACACCGCCTTGGCCGTCATCCCTTGTGGCTCGGGCAATGGCCTGTCGCGCTGCTTGAACATTCCTCTCGACCCCATCAAGGCGCTTGATGTCATCAACAAAAACTACAGGCGCAAAATCGACACCGTGGAGGTCAACGGTGTTCCCTTCATCAGCATATCAGGCACAGGCTACGACGCCAAAGTGGCCGACGACTACAGCAAAGACCCACGCCGTGGCTTTGAGACCTACTTCCGTTACATCGTTCGTAACTTCATCACGATGAAGGAACAGCCCTACACCATCGTCATGCCTGATGAAACCATCAAGGTCAATGCCTTCTTCATCTCGTTCGCCAATTCCAACCAAATGGGTTACGATGTACCTATCTCACCCAAAGCCTCGCTATGGGACGGTTTGGTCGACCTCTGCATCGTGCAGAAACCCAATCCTTTGGAGCTTCCCATCATGGGCGGCTTCATGCTCGACGGTATGATGGACAAGGCGCCTAAAGTCAAGATCATACAAACTCCGGAGGCCACAATCATTCGTCCACAAGCCGATGTCATCAACCTTGACGGTGAGTCCATCATGATGGACAAAGACCTTCATCTTCGAGTCAACCCCTTAAGTCTCAACATCATCTGCAATGAAACACAAAAGTGACAATAACGGAACCGTATATTCCACCAACCCTGACTATGTCTTCGACTATGGAGAAGAAACTGTCGTCACCCTTGAACCTGCCAAGCAGAACCTGCGTGTCATGCTCGACAAAAAGCAGCGAGGCGGCAAAAAAGTGACCCTTGTCACAGGCTTTCAAGGCTCCGACTTCGAGCTTGCCTTATTGGGCAAAGAACTCAAATCGGCTTGTGGCGTAGGCGGCAGCACAAAAGACGGCGAAATACTGATCCAAGGGGATTTCCGTGAAAAAGTGTTGGCATTGCTGCTTCAAAAAGGATACACAAAAACCAAAATCAGCGGGATATGATTGAAAAATACATAGAAATACTCAACGGCATTGGCGAAAGTATGCATTTGGGCGCGACGACCTCCCTCGCTATCGCCGAGGGTATCGCCGTCGTCACTTTACTCGTCCTCGGTATCTTGCTTTATTTCCTTGCCCGCTTCATCATCAGCAAGACCGTTAATGTGCTTATACGAAGGACACCTTCGAAATATGATGACCTATTTGTAAAAAACAAGGTGTTCATCCGCATTTGTCTCCTCATACCGGCCATCCTCATCAAGTATTACCTGAAGAGTGCCATGCCCGACTTCCCTGGTGCCGCCGATGTCATTCTCAAGATTACAAAAATCTATGAGATCACCGTATACGCCTCTATCATGATGGCCTTGGTCAATTCGGCGCATGAACTCTACAACTCGTTTGAGAGTTCTAAGCTGAAACCCATAGAAGGCTTGGTGCAAGTCATCAAAGGCGTCATCATTGCCGTCAGTGTGCTGCTGATCACCACCTTCCTGTTGGGCAAGAGCCTATATAGCATCCTCATCGGCTTGGGCACCATCTCCGCCGTCCTCATGCTCATCTTCCAAGACTCCATCAAAGGCTTTGTTGGCAGCATTCAACTTTCCATCAACGATATGTTGCGCATTGGCGACTGGATTGTGGTGGGACAAGCAGATGGCACCGTTCAAGAAATCAACCTCACCTCGGTAAAGGTGCAGAACTGGGACAACACCATCACTACCATCCCGACCTACACACTGGTCTCGGCTCCCTTCACCAACTGGCGAGGCATGTCGGAGTCGGGCGGTCGGCGCATTGCCCGTAGCATCAACATCGATGTGAACACCATACGCTACTGCACGCCAGAGATGTTGGAAAAATACAAGCGCTACGCGCTGATAAAGGATTATATCTGTGAGAAAGAGGAAGACATCCTAGAATACAACAAGGCCAACAACATCGACACCAGCGAGATCATGAACGGCCGTCAACAGACTAACCTGGGCATTTTCCGGGCCTACATCAAGGCTTACCTCAACAACAACCCGAAACTCAACCACAACCTCACCATGATGGTGCGACAGCTGCAGCCTACCGAGTTCGGCGTGCCGCTGCAAATCTATGCATTCAGCAGTGACAAGCAGTGGACCAATTATGAAGAAATCCAAAGCGACATCTTCGACCATATCATTTCGGCGGCAACGATGTTTGACCTAAAGATTTACCAGAAGCATTAATTTGTAGGGCTGTCACACTGTGGCAGCCGTACAAACCAAAAATAAAGCCACATGCATGCAGGAATCGTTTTTACGGAAAAGTATTTGAAATTGATGTTCAAGCAGTTGCGCAATGCCACGCCTGAAGAGGTGATGGAAGAGCTGGAACATTGCCGCCGCGAAAACCGCCGCCCTGTACGTGTGCCGAGGTATTTCAGAGGCTTTTTCATTGAGGAGAAATACCAAGCCTCAACAGGCTTCGAGATGCAAGTCTTCAAGCACGAAGAAACAACAAGGCCCCTGAGCCCTCGGTTCCTGAGCTTGGCGAAGGAGTCGAAGGGCCGACCTAATCACAAACTCATCCTCTACCTCCACGGCGGCGCCTTCATCTATCCGCCCATGTTTTTCCATTGGCGTTTCCTGCACGACCTTGCCTTACGCACGCATTATGACGCTTTGCTCCCCGTCTATCCCAAGTCGCCGGAATACGACTGCGAGTACTCGGTCAAAACGTTATTGGAATACTACCAAAGCATCTCGGAATCAAAGCAATACGATGAGATTCACCTCGTTGGCGACTCGGCGGGAGCTTGCCTATGCCTTGTGATTGCCCAAGAAGCCCACAAAAACGGATGGCAAAAGCCAAAGACCTCTATCTTGCTCTCCCCTTGCGTCGACCTGAGCCACACCAAGGAAAAGGAGATGTTGGCCTTACAGGACAAAGACAACATGTTGCAATACGACCGCATTGTCACCTTGAATGCCATCTGGCAAGGCAAATTGCCCGTGAAACATCCATGGGTCAGCCCCGTCTTTGGCGACTTCAGCGGGGTGGACAACCTCAACGTCTATTATGGTTCAAATGAAATCCTCCAGCCCGATGACCTTTTCCTCAAAGAGACCTACGAAAAGGCGGGCAAGACCGGACGTTTCAACGAGTATGAGGGCATGTTCCACACCTTCGCTATGTTCCCGGTTCCTGATGGATTCAAGGCCTTGAAGGATATGGTTTCCATTCTAAAGCGATAAAAGCCAAAAGAATCTGACAGATCACGCACAAAGCCTTGTTGCGTCATTTGCCAGGTTTTTTAACCTTGACTTTAGGAGCACCATTATTGGCATCAGACTTTTTCACAGTTTTGGTATTGCTAGCCTTTTTGGGCTCTTGCTGCTTCTTGGTAGCTTTTTCGGTCGGTTTTTTCTTTTCTGCAGCTTTTTGTGCCTCTTTCTTCGCAGCAGCTTGTTTTTCAGCTTCCTTGAATTCTGCCTTCTTTGCCTCCACTTCCTTCACATATCTGCCTTGGGGATAGGCTTCAAGATAGCTGTCGCACGCCGCTATAGAAGTGCAATTCTCAAAGAACTTGTCCTCTATCTGTTCTGCTTCAGCTTTGGCTCGCGCTTCGGCTTCGGCCTGCAGTCTGGCTTGCTCTTCGGCAATGGCTTGCAACGCCTTGGCGGTGCTGTCGGCCACAAGCCTGTCGACTTCGGCTTTGGCTTCATTGTAGTGCAAAGCGTCGCTTCCGAAATCACGCATATAGGAACGATAGTCATTAGCAGTGACACAGGCTTGATAGGCTTGGTTATCAGCTTCATTTCTTATGGATTTCTCCCTGAGCTTCAAAAACAGCACAATAGCCACCACCAAAACCGCCAAAGCGCCCACTCCTATTCCAATCCAAAGGCCAACCTTTTTCTTCTTCTTGGGCTTTTCTGTCCCGGCAGCAGTTTGAGTCGCCTCAGGAACGTGGATGCTTGTCGGATGATCGGACATGTTCTGTCGTTGGGGCTGGAAAGCTTGTTCTGCAACAGGTGTATTTGCCTCAACAGCAATGGTTTTGTTCAGGTTGTCGCTTTGTGCTGGCGCTCCCATCATCGACGGTGTTGCCCCAAAATGACACAAGGCGGGTCTATTATTTGGTTCTTTCTCCAAATAGGGAGACAAGAAGTTCTTCCAACTTACCGGCAAACCACTCAAATCCAATGGCTTGTACACAATCCGCTCGCGGATTTCGAAATCGCCGCTTGAGTTGCTGTCGTAGGGGCAGGTGCCCGAAATCAGCTGGGCGAATGTCACGGCCAAGGAATAGATATCGGTGCGATAGTCGATGTTTTTGGTGTCTTTCACCTGTTCGGGGCTCATGTACATCAGCGTGCCCATCATCGCGCCTGTGCTGGTCAGGGAGATGCTTTCCTTCACCTTGGCGATGCCGAAGTCAAGCAGCTTGATGTTGCCTCGCTTGTCGAGGAAGAGGTTCGACGGCTTGATGTCGCGGTGCACGATATCCATGGCGTGGGTGTAGTTGAGCGCGTCGACCGTCTGGTCCCACCAGCGGCGCAACTCTTCATCGGAGAACTGCCTGCCGTTTTTCATCAAGGCCTCAAGGTCTTCGCCTTCGAGGTACTCCATGACGATGCAGTGACGGTTGCCAATATAGCCATAGCCGTACACCTGCCGGATATTCGGATGGTCGAGTTTGACCATCACGAGGGCCTCGTTATGGAAGCGCTCCACGATTTGTGGGTAACTCGCCAAGTTCTCGTTCAACACTTTTACCGCCGCAGGCTTGCCGATTTCATTCTCGGCGTACCACACCTCAGCCATGCCACCCTTGCCGAGCAGCTTCTTCAGTTCAAATCCGTTGATTACTTGTCCTTGCATATCAAATAAATGCTATTGGTTAACAAACGACTCTCCTTTTGAAAGTCAAGCAATTAATTTGGCAAATGTAAGAAGATTTTCGGATTATCCGCCAAAAACCGCAAGTTTTCTTAACTTTGCCCCGCAAAAAAACCAATGTCTACAGAACATCATGCAGAAATTCAGCGAATTAATTAAGGAAGAACTCAAAGGTTGGAAGCCGTTCGACATCATTTGGCTGGTCCTGGTGAGCATTGTCATCACGGTGATGTCCATCCTGTTCAAATACGACAAGGCGAACGACCAGTTCTATTGGATCCACATCGTAGCGGCGGCCTGCGGCATCATCAACGTGGTATTAGGCGGCAAGGGCAAACTGTCGAACTACCTCTTCGGCTTCATCCATTGCTGCCTGATGATTTACATCACGTTGATTTCCAGACTCTATGCCGACTTCGGCGTGACCGTCTACAACTTTGTCATGCAGTTTGTGGGCTTTTTCATGTGGGCGAAAAACATGAACAAGGAAACGCACGAAGTGATGAAACTCCATGCCTCCAACCGCACTCGAATCATCAGCCTCGCCATCATCGTAGTAGGCACCATCGGATTCGGTTTGCTGATGAAATACTTCACCAACGACATCGCTCCCTTCGCCGACTCAGCCAAGGCCGTGATGCAAGTCGTGGCCATGATACTGATGGTCAGGATGTTCAGCGAACAATGGTGGCTTTGGATTGCCATCAATTGTGTCAGCATCTTCATGTACATCAAGGCGGGCAACTTCCCCATCACGATGATGTATGTCGTTTATCTGGTCAACTCCATCATCATGTGCGTGCGTTGGGAAAAAGAAGCCATCGCCAACGATAAGCTATTTAAATGAAAGACACACAACGAAATACAAAACTAATTGGAGCCATAGCCGTGGCCTTGTCCGCCATGCTTTGGGGCGTGGACGGCATCCTGCTCACGCCGCAGCTCTATAACCTCAACACGGCCTTCGTGGTCTTCGTCATCCACCTCTTTCCGTTCCTGCTGATGAATGTGTTCTTCTTCAGGGAATACCGCCACCTGAAGACCATGACGCGCTCCGACTTGATCTATTTCCTACTCATCGCCTTGTTTGGCGGCGCCTTGGGCACCTTGGCCATCGTCAAGTCGCTGTTTTTGCTGCATTTCAACAGCCTTTCTGTTGTGGTGTTGCTGCAAAAGCTACAGCCCGTCTTTGCCGTCATCTTGGCACGTATCATCCTGAAAGAGAGGATTAAAAGGCATTTCGCGCTATGGGCTTGTGTCGCCCTCGTTGGAGGTTATTTCCTCACCTTCGGATGGTCATTGCCCGACTTCAGCACCGAGGGCATCACCACAGTCTATGCGGCCTTGCTATCATTGCTGGCAGCCTTCTCCTTCGGCAGTTCCACGGTGTTTTCCAAGAAAATCTTGGGGAACTATTCCTTTGTCAGTTCCACCTTCTTCCGCTACGGCTTCACCACGCTCATCATGCTCATCATCGTGTTGTTCGCAGGCCATATCGGCGACTTCTCACAGGTGACGCCACGCAACTGGCTCTTTATCGCCCTCATCGGCCTGACCACAGGATCGGGAGCCATCTTCCTGTATTACTATGGCTTACGCCATGTGAGAGCCTCGCTTTCCACCTTCCTTGAGCTGATGTATCCCATCACAGCCGTGGTGCTCGACTATTTTGTCAACGACACAAAGTATTCACCCGTTCAATGGGCAGCGGCCTTTGTGATGCTCTTTGCGATTGTGATGCTGAATGTGGACTCTAAAAAGGGATGATTATGAAAGACACGAGACATCGGTTTGGCTATCAGCTTTCAGCCGTCAGCCTTCAGCATAGTAGCACTGAGGCTGATAGCTGACAGCTGATAGCTGACAGCCATTATTATTTTATATTTCGAGCAATATTTAATGCAATTGATTCTGAATTTGTCTACCTTTGCAGCATCAACAAAAAACCAACATCATGGACAACGAAATCAAGTGCATTTATTCCGGTTCCTTAGTCAATGCTGAGTTTATCGGCAGCGTGTTGGAGGAGAACGACATCAAGTTCCTTATCCGCAACTTCCAAGAGGAGAGCCTGCTTGCAGGTTGGGCAGCCAATGTCATCAAAGGAGAGGCATCGGTGTTTGTTTTCACGCAGGACTACGACAAGGCCATGCTGCTCTTGGATGAGATTAATGCGGCGGAGATGGAGGGAGAATAACCGTTCCTTCCATTTACACTTCACGCAAGCCTATCGCTTTCTCGATTTCACGCAGGTTATAGTCTTTCTTGCCCGAACGGACAGCGTATGCCAGTATCTGACAGAAAATCTGCGTATTGTATTTTATCCCGCCTCCAACAAGGGAGAAAAGTGCGCCACTGCGCCAATAGCCAGGATAGGCCTCTGGGATTCCGTTAAACTGATGTATACGCGCTTTGATGGCTTTCTTGCCTTTTTCACCAGCGATTATTAGGCTCAATGTGGATATCCAATCCCCACGCAACACATACTTCACCCCATCGATGATGACATAAAGGATTTCATATTCCGAATGCTCCAAGATATCGGAATCAGGCTCTTCGTCCTGTTCTGATGGATCAATCTCATCTTCTGGCTCGTCACCATATCGCCCGAATTCGATGTCATCGGTCTTGTAAAACACTTCATGGTTTTCCCAACGCACCCATTCAAACATCTCCTTCTCGAGCTCATCAATCTGCCAGTCACAGCCTCGGTCGATGGCGATGGTAAGGAGTCGGCAAAAATGCTCTGCGTTGTGATAATGGTGTGTGACGGTGTCGACAAGATGTTCCGGATTTGTCATAAATGCCTGACACTCAGCATTCACATCAAAAGCATTATGGATATAGGCTATTGGAGCATCATCTTTGTAGATGATCACCATCGGTTCATAAGGATGGCAACCGAAAGTGTAGGTCTCACCTTTGTAAAACAGCGTTGCCTTACCGTTTTCGAAGCTTAAAACGATGTCTTCATTTTTGAATATCACTGCTGATGGATTCATATCCACTATTATTTGCTGCAAATTTACAAATACTTCTCAAAAACAAAAAAAGCCAAGAAACACTCACGCACTCCTTGGCTTTTCATTTGTATTGGCAAAGGCTTAATTCCTGAAAATCAAGCCATCGCCTTGCACGTCGACGATGATGGTCTTCGTCTTGTCGACCGACTCGGCCAGGATCATCTTCGAAAGCGAGTTGAGCAACTCACGCTGCATCATACGCTTCACAGGACGTGCACCGTACTGCGGGTTGTAGCTCTGCTTTGCGATGAAGTCGACCGCGGCATCGGTGATGTCGATGCGGATGTCGTTGGCAGCCAGCATCTTTTGCACGCTGCGGAACTGCATCCTCACGATGTCGGCAATCTGATTCTCGTCCAAAGGCTTGAACATGATGATGTCGTCGACACGGTTCAAGAACTCAGGCCGCATGAACTGCTTCAGCTGCTCCATCACCTCGTTACGGGTCTTCTCGAAGACTTCTTCGTCGTT
>JAEEGF012326877.1_pt1 | contig 11030 bp, 10 predicted proteins | sample 9134171 | NCBI WGS metagenome assembly JAEEGF01 (sample SAMN16246542, study PRJNA631951) | gut metagenome | biome: gut microbiome; feature: rumen; material: AP-attached | host: Bos | place: Iran: Karaj | collected 2018-10
CATGGTCCCGTCGTACGTGGTCAACCTGGAGAGGCTCCCTATAGGTAGGACCGGGAAGATAGACAGGAAAGCGCTCCCCGTGCCGGAGCCGGAAGGAAGCGGGGCGGAGCCCTCCGACGGCCCGGAGAGGATCGTCTGCGAGTGCATGTCGAAGACGCTCGGGGTCCCTGCAGGGCCCGACGACGACTTCATCGCCCTCGGCGGGGACTCCCTGAAGGCCGCCGCCATGGCCGTAGCCGTCTCCGCCGACCCGGGATGGCCGAAGGACAGGCTGCTGAAGAGCGCCGACATCATGAGGCTCCGCACGCCCAGGAGGATGGCTTCGGAATGCAGGAGCAGGCTGGAATGCCCCCGGAGGTTTGATTTCGAGACCGGGTGCCCCATGCCGGACGGGATGCTGAACTTCTTCCTCAACGGGACCGAGGGTCAGGACTTCCTCCTGTCTTTCGCGATCGCGTCCGATGATTGGACCGACGCGGAAAGGCTTAAGGCGGCGGTGGAGGCTGTCATCGAGGCCCATCCGATCCTCGGATGCCGCTGCGAGGTCCGCGACGGGGTGCCGTGGGCGGCGTTCGGGACGCCCGTGAAGATAGGGTTCTCGGAGAACGACGTCTTCGACGAGGGGGCGGAGCCTTCGGAGCCCATGGACATCCGCAAGGAGGCGATGAGCAGGTTCACCATCTGCAGGAACGGCCCCGGATACGGCGTGCTGGCGGACATAAGCCACGTGATATTCGACGGGTTCTCGGTGAACCCGCTGGTCCGGTCCCTGAAGGACGCGTACGACGGCAAGGCCTTGAAGACGGACGAAGGCGTCCTGGAGGCCTCGGCGTTCTCCGTCGCGGTCCGCGGGACGCCCGAGTTCGAGGAATCCAGGCGCATGATGGTCGCCGAGGTCGCCGGAAAGGACTTCGCCCCTGTCATAAGGACCGCCGGGTCGGGGAGGAGGGAAGGGCCCCGCAAGGTGAACTCCGTCGTCAGGGAGCTGTCCGCCGGCAGAGACGCCGTGGAGGAGAGGGCGAGGTCCGCGGGGGTCTCCGCGGGAATGCTGCTCTCCGCCGCCTTCGGGATCGCCCGGGCCAGATACGGCGGGAAGATTACCTCGCTGTTCGCCCAGGTCCAGAACGGAAGGGGGAACTCCGACCTCGACGGCACCATATGCAACTACGCCAACCCGGTGCCTTTCTTCACCGACCTGGGCGAGGACATGGAGATCACGGAGCACCTCAGGAGATGCGCCGATCGCAGCTACCGCTTCATATCGAAGGACCAGTACCCCATGTGGATGCTGATCAAGGAGGCCGGATGGTACACGGACGCCATGTTCCAGTACTTCCCGTACGAGGAGATGTCCGGATCCGTCCCCGGATGCGGCGTGATGGGCTACGTCAAGACCGCCATGAGGAGCCTGGACAACTTCGAGGTCCTCCCCGACGACGGCAGGCTGATCATGGCGGCCATGCCCAAGCCTGGGTGCGACCTGGAGGGCCTGGACTCGTTTATCAGCAAGTTCGACGAGGTCGTGTCCGGGATGCTCTCCAAGACCCGGCTCTCTGAGCTCTGATCGCCGTCGGTGCTTCGTGGTCATCTCCAATTCTATGTTGAAGAACCCGTTGCTGACGCTGTACGGGAGGGCCCTGTTGTCCTCAGCCGTCACGGTCTCGCCGTCGTCGAACACGAAGGTCATGGACTTCTCCGAAAGGGCCTTGTAATCCCTTTCGGGAATCCCGGTCCAGGCGAGCATGCCGCAGGATTCGATGGTCCTCTTTATATTGGACATGGTCTCGGCGTCCACCGGCTTCTCGCTCTCATACTCTTTGTCGCCGTAGCGGGACCTCTTCCTGTTGGTCCCGGTCCCGTCCGCGTTGAACGTGAGTGTCGCCCGGACGTATCCGTCATTGCGCTCCTCGGATAGGCGTATCTCCCTGAGGCCGGAAAGGTCCTTGAGGGGGACCCTCTCCTCCTTCATGAAGGACTCGAACATGCCGTCCATCCTGAGCGCCATGTCGTACGGGAGCACCGGACACTGGTTGTTCGAAGTGCTTATCTTCTCCCCGCTGGCGTATTTCACGAGGATGCTACCTCCGAAGTTCTCCGGCAGGCCGTAGGTGTTGGAATGGGATCCGTTCCACTTGGCCAGATCGAATTCGTTGACCAGGTCCACCAGGTCGGGCATCACGTCCCTCTTGACGAGGGCGAGAGACGACTTCACGGGGCCTCTGCACTCCTTGACCTTCGCAAGATTCACGAAGGTCCCCTTCTCGCCGCGGATCGCGAACGCCGAGATGTACCAGAGCCTGTCGCGATTATCGTATTCCGGAGGGAGCGCGATCGTGGAGAACGACGAATCGACTTCGAAGAGAGTCATATCCTTCGAAAGGATCTTCTTGGGGGCCTTCGTGTCGCGATAGGCGTCGGTGCCTCCGCACATCATGGGCTCCACCTTGCTGATTATCTCGATGCCGTCCGGCTCGACCTGTTTGTCATCCGTCTGCTTCCCGCACATGGACCATCGGCGACGAATCGACGGGCGAGGGGATATCGTTTGCGCTCCCCGACGGCCATGATGGCCTGAACATCGGAACAAATGCGACGTCGTAGACACGGAAGCGTCGTTACGGAAGATCCCTCCCATCGTTTTATATCGGATAATGCATCCAATCAGCATGCAGGTCGAGACCGCGGACCTGTCCTTCTCCTACAAGGACAAGAGAGTCCTGGAATCCGTCTCCCTCAGGTTCGGCGAGGGGGAAGTCGTATCCATTATCGGCCCGAACGGAGTGGGCAAGTCGACCTTCCTGCATTGCCTCAACAAGCTGCTGACCCCCTCCGGCGGAAGCGTCATGGTCGATGGAAGGGACGTGTCCGAGTACGGGCTGAAGGAGCTGGCCAGGGTGATGGGGTACGTCCCGTACTCCCCGGCGTCCAACTTCCCCCTGAGCGTGATAGACATGGTCGTCATGGGGCGCCACCCCTATAGCAGAATCGGCTCGGCCAGAGACGATCTGAAGGCGGCGCACTCCATACTCGAGAAACTCGATATAGAGAACCTGGCGTTCCGCCCGTTCACAGAGCTCTCTGCCGGACAGCGCCAGAAGGTGATGATAGCGAGAGGCCTCGTCCAAGACCCGGACGTCCTTCTGCTGGACGAGCCCACCGCCAACCTGGACGTCAAGCACCAGATGGAGGTCGCCGGCCTTCTCAAGGACCTGTCCCGCAGGAACAGCCTCTCGGTGGTGATGGTGAGCCACGAGCTGAACATCGCCGCGAAATATTCCGATAGGATGGTGCTCCTAAGCGAAGGGAAGGTCTTCACCGCAGGAACCCCTTGGGAGGTCCTGACCCCTGAGAACCTGCGCGCGGTGTACGAGGTCGACGCCGACGTGGCCGACCACGGAGGGAGACCATACGTAATGCTGAACGGACCGGTGCGGCGATATGTCCGAGCAGGAGTTCGCCGACGGGTACCTCAGATACGTCCGTCACAAGGTCGTGTTCATATCCGCGGCCTTGGCGGCCCTGGTAATCGCCGCGGGGGCATCCTGCCTAGTCGACGGCAGGCCCATCGGAATCCTGGACGTCTACAGGATAATCTGGGAGCACCTGACTGGAGCCAGATACGAGTACGCTACGCCCGAGTACTGGGACGACTTCGTCGTATGCCAGATGAGGCTCCCCAGGACCGTCCTCGCAATCGTCGCCGGATCCTCGCTGGCCGTCTGCGGGACGGTGATGCAGAGCATAATGTCCAATCCTCTGGCAGACCCCTACACCACCGGGATGTCCTCCGGCGCATGCCTCGGAGCGATAATCGCCATCGCCATGGGCTTCGCGTTCACCGGGCCCTCGATATACGGGATCGTCGGGATGTCCTTCCTCATGGCCCTCGTGCCCGCCTTCGTGGTCATCCTGGCCTCCAGGCTCGTGAGCACCTCGCCGGCGACGCTGATCCTCATGGGCACGATAATGTCGTATCTGTTCAGCGCCGTGAACACCCTCATACTGGTCAATCAAGAGGGCGAGACCCTGTCCGCGGCGTACCTATGGACCATAGGGTCCCTGGACAACGTCATCTGGAGCGACCTCTGGATCCCCGGGATGGCCTCGGCCCTGGGATGCGCCGCGATGCTCGCCATGTCCGGGAAGCTGAACGTGATGATGATGGGCGACGACCAGGCCCGCAGCATGGGCCTCGACGTCGACAACTTCAGGACGGTCCTCCTTCTGGTGCTGTCCGTCATGGTCGCGTCCATAATCAGCTTCACCGGAATCCTCGGATTCGTAGGCCTGGTGGCCCCGCACATCGTCAGGATGGCCATAGGGTCGGACAACAAGTTCGTGATCCCGGCGTCCATGGCCTTCGGATCGGCGCTCCTGCTGGTCACGGACACGGTCGCCAGACTGGTCGTCTATCCGTACGAGATACCCGTCGGCATAGTCCTGATGTTCATCGGCGGGCCGCTGTTCTTGTACGTGGTCGTGCGCAAGAAAGGATACGGGGGGATTTACTGACCTGGGACGACTTTCTCCCGAGGCTCCTGTCCATACGCAGGAGGAAGGCGGCCTTCATCATCGCCATGGCGGCCCTCCTCACGACTATGCTGATGGCCTCTCCCGCCTTGGGCGCGTACGACGTGTCGCCTGGAGAGGTGCTCAGGATAATCCTGTCCCACCTGACGGGGAATCCGCCGGGGGACCGGACGGACTTCGTAGTCTGGGACGTGCGCCTGACGTCGAGCATAATGGCCGTGATCACCGGCTTCGCCCTGGGGGTCTGCGGGTCGGTCATGCAGGCGGTGATGAGGAACCCCTTGGCGGACCCGTACACGATGGGCGTCTCGTCGGGAGCGTCCTTGGGGGCCGTCCTGTCGCTGGTGATGGGGGTCTCCATCATCCCGGGGCTCAGGGGGGACGCGTCCGTGATGTCCAACGCCTTCCTGCTTTCCCTGGTTCCCATGGCCGCCATACTCGTGCTGTCGATCTCCAGACGGATGACGGACACGATGATGATACTGTGCGGAATCGGAGTCATGTACTTCTTCTCGGCGACCACGTCGCTTCTGATGCTAGCGGCGGACCCCACCCAGATGAGCGCCGTCTACTCGTGGAACCTGGGGAACATAGGGATCGGGTATTGGGACAACCTGCCCACCATGGCCATTCCCACGGCGTTATGCACGGCGTTCCTGATGCTGTCCGCATCCAAGATTGACATCCTTACCTCGGGAGACAGCCTGTCCCACACCGTGGGCGTCGACCCCTTCAGGCTGAGGGTCGTCTCGTCTCTGGCCGTCTCGGTGATGATAGCGGCGATCGTAAGCTTCACCGGAACCATAGGGTTCATCGGGCTCGTGTCCCCGCACATAGCCAGGGCGTTCGTCGGGTCGAGGCAGTCGTGGCTCATCCCGGCTTCCGGGCTCGTGGGGGCGGCAATGCTCCTTGCCGCCAACGACGCGGCCAGAGTCCTAGGGTCGCTTCCGGTGGGCGTGATAACGACCCTGGTGGGATGCCCGATATTCTTCGCGCTCCTGATACGCCAGAGGCGCTCCCAGTGGATTTGAAGAAACATGGCCATCGTTAATATACAGGCGAGAGGTTGGATTATACAACCATCTGGGAGCGAAGGCCCCCGGGGAGTGATGAAATGAACAAGACAGCCATAATCGTCACGTGCGTCGTCGCGGTAGCCATTGTCGCGATCGCGGCGGCGGCGGTGCTGCTGATGCAGGAAGGGGACAACGGATACAGGTCCTCGGACTCCACCGGCCGCCTCATGATAATGGGAAACGCGAACAACGACGACTATCTCGACCAAAAGGACGTGGACGCTCTGGTAAAGCTGAAAAACGCCTCGGACTGGGCCAAGGACCACCCCCTCGCCGACGCGAACAACGACGGCCGCATCACCGACGCCGACGTCGAAATGGTGAAGAGGATGGTCAAGCGCGAAGCCATGGACGTCTACTACGCGTACTCGTCGGACTCCGGGCTCGTGATATCCAAGGTCGCCTACCCCGTCAAGAACTTCCTGATGGTCGGAGACGACGTCTCGATAGCCCTCCAGTCCATCTCTGCGACCGCCAAGTGCAAGGGCGTCGCCGTCTCCGACTTCGACGACCCCATCAACGCGTGGGTCGGGAACCTCGCCCGCATAGGCAACAAGTCGACCGCCGCCGACGTGGCCCTGGCCACCAACGTCGCAGACAGGGACACCGTCCTGATAACCTCCGCCGCGTCCCGCTACCTGACCAATCAGGACGCCTTCGAGCTCGCCGGAATCAAGGTCATAAGGATGAACCTCGGGACCGGGACCTCCGGGAACATCGCGGCCAACTACGGGCTCCTCACGATGGGATACCTCCTCGGCCTGGAGGACAAGGCAAACGATGTCGTGAAGTTCAGCGACGACGTCGTAAAGAAGGTCCAGGACAAGGTCTCCGGGCTCCCCGATTCCAAGAAGACCAAGGCCATCGTCGCCAACAGGACCGCCAACATCTCCGGCAAGTCCTCCGAATACTACTACATCGCGAAGCTGGCCGGAGCCAGGAACATGATAGACGAAAACACCTCGTTCACCTCCTTCAACGTCTCCAAGGGGGACGACTGGCTCTACGGAGTGGACGTGGACGCCATACTCCACTTCACCTCCCTCGGATACGGGGTCGCCGACAAGGCCTCCACATTCTCCAGCTACGATACCAACTTCAAGCTCACCGACGCCTACAAGGCTGGCAAGTACTATCTGATGAACGCCAACATGCCCACCGCCGCAAGCGTGGCGTTCTCCGCCGCCGCCATGTATCCCGATCTCTTCGAGAACGGCTTCGGATACGGAATCCTGAACGAGTACATCCAGAAGTACACCTGCCTGCCCTCAGGATACGATGCCAGAACCAGCGGGGCGTTCTTCTTCATGAGCTCCTGAAACCCTGGTGGGGGCCCGTCCCCCGCCTTTCCCCATGAAGACAATCATCATTACGGGGTTCGGATCCAGCAGCCCGTCCCTGAGGAGGAGGACGTTCGGGCCGATAGTCACGGACGCGGAGGCCATGTTCCCTGACGCCGAGGTGCGCATAGCATTCACCGGCAGGGATGTCATCGAAAGGATACGCTCCCGCGGAGGAGAGGCCGACAGCCTGGAGGACGCCCTGGCGAAGGCCGCATCCGAGGGCTCGGAGGAAGCAGCGGTAATGCCGACCCTCCCGATAGCCGGAGGCCAGTTCAGGCTTGTACAGGATGCATGCTCCAGATTCTCTGGCAGGATTCCGGTGCGCCTCTGCGGCCCGCTTCTAAGCTCCAGGGAACCCATATCGAAGTTCCTGGACGCCCTCCCCGAGATCTTCCCGGACGCCTTCGAGGAGGGATGCGCCCTCGTGATGATGGGGCACGGCCGCGGCGCGGAGGCTGACGGGAACCTCTGCATGGTGCAGCACATGGCAGACGTGAGGGGGATGGACGCGTTCTTCGTGACCGCCACCGGCACTCCGTCGCCAGGAGACGCCGCGGAGCTCATGAGACGCGCCGGAGTCGGAAAAGCCGTTCTGGCTCCGCTGATGTTCGAAGCGGGGTTCCATGCCCGTCGCGACATGGCCGCCGAGGACGGCCCGGTCAGATCGGCCCTCGAATCCGCGGGGTTCGACGTGGAATGCGTCATGAAGGGCATGGGAGAGATCCCGGAGTTCCGCTAGATGTTCCTGTCGCGTCTGGAAGACCTGATTGGGCGATGGAAAAAACGTATTATTCCGCCAGGCGATGGAATCCCCATGGACGGGTTCGCCGGCAGGGCAGACAGGTTCTTCCGCGTCAGCGAGAGGGGCTCCACGTTCGCCACGGAGATCAAGGGGGGACTGATAACGTTCCTCTCGATGGCCTACGTCCTGGCCGTCAACCCGGCGATCCTCCACGAGGCCGCCGCCGAATATCCCTTCAGCCAGCTGTTCACCGCCACCGCCCTCGCGGCGATGATCGCCTGCGTCCTCATGGGGCTGTACTCCAGGTTCCCCGTGGCCCTGGCCCCGGGGATGGGCGTCAACGCGTTCCTGGCATACACGGTCTGCCTGGGGATGGGGTTCACGTTCGAGCAGGGGCTGGCCATCGTCTTCGTGTCCGGGGCGCTGTTCTTCGCGATAACCGTGTCCGGTCTGAGGAACAGGATGATGTGCGGCATCCCGGAATCCATGAAGCTGTCAATAACCGCCGGGATAGGGCTGTTCATCGCCATCATCGGCCTCTACAACTCCGGCGTCATCGTGCACGGAAGCGGCACCGCCCTTTCGCTGGGCGACCTGACCGATCCCGGGGTGCTCCTGTCCGTGCTCTGCGTCGTGATTACCCTCGTGATGTGGCTCAAGGGACGCTGGTTCGCCGTGATCGGAGGGATCCTGGCGACATGGGCCGTCGGCTTGGGCCTGGGCGCATGCGGGATCGAATCCGCGCTGATCCCTTCATGGGAATCGGGGACCGCGGTCGCATACCCGGACTTCGGGCTCCTCGGCAAGGTCTTCGAAGGATTCTCCTTCATCGAGGGCGCCATGCTGGTGCCCTTCCTGACCGCGATCGTCTCCTTGACGGTGGTGGACCTCTTCGACACCACCGGGACGCTGATAGGCGTGGGGAGCGCGGCTGGCCTGACGGATTCCGAAGGAAGGATAGCCGGGGGCGAAAAAGCCATGACCGTCGACGCCGCCAGCTCCATGATAGGCGCGGTATGCGGCACGTCCACCACCACCTCCTACGTCGAATCGGTGACCGGGATTGGGTCCGGGGCCCGCACCGGCATCCTTCCGCTCACGGCCGGGGCGCTGTTCGCGGCATCCCTGCTGTTCTCCGGCATATTCTCCACCTTCACCGGCGCATGCACCGTGGGCGCCATGGTCCTGGTCGGCATCCTGATGATGAGGAACGTCAAGAGCATAGACTGGGACGACCCGATAGTCTGCGTCATGGCGTTCATGACCATAGTCGGCATCGGGATGACCGCGTCCATCGCCAACGGAATCGCCGTAGGCACGTTCGTCTACGTAGGAGGATTGTGCATCGCCGGCCAGAGAAGGGAGGTCTCCGGGGTCATATGGGCCTTGACGGCCGTGTCCGCCCTGTTCGTCCTGACGAACTACGTGGTGATACCGCTCTGGACGTCATGATCCCCGCCCCTCCTCCGGAGCACGGATCCTCTCGGACATGAGGTCGCACATCTCCAGCACGATCTGGATCCTGTACCTGTCCGTCAGATGGTATAGCACCTCCCTTCCGGACTTCTCCGTCCCTACCAGACCCGCCTTGCGGAGTATGGTCAGATTATGGGAGGTGAGAGACTGGGAGCACCCCGTGACGTACGAGATCTGCTGGACGCTCATGCGGCCCGACAACAGCGCCTTCACCGTCTTCACCCTCCTAATGTCGCTCAAAGCCTTGAACACCGTCAAAGCGCCGTCCTCGGAGTCCCCCGACTCCGCGAACCTCACCAGGCTGCTGTTGTCTATCAGAGGATAACTGACGGCGTCCATGTACGGGGAGGCGTCGAGAGGCATCTTGGCGCATACCACGAACATCGACGGCAGCTCGGTGATGCCGTTCTCGGTCAGCACGCTGTACGGCTCCTTGTCCAAGGACTTGACGTGTATGTTGGTCATGCCGACCCCCATCAGCGCCGCCACGTCCCAGGCCGGCCTGCGCTCGCGGCTCAGAGGAAGGTCGTAGGCTATCTCGCGTATTATGTTGAAATCCACGTTCCCGACGTTGGTCTTGGCATGGAGGCCGTCGTTCGGGCCCAGCTTCATGCTCTCCAGATACCTCATGCGCCTGCGGTAGTCCTCGTCGTACAGGTCGAGATAGTAATTCCCGTCTATTATCGCGATCTCCCCGTCCGGGCGGAGCAGGTCGCGCCAGGCCACGTAGGCCTTCCTCGGGTTCGGGAGGCTCCATACCGTGCTTCTGGACACCACCAGGTCAAAGGTCCCCTTCTCGAGCGGCGGATCCTCCACGTCCCCCTCGACGAAGCGGATCTTCACTCCGGCCTCCTCGGCGTTCTGCCTCGCGGCCTCGAGCATGCGGCTGGAATTGTCGACTGCGGTGACGTCGTGGCCGTGCTGCGCCAGAAGTATGGCGAAAAGCCCGGCCCCGGTGCCCATGTCGGCGACCTTGAGCTGGCGGTTGAGGTTTATGAAGCGCCCTATGATGCGCATGACCTCGCCCTGCCCGCCCTGAAGGGTGACCTGCGTCGCCTTCTTGTAACCCTCGGCGCGGAGGTCCCAATACGCCCTGGACCTCTCCTTAATCTCCTCGGTCTTGGAAGGGTCGTCGACGTAGACGGTCCTAGCGCATGATTCGGAGGTTTGCATATAGAGCCAAGTATATTACGATGTATGAATAATCTTTCATAGCTTCTTTCCGAAATGGGTTAAGTTTTTAAACCAACATCATCAGTCCGCACATGGATGGTATATCCAAGTGATTGCTATGAGTAAAAGTGCAATGATTGCCATAATCGCAGTCGCCGTCGCCATCGTCGCGATCGCCGCTGCCGCCATCATCTTCAGCGGCAACGGCGACAACAACAAGACGCCCGACAACGGCGACAGCGGAAGCGACACTCCCTGGCAGCCCAAGGACTACGGGACCTGGGACCCCGTCAGCACCGACGTCGGTCTCCTGACCGTCTTCGGAAACGCCAACGGCGACTCCGTCATCAACAGCGCCGACGTCGCCCTCATCGAGAAGGCCATACCCCTCTATTCCGCGCTCACCGACGCCAAGAACGCCAAGTCGGCCGCCGACAAGGGCACCGACGAAGCCGCCAAGGCCGCGGCCGCGAAAGCCGTCGAGAACGCGCAGAACGCCCTCGACGCCGTCCTCCCCACCAAGCTCGACGCCTCCTGGGAATACAAAGGAACGACCTCCTCCTACTACCTCGCCGACGCCAACTGCGACGGCAAGATCAACAGCCTGGACGTCGCCGTTGTCAATAAGATCGTCAGCATCCAGGCCGCCGTGCATAACTACAACGGGGGAGACTGCACCACCGCCATCTC
>JAEEGF012007287.1_pt1 | contig 11029 bp, 8 predicted proteins | sample 9134171 | NCBI WGS metagenome assembly JAEEGF01 (sample SAMN16246542, study PRJNA631951) | gut metagenome | biome: gut microbiome; feature: rumen; material: AP-attached | host: Bos | place: Iran: Karaj | collected 2018-10
GGGGTGCTGAGCCAAGTATTCTGTCTGGGAGTCATCGCCCAACGATTGAACGCACAGCTTTTCTTCGACCCACGCACCAAGCAATTCACCAATAACCAGTTTGCCAATGCCTTGCTCGCTGGGCAACCACCACGTCGTGGCTGGGAAGATTTCTATAAACTCTAACCTCTAATACTATATCATCATGAAAATAATCAGATTATACTTTATTGCATTGTTAGGTTTTGCTGCCCTGCAGTCATGCCAGAAACCAAGCGACGAACCAGTAGATGTACAACCAGCTTCATACTGGCAGATAGAAATCAGTGATACCCCTAATACCCTCTCGCCTGCAGAGCTGGCCGATGGTTGGAAGTTACTTTGGGATGGACAGAGCACCGAAGGTTGGCGTGGAGCCCGCCTTGACGGATTTCCTTCCAGTGGCTGGACCATAGATGGTGGCATACTTAAAGTGAATCAAGGCGAAGGCAAAGAAGCCGCCAACGGTGGAGATATCATCACTACGCGCACTTATCGCAACTTTGTACTCAAAGTAGATTTTAAGATTACCGAAGGAGCCAATAGTGGTATCAAGTACTTCGTGCATCCAGATCTGAACCAAGGCGAAGGCTCTGCCATAGGCTGCGAATTCCAGGTACTGGATGACCTACGCCACCCAGATGCCAAGTTGGGTGTGAAAGGTAATCGCACGCTGGGTTCACTCTACGACCTGATTCCTGCTCCTGACAACAAACCTTTTGACATCAACAGCTTCAATACAGCTATGGTGTATGTCAAGGGCACTCATGTGGAGCATTGGCTCAATGGCGTAAAACTGCTGGAGTATGAACGCAACAATCAAGAATGGAATGCTCTGGTAGCTTATAGCAAGTATCGCGACTGGCCCAACTTCGGAAACTGGGAAGAAGGCAATATCCTGCTTCAAGACCATGGCGATGAGGTGTGGTACAGAAATGTGAAGATCAAAGAACTGGATTGAAACTGGAGATAAGGACTGATTCTTGACCTTTTGAATGAATCATAGAATCATTTTTCTAACTAGAAATAATTTTTTTCCTAGTTAGGAAAATATTTTTCCTGTGCACAGGCGCAAATTATTATGAAGATTGGAGAGATAAGAGGTTGCTTACGGCAAAGGAAGAGTTTGGTTACGGCAACGGGGCAGTTTGCTTACGGATATTACCCCTACTCTCTGTTTTAGTCTTCACACTTCACATAGAGTGGATAAACGTATGATAATTAATAAGTAATTACTGTGAAGTGTGCCGTTCAACACTTCACAACACTTCACGTTTTGTCAAATTAAAATCCATAAAGTGTGAAGTGTGGTGAAGTGTCTGCGACCACACTTCACACCTACTACGCTCTGATATCCAAGCACTTAAGACCTCTTTGTGAAGTGTGAAGACTAAAAAAGAGAGATGGAAATAAAAAAGTACAGCAAGGTCATCGTGACGCTTGCTGCACTTTGCTATAGAGTTAAGAAAGAGATTCTACTTTTGACTTGCATTGCGTTCTGCTGCTTTTTGCTGCAAATACCCACTAGTCATTACCGTCAGAATACCATCATCTGTGACATAATACACTAAAGGACCATCAGAAGTATATGCTTGCAATTCTGTATCAGAAAGACGTTTTCCATCTACTTCAAAACCTTTTATTCTATTAACAGTCATCTCACCTGTCTGTAGATCTTCCGTCACTTTTGCTTTTGCTTTTTTCCAAGCATACTTATCTCCACCAAACAACACATCATTACCATCAGCATCAATCCAATGCTCTTTTACTTTAGGTGGATTAGCCTTACCATTTTCCTTAGTGTAAATATAAGCCGTAGCAATACCTGTTTCCTTATCTGTTCTACGTCCCACCTCTGCATATCCAGCAGCAAAAGCCTTGTCAAAAATTTCTTTAGAAACTTCTACATCATCAACAGTATAGCGTACCTGATCTTTGGTGCGATCTTTTGTGCTGACAATTATCACTCCATTCTTTCCCTCATCGCCATAAATAGTTATGGCGTCCTCATCTTTAAGTACCTGAAAGGACTTGATGATATTCGGGTCAATGTCATTGATATCTTCGACACGTTCACCATCTAGAATAATGAGCGGATTTACAACTTTAACAGTGCCATCACTCACAATCCTTATCTTTACTTTACCATCATCATTGTCATAAGGATAAACACCAGCAGGTTTGTCTGTCAACGTGTCTCTCACAACCATTGTTATCTTGCTTTTTTCTTTTTTCAGAGTGTCTATCGGAGAACTAATTTCCTCTGATTCTTGCAAAATCTGAGAAACATTTGTATCTTTGACACTTGGAGAAGAAAGTTTCTCCACATAATCTACTTGTGTCCGTGCATTTAACGCCAGACACGCCCCTACGAGGGGCAAGAGGTAGAGCGCTCTGAGCACCCTGCCGCGACTTGATTTTTTACGACACATCATAGTGATTCTTGATTTTAGTTCCCTATGATTAAAGCTGTTGGCAACCGAGTAGCCGCTCATGCCAACGGCTTTTTTCACAAGGAGATATTGATATTGTTTTACGTTATAGCCTTCGTCAAGTACCTGTGCATCAGCCTCATACTCATGCACGGCACAAAGGTCGGCACGAAGCATCCAGATGGCAGGATTGAACCATTGGAGCAATGAGACTAAATCCACTAACAACAAATCCCAAGAATGGCAGAGACGGATATGGGCCTGCTCATGACTGATGATGGCAGCATGGTCGTCTTCATAGTCTTTTCTCGACAGCACGATGGTATGCATCCAACTAAAAGGAGACACATCCTTTTCTGTAATGACCAACCAAGTGCCATCTTCCAACTGCCTACGTTCTCCACCAGAGATAATCCGCAGCACCGTATATACAGAAATCAGAATCTGTATCAGCACGGCCAATGCTCCTAATATAAATAAGGTGGAAAGTAGAATCTGCCACCAAGGAGTGGTGACTACAGTCTGCTCTATCATTGGCAGCACGCCCTCTGAAATTTGCATGTTCAAAGGCGAAGCCTCCACCTCCACCGTCCGATGGATGGTAATGTGGAATAGTGGCAAAAGCAATGAACCAACAGCTGTGCAGAGCAACATCACTCTGTTCAGTCGATGAAAGGTCTCCTTACTCAGCAGTAACCTATAAAACATATAGAATACTGCCAAGATGACTGCTACCTTCACATCATAGATGATAAAATCCATCATGGCTTAGCCCTCCTTTCCTGCCTCTATCTGTGCAATCAGGTCTTTCAGCTCCTCCACAGTGATCTTTTCTTCCTTCACCAACGCAGAGACTGCCTTCACATAAGAATTCTCGAAATAATCGCTGATAAGACTAGTAAGACTGCACTTCATATATTCCTCACGCGTAAGCAATGGATAATACTGATGGGCAGTGCCGAAAGCCTTGTGCGCCATAAAGCCTTTTTGTTCTAATATACGCACCATAGTAGAGAGAGTGGTCAGCGCAGGTTTGGGATCTTCATAACAGTCCAGTAATTCACGCACGAACATAGGGCCTTTATCCCAAAACAACTCCATGATTTCCTGTTCTTTTTTAGTGAGTTTCCGTTGCATAGTCCTTATCCTTTCCTTTGTTTATTGGCATTACTAACTAAATCACACCGCAAATATAACTAAAATATTTTTTAATACAACTAAAACATTTAGTAATCCCAAACAATTAACCTACTTTAACAAAAAAGCCCCAAAGTTCATGAGAACTATGAGGCTAAGACAAACAGAAGAAAAAGATTATTGCAAACGTTCTGTGGTACCGCTGCTGGTAACCATCAGTATAGAATTACCTTTACCTACAAAGAAAAACAAGTTTTTTGTTTCTAGTTCTATGCAACGAACTGAGTTCCACTCGTCCTTCTATAATAAGAATGCAATAAGATGGAAATACTGCATGAGAAACTGAAAAATGTTTGAGTAATCTAACTAAGACAAGTAGGGCTGATCTAAAAAGACCAGCCCTACTCTATCATTTAATGCAACATTGTGTGTTGCAACGATTTTTAGTTGAACCAACGAACGTAACAGAAGTCCTGACGGTGAGGCAGGTCTGCATTCTTTGGATACATGCGGAAAGCAGTCTTAAACATACCAGCATTCTCCATCTTGTGCTTCAGTTGGAAGGTAAAGATATTACCCTCACGCTTTACTACTTGGAACTGTTCAACAGAATAAATCTTCTGCTCATCGTTTTTGTTCTGACGAGTGGTTACCAACTCAATACCAATAGCATCATCGAGTCCACGCTCGTCAACAACTACCTGAAGGGTGTATTCCTTACCACCATCAAGGATATGGTTTGGCTCATCCTCCGTCTGAACACTCAGCACCTGGATATCGTTCCAACGCTCGGCTACAGTCTCTTTCCACAGTGCTATCTCTTTGGCCTTCTCAAAGTTATTGGCAGCCAAAGCCTTGAAGCGCTTAGCTTCCTTGCAATAGAACTTAGAATAGTAGTCATCAAGCTGTCGCTTCATGGTGAAGTGAGGAGCAATCTGAGCAATGGAGTTCTTTATCACCTTGATCCAACCCTTAGAGATGCCCTTCTTATCCGTATTATAATAAAGAGGGATAATTTCTTTCTCTAGCAAGCCATAGATGGTAGCAGCATCAAGCTGATCCTGATGGTCTTGATTCTGGTAGGTACGTTTCTCTGTAAGAGCCCAACCAGCACCCTCACGGTAGCCTTCAAGCCACCAACCATCTTTCACACTGAGATTGACCACACCGTTCATCTCGGCTTTCTCGCCTGATGTTCCAGAGGCCTCCAGTGGACGTGTTGGTGTGTTCATCCAGATATCAACACCTGATACCAAGCGACGAGCCAACAAGAAATCGTAGTCTTCCAAGAAAATCACCTTTCCTAGGAATTCTGGACGCTGTGAAATCTCAAATATTTTCTTAATAAGCCCCTGACCTGCACCATCAGCAGGATGAGCCTTACCAGCAAAGAGGAACATCACAGGACGCTCTGGATTATTCACTATACGGCTCAAACGATCAAGATCAGTGAACAACAAGTGTGCACGTTTATATGTAGCAAAACGACGACAGAATCCGATGACAAGTGCATTAGGGTTAAAGCCCTCGACAAGTTTCACTACACGTGAAGGATCTCCCTGATTCTTCAACCATGTCTCGCGGAACTGCTCCTTAATATACTCGAAGAGCTTGTTCTTCAATGCTTTGCGAGTCTCCCAGATTTCTTCATCAGGACAATTGTAGATACCATGCCAGATTTCTTCATTAGACTGGTCGCTCATATGGTTAGCGTCAAAATACTTAGCATAGACTTTGCGCCACTCACAAGCACACCATGTTGGGAAGTGAACACCATTGGTCACATAGCCCACATGATTTTCTTCTGGGAAGTAACCCCTCCAGATAGGAGCAAACATTTTCTTTGAAACCTCGCCATGCAACCAACTTACGCCGTTAACCTCCTGACAAGTGTTGCATGCAAATGTTGACATACAGAATCTCTCTCCATGATCATCAGGATTGGTGCGTCCCATACCTATGAACTCATCCCAAGAAATACCAAGTCTTTGTGTATAACTGCCCAAGTACTTGCTGAAAAGTCCTTCGTCAAAGTAATCGTGACCAGCAGGCACAGGTGTATGAACTGTATAAAGAGAAGAGGCACGCACCAATTCCAAAGCTTGGTTGAATGTCAGGTGATCTTCCTCAATATAGTCGCACAAACGCTGAAGGTTACAAAAAGCAGCATGTCCCTCGTTGCAATGATAAATGTCCTTCTTGATACCAAGTTTCTTAAGCAGCAACATGCCACCGATACCCAGAAGAATCTCCTGTTTCATACGGTTCTCCCAATCACCACCATAGAGTGCGTGTGTAATAGACTTGTCGAACTCTGAGTTCATCTCGTTGTCAGTATCCAACAGGTACAACTTTACACGACCCACATTGACACGCCATACATAAGCATGAACCTGGTAATTAGGATAAGGCACATCTATCACCATCGGATTGCCATCTTTATCAAGCTGACGTTCAACAGGCAGCGTAGCAAAGTTCTGACTCTCATAGTTTGCAATCTGCTGTCCGTCCATAGAGAGGCTTTGCTTGAAATAGCCAAAGCGATAGAGGAAACCAACAGCACACATGTCAACGTTGGAGTCTGATGCTTCTTTCACATAGTCGCCTGCCAACATACCCAAACCTCCAGAATAAATCTTGAGGGCTGAATGAATACCATATTCCATACAGAAATAAGCCACTGACGGACGGGTAGCATCAGGCTTCACGTCCATGTAAGCACGGAAGAGGCCATAAACCTCCTTGACGCGCTTCATAAGTGCTTTATCATTCAATATCTCATCCTTGCGCGTCTGACTCAGACGTTCGAGCAACATCACAGGGTTATGTTTCACTTCACTATAAATCTCAGGGGCAAGGTCACGGAACAAGTCACGTGCTTCATAATTCCATACCCACCACATATTGTGGGCAATCTCGTCCAAACATTTCAATTGCTCAGGAAGAATCGACTTCACGGTCTGTTCCTTCCACTGAGGAGCATTAGCGCAATTTGCTTTAATTTTCATTTATATAACTATTTAATTATAAGATTCCTAATTAATAAAACCTACATTACCTAACAAACGCTGATGAGCATTACGGAAAGCAATGTCGTAAGCTTCATAATAATAGACGATAAAGTGTTTCCACAAGGCTTGTTCTGCAATCTTAGAAGCCCCTCGTCTGCTATCTGCCACTTGTTTCTTAGTAAAAGTAGAGAATGCTGCAATGGTATCTTCTATTTCATCAGCTATCTCATGATAATTATAATCAGAACGATGCACTACCTTCACACCATTTAGCAAGGTGTTCGTTTTTTCCATACCCTTTACCCAGAGCCCAAAGCCAGTTAGGTCGGTAGTAATGGTAGGGACATGGAAAGCAACACTCTCCAATGGGGTATAACCCCATGGCTCATAATAGGATGGATAAACACTAAGATCCAATCCAATCATGGTATCGTAATAGGTCTTATTGACAATACCATCCTTCCCATCCAAATAGCATGGCACGAAGATTACCTTCACTTGGTCGCCTGGAGCATTCTGAATGCCTACATGCTGAAGCATATTTAGGAGCCAATCATGTTGCATATCCTTTAACCAATGCGTGATGAAAGGCATAGGAAGTGGAGATGTGTACTTATGATGATGATCTTCCAGACGCTCTTTGAGATCTTTCCTTGCCTCTCCTACCCAAGCAGGAACGGTAACAAAAGCCACTACCTTTTTCTGAAGGTCTCCTCCGGCCTTCAATCTTCTCATCGCTTCAAGGAATACATCAATGCCTTTATTCTTATACTCATATCGTCCGCCAATGCCTACCAGCATGGTTTCCTCATCTGAATAATCTTCTCCGAAAAGGTTCTGAGCAATGTGTAACATGACAGAACGTGCACGCTTACGCTTACCAGTGAAGGTACTTCCCTTAGGAACGAAATCATCTTCAAAACCATTCATCAGCACCACGTCTGCTGATTTATCCAACAATTCCTTACATTCATTATCCGTGAGGTCACTCACTGTGGTAAAGCAATCCACATGATGGGCAGTTTGCTTCTCTATAGAATGCTTTGACTGCATGTTCAACTCTTCTGCCATCTGATCTCCATTATAAGCGAAGAGGTAGTCATACAGTGGCTTATTGTTTCCTGCAATAGAGCGACCTATAGATGTAGCATGAGTAGTAAAGATTGTAGCAATCTCTGGAACTCTAATCTGTAAATAAAGTGCGGCCATGCCAGTCATCCACTCATGTGCCTGGAATATGACTTTATCTTGTAGAGTAAGATTGAAACGATAGAAACTTTCCACAACCTTACCAGCTGCGATAGCAAACATGGATGCTTCATCATAATCGCCATAGGCATGGAGTGAATCAACCTGATAGCGATTCCACATCTCTGTATAGATTTCGTTCTTATATTTATAAAAAGGAGTGAAATCAACTAATATAACAATAGGAGTTCCAGGGATATTCCAACGTCCCACACGAACCTTCAATCCGTCATTTTCCTGGGCATGTTCTCTCCATGTCTTGCAGAGTGTCTCAGATTCCTCAAACAATGGATTTTCTTTATCTTTCCAGAAATCAGGTCCAACGAAGAACAGATGGTCCCTATGCTTTTCTTGCAGTATTGCAGCCCTTGTAGATAATACGGTGTATATACCACCCACTTTATTACAAACTTCCCAGCTTGCTTCGAAGATGTAATCAGGTGTAATCAGTTCTTTATACATGCACTTTTTAATTTGGGTGCAAAATTACTCAAAAAAAACGAAAAAACCGCCCTAATTAGTAAAAATCGACTCTCATTTTATACCTTTTCCTTTATATATCCTTCTCCACCAGGATTTCTTGTTACTATGACCATAACCATAGCCATAGTGACCATATCCATAACTGTAACCATAACCATAGCCATAATAACTATGATTCTGAGCAATGGAACCATTAAGAACCAACGCCATGTTATTGAGGCTTCCAGATTCATAGATGTGTTCTATTTCTGGAAGGATTCGTTTATCTATACGTCCAGCTCTCACGATAAAGACAGTAAGGTCTGCAATACGATTTGTTATCACAGAATCGGCAACGATGCCATAAGGAACGTTATCCACAAAAATGAAATCATATTTTGTTCGTAAGTCAGCAATCAATTTATCCAATCTTTCACTCATCAACAAATCTGCAGGATTTGGGGCTACAGAACCAGAAGGGATGAAATCCAGATTTTCTCCAAGTTCATTAGGCTTCAGGATTTCATCCAATTCAGCCTGTCCAGAAAGATATGCAGTCATACCTTTAGATTTCTCGTGCTTTGAGCGGTTGGTCAACGTGCCTTTTCGAATATCCAGATCTATAATGATCACACGCTTACCAGACAAGGCGAAACAAGCTGCGAGGTTGCTCGACACATAAGTCTTACCTGCACCTGAGCCAAAAGAGCTGAATGTCACTACCTGCAAATTCGGGGATTTCACATGCATAAAGTCCATATTTGTGCGAATAATACGAAATGCTTCAGAAACAGAGTCACGACTACTTTGAGTCACAACTATACTATTCTTGAAACTCTTCAGCATCTTATTACTTGTCTTAGGTATTTCACCTAAGAATGGAACATTCACAGCACGTTCAATATCTCTTCTGTTCTTAACTCGAGTATCAAAGAACAAGAAAAAAAGCAGAATAGCTGTCGGAAGTGCTACACCACCAGCCATTCCTTTCATCATCATCTGACTTTTACTTGGTGAAATAGGGATATCACTGCTATATGCTGGTTCAAGAACCCGAGCATTAGATTCTGTGGTTGCTTGCAACAAGGCGTTTTCCTCACGTCTATTCAAAAGATATAGGTATAATTCTTCTTTTATTCTCTGCTGGCGTTGAATAGCTTGCATCTCACGCTGCTGAGTAGGTATATTGGAAATACGTGCCATAGCCTGTCCTGCACGATTCTGTGCATCGCGTAAACGAACTTCGGTACTTATATTCATATTATCCACGGACCGAATGATACTCTGACGCATAGAGCTAAGTGTATTATTTAGATCCTGAATAATAGGATTCTTATCGGAACTATCTTCTATAAGCTTATCTCTTTTTAATTTAGTGTTGTTATATTGCTGGATTTGGGCTTCAATACTGGCATCGTTGACGGTTTGTGAAGGTATTAGTTGATTGGCATTGGAAGGATCTGTAAGGTAATCTTTGATGTATTGTCCCATTTGAGCCTCACGAATAAGATCTCGAGACAAATTACCATACTGTTGGCGATCACTCTGTGAAATACCCGCTTCAGACCCTAGGTCAATCATATTATTGGAAATTTGATAAGCTTCTATTTGGGATTCCACCCCACCTAACTCTTCCTCGATAATCTGCAGACGTTCATTGATAAAGTTTGTCGTATTAATGGATGCTTGATTCTTGTCCAGTATATTTTGTTCGTTGTATAAAGATATCAGAGTGTTCAATATATCTTCCGCACGAACAGGTGATACATCGGAAAGTCTCATATTCAGGATTGATGAAGCCCCTTCTTCACCTGCTGCGTCGATACTAAGTCTTGAAGTAAGATCGGTAGCAACCTTCATAAGATGTATCTTATTAACGGTAATACTTCTTCCATACCAAGAATCAGAATAGAATAACGTAGGAGTCACCACCAATTTTCCGAATGACGTTTCCACAGAATCACCCATAACGACTTCCATATTCTTATCCATCGTTGAAAAATCTGAAAGACGCACTCGTTTCTCATCTAAAGGTACTGCCACCATACTGACCTCTTTATTGTCTTCCACTTCATGAAAAACAATTTTGATGGGAGATTGAGTATATAGTTCCTCCTTTCTAAGTTTGTCCATCACTACATAACTAACTTCTGCTCCCAATCGCTTAATAACATCCTGCATAAGCTTATTAGAACGAAGCTGCAAGATCTCATTCGACACATTGTTGTTTTCATAATAATAATAGCCTCCCGTCAATCTGTCGAGTCTGGCTTCTGCAGCAGCCGACTGTGTATCTTTAAAAATCACAGAAGCAGAACAGGAATACATTTTCTGTGTAGTGGAATATATATACCATCCAATACACACAAAAATGCCAACTGACAGGAGATACCAATACCAGTTGGACAACAAAAACTTGAAAACATCTAAAGGATTAATACCTGTACTTACAGGCAACGGAGCATTTTCTAATGCCTGGGATTGAACACCTAACTTAGCCATAATCTTTATTTTAATTGTTTATTATTCACTAACTCTATAATGCGCAACAAACAATTCGATGGCGAATGGTATAAAAAACCAAAAAAGAATGGATCTAAATATACACAACACAACAACAATTCTTATAAATGCGCACTAATAAAATCTCAAATAAATGAGATGAACCAAAACTCTCAAAAAATAAGCTTTTCAAGTTTACAAAAATACAAATAATAATCT
>JAEEGF011040427.1_pt1 | contig 11028 bp, 9 predicted proteins | sample 9134171 | NCBI WGS metagenome assembly JAEEGF01 (sample SAMN16246542, study PRJNA631951) | gut metagenome | biome: gut microbiome; feature: rumen; material: AP-attached | host: Bos | place: Iran: Karaj | collected 2018-10
CCGTAAACCGCAAAGAAGCACACGGCGGAAACGGCCAGCGCCGGGAAGCTGCTCCAGCCAAGACGCTTGACCCAGAGCGCGGCGGCGCAGGAGAGCAGAAGCGAGAGCAGGAGCTTTCCGTACGGCAGGCGCAGGAACGTCTCGCGCACAGTATCGCGCAGCGCAAAATACTGCACGATCAGCACGACAAATTCGGCGGCCAGCGTGCCGAGCGCGGCGCCGGCGGAGGCATAGCGCGGGATGAAAATGGCGTTCAGAATGACATCCGTGACAGCGCCCGCAATCTCGGAATACAAAACGACCTTTTCCCGGCCGAGCGGAACGAGCATCTGCAGGCCGAGAATGTTCGTGAGACCGATGAGCAGCAGCGTCGGCATGATCAGCTGCATCGGCAGGACGGCGCCCTCATAGGCAGGGCCGGAGAGCAGCAGCACGCCCTCGCGAGCGAAGAAAATGAAATAGAGCATCAGAGGCGACGCGAACAGAAGCACAAAGCGCAGACTCTTGCGCGTGATCTCGTGAAACCGTTCGGTCTCGCCGTGCTCGATATAATACGACGCGCGGGGCAGCAGCACCGCGCCGAGCGCCGTGACAATGCTGACAAGAATGTTCTTGATCTTGACGGCGGCGTTATAGTAGCCGACGTCGACCTTCGTGGTCATGAAGCCGAGCATGACCGTATCGAGATTCGTATAGACCGTGGTGGCGCAGGCCATGGCAAAGAAGATGGCCACGGGCTTCAGATGGCGGCGCAAATCATAGCCGCCGACAGGGCGCATGGAGATATAGCGCCGGGCATTGATGAAATTCAGGATATTGGACGCGGAGGCGGCGAGAATCGTGATGCCGCCGTAAATGATATAATCCTCCTCGCGGTGCACGAGCAGGAACATGGCAATGAGCGCGACGAATTTGAAGACGATGGAGCGGATTGTGATATACGTATACTGCTCCAGCGCCTTATACAGCCACTCCATGCCGATGGCAGTCAGCGCAATCGTGAAGCTGATGACGGTGATGAGCGTTCGCTCGGCGCGCAGATCCGGCACCGTGACGAGGCAGACGGCCAGCACGGCATAGCTGATCACGCTCATGATCAGATTCAGAAGCAGCAGCTCGTGCGCCGTGCGCGTGAGCGCCTCGCGGTCATCGCGCACCTGCGCGCACGCGCGGATGCCATAGGTCGGGATGCCGAGCTGGGCAAACATGTTGAAATAGGCCACCACAGACGTGGCAAAGGAGACCGTGCCCGTTCCGGCAGGCAGGAGAATGCGCGAGACATACGGGAAGGTGATGAGCGGAAAGAGCAGCGACGACATGGTGAGCATCGCGTTCATGAGGAAGTTTTTACGGATGGAGGGCTGTTTCATGCGCTGCCCCCTTCCGCATGCGCATGAAAGCGGATGCGCCGATCGGGCAGCGCCGGGCGCGGAGAGAGCCGCGCTGCCGCCACAAGCGGGAAATAGTTGAAGGACAGCTCCAGAATCCACTGCTCGCTGATGCAGAACACCAGCACCAGAAGATAGCTCCAGACCAGAAGCGGATCCTTCGCGGCGGCAGCCTGATAGACACCCCAGGAATACAGCGAGACCGCGAGCACCAGACCGGCAATTCCATAATCAAACAGAATGCGGAAGTAGCTGCAGTCGACATTGTTGTAGACCGCGCCGGTTTTCGGCTTGAGATAATCCGCATCCAGCGAGTAGCCGTTCCACTGGATCTGCTGTCCGAACAGCTTGACCGGCAGACTCTGAAAGCTCTGCGCCGCGAGCGACAGGCGCTCGGAGAGCAGATCGTCCAGCTTCAGCCAAAATCCGCTCGGCTGATAGGCCATCTGCACGGCAAACACGAGGAGCACCGCGAGCAGAGGCAGAATGACGCTCTGCCTGCCGAGCGCGCGCAGCAGCTGCCAGCGGTCGTGCAGGAGCCGAAGCTCCACCGCCGCGACCGCAAGGAAAACCGAGTTGAGCAGGAACGTCAGGCGCGTATTGGTTGCGCGGTAGAGAAGCACGCAGCAGAGCTCCATCAGCAGAATTTCCGCCCAGGAGACGCGCGCGCCGCGCAGATTCACCCACGCGATGGAGATGAAGAGACAATAGATCGGCGCGAGCGTGACCCAGTTGAAGCCGAGGTTCTGGCGGTTCCGGCTGGCGTCGAGCACGACATTCTGCAGCACGCCCGCGGCGCACAGCAGCAGCGTGGCGGCAAGTCCGGCAGCGAAGACGGCGAATGCGCAGCGGAGAATACGCCGGCCGTCGCAGTCATAGGCGGCGAACACCGCGAGCGCGGTGAAGGCAAGCTTCCGCGTATGAGAGCACCAGACGCACAGCAGCACGCAGACCGCGGCCGCCAAGCCGAAGAGCAGGTCTCTCCGGCTGTAAACCGGCACGGAGATGAGCTTGATGACAAACACCAGATAGCAAAGATAACGCGCTTTCTGAATGAGCGCCTGCTCACGGTCGGAAAGGAGAATCAGCAGCTCCGTCTGGTTCACGAACAGCAGGAACAGATATAGACATAGGGCGGCCAGATATGCCAGCTCCATGCGCCATTTGTACGGTTCCCTGATCATGCGCGCTTATCCTTTCGTATGCTTGTGTTCTTTTTCCAACAGCAGCGCGCCGCGGACATCGGCGCGGATATGCTCCAGATGACGGGACGTCGCCCTGAGCGCATCGTAGGTGGTTTTCAGCTCCTGCACGGCGAGAACGACCGGGCGGTCCTGCAGCGAGGCAAGCCACGACAGATCCGCTTCTCCCGCCGCAACGGGAAGACTCCGTCCGGCGTCTGCGCCGTGCAGCGTCTTCATGGCCTCGTCCATTCTGCCGGACAGGCCGGAGAGCTTTGCCTCCTCCAGACCGACGCCGAGCAGAACCGGCGCGCGTCCGGAAAGGCACAGCGCCGTTTCCGTGAGCGCGGAGGCATCATCCGGGATCTGCTGCAGGATGCTCAGATCCGTGTTGGCCGTGAGATCGGACGCGTCCTTCACGCGGGGATCGAAGAGCACGATGAGCATCACGACCGCTTCCACAAGGGCGGCGCCGATCAAAAACAGGAGCGCCAGCGTCTTTTTGCCGACGTGACCGGACTCCTGATTCAGCACGCCCTCCTTCACAGCGAAGGCAGGCTCTGCAGAGACAACGCTTTGCAGCGCCATCATTTCCTCATAGGAGGCGGGCGCGGTGCGCAGCGTGATCTCCGCATCTGCGAGGCTCTCCGGATCGGCCATATATCCGCGCATGGCGTCCCAGACCGCATCGCGCAGCGTGCACTGAATCTGCTGCAGCTGCGCCGCCTGATCTGCCCCGTCGGAGGCGTTCAAACCGAGCGCCTCGGCATACCGGGCGACCTGATCGGGCGTGATCTCCGGCGCGGTGACCTTGAGCACCACATCGTAATTATACTGCCAGATTTTTATCATGTCGCGCATCACATCGCTGGTGAACAGATGATAATCCAGCCCCGGATACTTCTGCAGCACCGCCTCATAGCAGTGCCAGTAGCTCACATCCGTCTGAAAGCGGGCGGCGGCGAAGGAGGCGACGGAGGCGGCATATTCGTTGATGCCGAAGAAATGGGACTCCACATCCTTCCAGCCAGCGAAATCCGGCTGATAAAGAGAAAAGCGGGCGAGCTGCGCATCCGTCTCCGGATCGAGATCGGCCGGGACGGCAGTCTCGGCGGCAGCGCGCTCCGGCGCAGCCGCTCCCCTGCCTTTGACAGCGTAAAAGCCGCCGGCCAGAACGGCGCCGGCCAGCAGAGCGAGCCATGCCCAGCGGAGCATGGTTCGAAGCAGATAGTTCATGCTGATCTTCATAACGGCAGATCTCCCATCAGGATTCTTTCGCCTTGCGGCGGGCAAGCGGGCCGTAGGCCAGATAACCGGAACCGCGCAGAACCTTGAGCAGGCGGGATTTGATGCCCTTGTTGGCCATCTCACGCCAGATCTCCGGCGCCTGCGCGCGGACCGTCTGGTCAAAGTCCACGAGGGCGCGCTTGTTCTCCGGGCTCTCGGGGCAATACAGCAGCGACTTGACATGCCAGAGGCAGTGCGCCGCAATTTTGCGCTTCAGATACTCTCTTTTGGCATCATCCAGCTCCGGGGCGACGGCGCGGTAAAACCGCAGAAGACTGTCTGCCACGGTGCGGCCGTTGTCGATGTGCTTGACGCGGCTGGAGATGCTCACCGACTGCCCTTCGAGACCGAGGCGATAGCAGTAGACGTCCGGCTTGGCGTAATAAACGGTGTTGAGATACGGGACAGGGTACATCATGAACTCCGTATCCACGTAAAAGCAGTGTTCGTCGAGCGTGACGGAATGCGCCTGCAGAATGTCCGTGCGGTAGATGACGGCGTGATAGAGCATCCGGTCGGCATTGGAGAGAATCTCGCCGATGGAATAGGTCTCGCCGTCCGTCAGGTCGGAGAACGTCTCCCATTCCTCACGGCCGTCAGAATAGCAATAGCGAAAATCGGAGAGGATCAGCTCGGCGTCAATCTCCGGCAGGCGGCGCACCAGCGAGGCAAGGTGCTCCGGGCAGACCCAGTCGTCACCGTCGAGCGCGCGGAAATACTTTCCCTGCGCCTCCCGAATGCCGCAGTTGATGGTGGAGCCGTGACCGCCGTTCGGCTTTTCGATCAGGCGGACTGAAGCGGGAAACTGTTTTTCATAGCCGCGCGCGATCTCCGCCGTGCGGTCGGTGGAGCCGTCGCTGACAATGAGAACCTCGAGCTCGTCCATGACGCCTGCGGCGATGACCGACTGCATCAGCTGATCGAGATAGGCCTCCACATTGTAAGCAGCAACAGAGATGGTCAGCAGCTTTTCCATAACGCAGTTCCTTTCATTGTTTTCCCTTGAGCCGCTGCCAGAAACGCATCACGGGCAGCAGCAGATGCATCCGGTAAAGTACGGATATGATTTTATATTTCCGGGGCGCGAGACGGAAAAAGCGCGGCTCGGCGAGCAGACGCCACGGATGCTCCGTGCAGACTGCGCGCCGGACGCGGCGCATCTCCGCCTTCTGCTCCGGGTGCTCCCCGGCATAGCGAAAATAGCAGCGCCAGAGATAGAACACGCCGTCGTGCACATGCATGACGAAGGCCTGATACTGCTCCGGATCGTCCAGATCCAGAAACGGCCGCATGAGCGCAAGCTGGCGCTCCCACTGCTCGCGCATGTCAGAATGATAGCGATGCACGGCGGAGATGGGGTTTTGCCAGTACCAGTACCAGAGACTGCGCACGACGCAGACCGTCTCGCTGCAGGCGAGCACCTCGAGACTCCAGACGCTGTCCTCGCCGACGGTCATGCCGACGGGGAACGGATGCGCCAGCGCAAGCTCCCGCCGGACCAGCCGCGCAATCGGACCGCGCGGCACGTTAAAGGCTGGAAAGCGAAGCTCCCAATGACGGCAGACAAAATTTTTTTTCAGCCCCTGCACGGCCCCGCCGCGATAATCATCCCGCTCCGGAATATCTTCAGAGTCATCCGGCAGCTGCTCCGGCAGCGAATCCGTAAGCCTTACGCCGCCCATGACGAGGTCCGCGCCGGTCTCCGCCGCGGCGGCATATGCCTCGCGAAAAAAGGAGGGCGAGAGCGCATCGTCCGCATCCAGAAACGCGATATAACGGCCGGAGGCGGCGCTCATGCCGGTGTTTCTGGCGGCGGCCACACCCTGATTGACGGTGGTCACAAGGCGGATGCGCGCATCGGTCTCCGACTGTGCCTGACACACCGCATGGAATTCCGGCGCGCTGCCGTCGTCCACGAGAATGATCTCATAATCCGAGAAGCGCTGCGCCGCCACGCTCTCCAGCGCACGGCTCAGCTGTTCGGCAGGGGTATTATAGCAAGGGATGATCAGGCTGATGGCCGGTTCGGCCATGGCGCTCCCCTCCTCCATGGATCAAAGTTCGAAGGCGCTCTTCCCGGGCAGGATGGACTCAAAGGCGGCGAGCAGCTGCGCCTTGCTCTCTTCAAAATGCTGCTCATGGCTGTCGTTGATGCAGATCAGATCGCAGGCCTGCGTGCGGATGGTCTCCGCCGCCTCGGGGCAGAAATCGGTAAAGCAGCGTCCGCGCTTCGGGCTCGCTGGCACGAACGCGCCATTGGCAAACTGCCAGTAACGCATGAGCCACTGGTTGACGTCGCTGCCGTAATCACGGAAGCGGTTGGCACAGACGCGGCGCAGCGCCTCGTCCTCGAGGCTCCAGATCTCCTCAAACGTGGACTTCAAAAACGGCTGCGGCAGATGATCGTTGAAAAAGCCGGGAAAATGATGCCACGGAAGCAGACAGATCGTGCGCAGCAGCTGCGTGCCGTAGCACAGATTCAGGAACTTCCCGCGATGCCGGCGCATCGTCTCCGCCTTGTCAAAATGGCGGTTGAGGATGTGCAGATCGTTGGCGCAGATTTTTCCGATCTCGGTCTCCCCGTCCATGATGATCGGAGAGAGCACGGCGTCGTCACACGGCAGACCGTTTTGGAAAAACCGCTCGGGAGTCACCGGGCGGAGCAGGAAGAAATCGTCGTTGAAAAAGACGAAATGCTCTGCCAGACCGGCAATGCGGTGCAGATTCAGCTCGATGGAGCAGGCATTGAAGCTCGGCAAAAAAGCCGGGGGAATGAAATCGCGGTGGTCGACCAGCGTAAGCTTTTCGTGCGCGGTATTCAGCCACGGAGGGCACTGGCCGTCCGTGACGAGCCAGATATGGTTCACCCACGGCGCAAACTGCTCCACGGCGCGGAACCAGTAGGGCAGCGTGCCCCAGTCGCGATAACGGTTGACGGCGTCGTCCGTGTTCAGATCCGGCTGAAACTGCTTCTTTTTCTCCAGCCAGACGGGGTCCGCACCGTCCACCCACATGATGACAAAGTCAATGGGATGCGTCTGTTCGCTCACGCGCTCTCCCCCTTTTTCAGATGCAGATAGGTTTTCCAGAACGCCTGATACGCGCCGAAGCCCATGCTCAGCGCGCGGATGGCGAGCTTATCGCGCCGCGGCGCATCGGGGTCTCTCAGGACATCGCTCTGATGCGCACGGATGAAACGGATCATCTCTTCCCGGTGCAGCTCGCCCTCGGCGCCGATCGTCTGATTGAGCGTGCTGAAGCGGGCATAGACCTGACGGCGCAGCGCCGCAGGCGCAAGATCCGGCCAGAGCGCGGTGACCTCGGCGGCCATACAGTCCGTCATCTCGAGCAGATCGAGCTTGTGCGGATTGAACTGCGCGGTGACGATGGAATTGGCGCGGATGAGATAATGATACTTCATCTCCCAGCCGACGGCAATCTCACCGCTGCGCAGAAAGAGCTGATAGGTCACTCCCATGTCCTCAAAGAGCTTTCCGACCGGATAGCGGACGCCGTCAAACAGGTCGCGGCGGTACAGCTTGCCCCAGACCGAGGTGTCGATCCCGTCATGATAGAGCATGCGGCGGATGCAGGTTTTGGCGTCGAGCAGGTCGCTGCCCTCCCCGCCGAGCGCGTCCACATGGCCGTTCGGCTGATGCACCCAGTGCTGGCAGACGCTCATGCGCGTGCCGTACTGCCCGATCAGACCGAAGAGATAGGAGACATAGTCCTCGTCCACCCGGTCGTCCGGGTCGACAAACGTGAGATACTCGCCGCGGGCGTGCTCCACACCGAAGTTGCGCGCATCGGAAATGCCGCCGTTCGGCTTGTGGAAAACCACAATGCGCGCATCCCGGTTTTTCAGCGCATCACAAAGTTCGGCGCAGACCGAACCGGAGCCGTCATCCACAATGAGCAGCTCCAGGTTTTCATAGGTCTGCGCCAACAGCGATTCTACGCACGACTCCAGATAGGCCTCCACGTTGTACACGGGGAGGATGACGGAAATCAGCGGTTGCTTCAAGATTGGTCCCCTCCAAGGAGATCAGAAACTTGCGTCATATTTCTGATTCATAAATTTCGCCTTCAGAAAGGCGGTCCCCTTCTTCCACCAGTTGACCGGCTCCATATGGATGCACGGCACCTCCCGGAGTTCCTCCGGCGCGATGACGCCGGTCTCAAGCTGATGATCCAGCCAGACGTTGAAGATGATCTCGCTCACGCGGCCGTAGAACCGGGCCTGAAACGCATCGAGCTCAACGCCTTCCATCCGCTCGCGAAGGGCAAAAAGAATGTCAAACAGCCACTGACAGTAGGCATCGAGCAGATCGCGGCGGAGGATCATCATGTTGAACATATAGCCCCAGGTGCGGTTCACCACGGCGTCGTAGCTCTCCAGATAATCCGGACAGCGCTCCGAGATGATCTCCCTGGTCTGATCCAGCTGATCGGCATAATGCGTGTGTGCATAATGGCTGTACAGTGTTTCGATATAGTATCTGCGCTTGTTCGGAACGATGACTTTGGCATCCTCCAGAAGCGGCAAAAGCTCTCCCGAGGAGAGCACATTGTCAAAGGGATCCTGTCCCTTCTTTTTGAGGCTGAAATGGCGCCGGTAGTGCGCAAGCCCGATGAACTCCGCATCGAGATTCTTCCACGCCCAGTAGAGCCCCGTCAGCTCGCAGAAGCTGGGGTTCAGCGCGGAGATGTTCTCTCCCGTATCGTCCCGGGTATAGCCCGGGTCCTGTTCATGACAGGCGGCGCCGACGTGCAGCGGAAGATACATCGGATCCTCCGGCATGCGGTAGGACTTGTGCGCTGCGATGATGATTTTGACCTTTTCAGACATTCCGTTCACATTCCGTCATACACCGTCGCCGCGGAATACGGCGCCGAAGGTTTGGAAAATCAGCTTCCAGTCAAGCAGGAAGCTGCGCGTCTGGATATAGTCCACATCCAGATTCATCCACTGCTCAAACGTGAGCTCGTTGCGTCTCGGCTGCACCTGCCAGATGCAGGTGAGACCGGGCGTGACAAACAGGCGCTGCTTTTCGTAGTCGCCGTACTGCTCATACTCACGGATCAGCGCCGGACGCGGGCCGACGATGCTCATATCCCCCTTGAGGATGTTCAGCAGCTGCGGCAGCTCGTCGATACTGGTCTTGCGGATGAACTTTCCGACACGCGTGACGCGCGGATCGTTGCGGATCTTGAAGACAGGCCCGTCCATCTCATTCTGCGCCAAGATCTGCTGGAGCATGTCCTCTGCGTTGGGAACCATGCTCCGGAATTTATAGAAGTCGAATACACAGCCATTGATCCCCACGCGCTTCTGCTTAAAAATCGGAGACGCGCCGGGACTGTCAATCCAAATGGCCAGAGCGACGATGAGCATGGGAACGGCAAGAACAATCAGCGCGATCAGCGACAGCAGAATGTCCTGTGCGCGTTTGAAAAAGCGATAGACAGGCTTTGCGGTGCGAACCTGCTCCCACTCCAGCGTCGGAAGGTATTCGATCGGCGCATGATGCTCGAGGACTGCCGTGCCGCGCATCGCGGCGAAGGCATCTGCGCCGTATTTCACGTTTTCTTCGGTCAATTCATTCTCTCCTCTGCCCGTTCAAGACATAGGGCTGATAGACTCCCGGAGTGCAGAGAAACCGGAAAATGTGTCCTTTCTGCCGAAAAACAGCCGCTGAAACAGCCGTTTCGGATCATATAATCCATAAGGGCATAATTCTATCTGTGTAAGTCTAACACAAGTGGTGGTAAAAAACAATATACAGTGTCCACAAAAAACGTGCAGTTTTTGCTGAGAGAGGCAAATTTTAGTCTCCGGAACGTGAAAAAGAGGCAGAAATTGTGAAAAACGGCAAAAAGAGCCGGGAGAAAAGCCGGCTCTTCTTGCCAATTTGGTATCATGATTCAGCATTCTCGCCAATCAGGCGTGTGGTGCCCTCCAGCATGGTTTCCCCGGACTGCGGATCGCTGGAAACACGCATGCATCCGCCCGGCTCGCGAAAGGCACAGTCCACGCGCGCGCCGGTTTTTAAGGCGATTGCCATCCCGGCGGCGGCGGTGCCGCTGGCGCAGGAGGTCTCCCAGAAGACCGTGTCGCTGGCGGGCACGAAGACGAGCGGCGTGAGCCGGTCGCCGGAGCGGAACATGAGGCCGAGCCCCTCCGCGCCCAGCTCGCCGCACCAGCGGCGCACCGCCGTCTCGGCGGCAGCGGGATCCTCCAGCAGGGAGAAAAACGGAGAATCCGGCTCGATGACAATGTGGGAAATGCCCTCGAGCGCTGCCACGGTGAGCGCGCCGCGCTGCGCGCCCAGCGAAAACACCCGCTCCCGGATGGATTTCGCGGCAGGCATGGAGACAACGGCGGAGAAGGTCTCCCCTTCCCGCTGCACGAGGCGCACCTCCACGGGGCTCGCGGCGCCGGAGACGCGCAGGCGCACCGTGACGGGAACAGGCAAATCCTGCTCCATGCAGAGCAGCGCCGCCGCGCTCATGGAGGCGTTGCCGCAAAACTCGCCGCCCGCCATGCGCAGCGCTGGCAGCGCGCCATCAAAAGACACAAAACCGACCTGCTCGACCTCGGGGTGCTTTCGCATAATCCCGGCGGCGATCACGGGCTGCTGCAGCGGCGCGACCGGATCGCGCACGAGCGCGGTGATGTTGCCCGTGGGATCAAAAACGGAATACCGCATCAGCGCTCAAACACGCTGAGGAACTGTTTTGTGCGCTCCTCCTTCGGATGGTCGAACACCGCGATCGGATCGCCCTGCTCGACGATGACGCCGCCGTCCATGAAGATGACGCGGTTGCTCACCGCCTTGGCGAAGGGCATCTCGTGCGTGACGACGACCATGGTCATCTTCTCCTCGGCGAGCTGGCGGATGACCTTGAGCACCTCGCCGGTGAGCTCGGGATCGAGCGCGGAGGTGGGCTCGTCGAAGAAGAGGATCTCCGGCTTCATGGCGAGGGCGCGCGCGATGGCCACGCGCTGCTGCTGGCCGCCGGAGAGCTGGAAGGGATAGGCGTTTTCCTTGCCCTCGAGCCCCATTTTTTTGAGAAGAGAGACCGCGTATTCCTGCGCCTCCTCCTTGCTCTGGCCGTGAAGGATCGGCGCTTCGGAGACATGTTGCAGCACAGAATAGTGCGGGAACAGG
>JAEEGF010821404.1_pt1 | contig 11027 bp, 2 predicted proteins | sample 9134171 | NCBI WGS metagenome assembly JAEEGF01 (sample SAMN16246542, study PRJNA631951) | gut metagenome | biome: gut microbiome; feature: rumen; material: AP-attached | host: Bos | place: Iran: Karaj | collected 2018-10
TTCTGATGAAAATGAGGCTACCTATATATTCGATACACCGGGCTTTACATCTCTTGCGCTAAAAGATATTACAGCGGAGGAATTGCCGCTTTATTACCCCGAATTTGAGCCGTATGAGCCCTCCTGCAGGTTTGGTGGCTGCAGCCATATTGCAGAGCCGGATTGCGGCGTTAAGGCTGCTCTGGAGGCAGGAGAGATATCTAAGGTGCGTTATGACAACTATAAGATCATCTATCAGGAGCTCAAAAACATGAAACCGGTATACAGATAACTGTTTTTTTGGAAATAATTTGAAAAAATGTTTGAAAACATGTTGACAATTATTACATAAATGTTACAATTGTTTATGTTGTATATGAATAAACAACTTATACAACAATATCATTATTCCAAACTTTTTTATTATATTTTTCAAAAACCGGTGTGATAGCCCCCAAGTCTGTCACATCGGTTTTTGAATGTAGAAAAATATATTCTCATAGCCGCTAAGTGCCTGCTTTCCCCATATAAATCTTAATAAAACATTAATATTTGAAACGGAAAACACATAAAATAGTCAAACATGCACATAAAGACTGGGAGCGAGGCCATGGAAACTAAAAATGTGCACAAAGAAATTACAGTAAAAACGCAATATATGGCTATTTGCCTGCAATATGTGATAAGTATAAAGATTTTTTTGTTGCTAGAATGAGTTAGCTCGAATGCGAAAAAGCGTGTAAATACGGGATTGCACGCGGGAGAAAAAGTTTTGAAAAAAGGAAAGGGGAAGCAATGAAAAGACATTTAACGTTTTTATTGTCTCTTATGATGGTTGGGGGGCTTGTCATAGGAAACGGAACAAATTCGTTAGCTGCCAGTGTGGTAAATGGTTCCTACGTTAAGGGTGATAATGAGAACAACCCTGTAGTAACTCAGAACTACGGTGCAGATCCCGGAGTTATGGTGTATAACGATGAGGTTTTCATCTATGCAACCAATGACTCTCAGGAGCTTGCAGGTAACAACGAAAACACTTATGCGAAGATTGACACATTGAATTGTTATTCTTCCAAGGATCTGGTTAACTGGACAGATCACGGCAGCTTCAAGATTGCAGGAAGCGGCGGAGCAGCAAAGTGGGCCAGGAATTCATGGGCACCTTGTATTACAAGTAAGAAGATAAACGGTAAGGATAAATTCTTCCTTTATTTTGCAAATAACGGAAGCGGAATCGGCGTTCTTACAGCAGATTCACCGACAGGACCATGGAAGGATCCTATCGGAAAGGCACTTATCACAGGTGCTACACCCGGATGCAGCGGAGTAACATGGATGTTCGATCCTGCAGTTCTTGTGGATTCTGATGGAACAGGATACCTCTACTTCGGTGGCGGAATACCTAACAATCAGTTCGAGCATCCCAAGACAGCAAGAGTTATCAAGCTTGGCGCTGACATGACAAGCGTTTCAGGCTCAGCAGCTACAATTGATGCACCTTACCTCTTCGAGGACTCAGGCATCAATAAGATCGGTAATAAGTATTACTATTCATATTGCTCTAACTGGAACTGCAAGAACGGATTCAATAATGCAGCAATTGAGTATATGACAAGTAACAGTCCTATGGGACCTTTTACCTATCAGGGCGAAGTTATGAAGAATCCCGGTGTCTTCTTTAACGGCTCAACAGGTAATAACCATCACCAGATTTTCGAATTTGGCGGAAACTACTACCTTGCTTATCACACAAGATCAGTTGAATCCAAGCTTATAGGTAAGAGCCTTGGCTACAGAACAACTCAGATTGATAAGCTTACAGTTTCAAATGGTAAGATCAGTTCACTTACACCTTCAATGACAGGTGTTTCACAGACTTCATATGTTGATCCTTATTCTGCTGTTCAGGCTGAGACAATGTTTACTCAGAGCGGAATCGGCGTTTCAGGTAACGGCGACGGAACAGCATGGGTTGACAGTATCTCTAACGGCGACTACACAAAGGTTAAGGGAGTTAATTTCTCCAAGGGACTTAGCTCCATAACAGTAAGTGTTAACAGCAGAGGTACAGGTACTATCCAGGTAAGAGACGGAAGTCCCAGCGGAAGTCTCCTTGGAACAATCAACCTTTCTAACACAAACAACAAGAATACAGAGTTCACCGGCACTATGAAAAATGTATCCGGTGTAAAGAACATCTGCTTTGTATTTAACGGAAGCTTTGAGTTTGATTACTGGAAGGCTGCAGGCACAGGTGAGACAGCAGGCGGCGGAAACCAGGGCGGAAATGAAGGCCAGGGTCAGGATAATAACCAGGGCCAGAATCAGGACAGCCAGACTAACAATAGCAAGTTCGAGTGTGAGAACATGACCAAGAGCGGTCAGTACACAGGTACTATTACAAGTCCTTTCAACGGCGTTGCTCTTTATGCTAACAAGGACACTGTAAGCTTTGACCAGTACTTTGCTTATGGTACTCACAACTTTACACTTCGCGGATGCTCCAACAACAGCAACATGGCTAAGGTAGAGCTTAAGATTGGCGGAGAGTCCAAGGGAACCTTCTACTACGGCGATGAGTATCCTGCTGAGTACACTATCGAGAACGTAAGTCATGCAACTGGTGCTACAACTGTTGAGCTTACAGTTACATCCGATGACGGAACATGGGATGCATATCTTGATTACCTTTCATGGGATAACGGTTCAGGTTCATCCTCTGATAACCAGGGTGGCAACCAGTCCGGTAACCAGGGTGGCAATCAGGGTCAGGGCGGACAGGCTCTTAATCCTTCCGACTTAACTCTCCTTAATACCTATGGTCAGACCTTCGGATATTCAGGAACCTGCATCAACCTTTATCAGCTTAGAGATGCAAACACTCTTGATCTTATCAAGAAGAACTACAACAGTATTACACTTGAAAATGAGATGAAGCCCGACGCACTTCTTGGTGGCTCAGCTAAGCTCATTTCAGTAAGCGAAGCAAAGAACCGTGGATACTATATCCCGGACAATTATAAGGAATCAACAGTTCCTCAGATCAACTTCAATACAGTTGATGAAGTAATGAAGATCTGCTACAACAACGGTCTTAGAATGAGAGCTCATACACTTGTATGGCATTCACAGACTCCTTCATGGTTCTTCAGAAACGGATATGCAGGAAATGGTGGCTTTGTAAATCAGAGCACAATGGATGCACGTCTTGAGATGTACGTAAAGACAGTTATGAACCATGTATACCTTAGCGAGTACGGCAGTGTAGTTTATGCATGGGATATTGCAAACGAGATCCTTCATGCAAGTAACTCCGGCTGGGAAGCTGTATACGGCAACAATAAGGTAAATGCTCCCTATGTTAAGAAGGCATTTACATACGCTTATCAGACACTTGATTACTTTAAGCTTACAGATTCAGTTTCACTTTTCTACAACGATTACAACACATACATGGAGGTTAATGATGTAATCAAGCTTGTGAACTATATCAATTCTGACCAGAAGATTTGCTCAGGTGTGGGAATGCAGTCTCACCTTGGAACAAATTATCCTTCTGTTGATTACTACACAACTGCACTTAAGTCATTCCTGAATGCAGGCTTTGAAGTTCAGATCACAGAGATGGATATCACAAACAGCGGAGATAATGATCTTTCAAATTATGCTTATAATCTGTACAAGAACATTAACTCACTTAAGAAGAATGGTGGGAAGATCACAAGTATTACATGGTGGGGACTTTCAGATCAGGTAACATGGATAAATAATGCTAAGCCGTTACTTTTCAGCACACCTACATCCAAGAAGCCCGCTTATGACAAGGTAATCCAGGCTTACACAGAGACCTTTGGAACACCTACATCAGGCTATACACCTCAGCCTCTTCCGACACCTACACCTTCAGATGATCCTCAGAACGAAGAACCTCAGGAGGATCCTCAGACAGAAGAGCCTGAGAACGCAGGTGATACACATGATGCAGCTTACATCGCTGATGGCTGGTATTACCTCAAGAATACACTTTCACAGAAGTACCTTACTGTAGAAGGCAACAATGCAGATGGATGGGTAAATGTATACATCAGCACAGGAACAGGCGTAGACGGACAGAAGTGGTATGTAACCAATACTGATGACGGATTTATCACACTTACAAGTAAGCTCGGAAGCGTAATGCTCGACGTTGCTAACGGTGAGGACGAGGATGGCGCAAACATCGGTATCTACCAGGGCTACGGCGGAGATGCTCAGAAGTTTGTAGTTAGAAAAACAGACAAGGATGGCATCTACACAATTGCTACCAAGGCTTCAAACGGTACAAAGAATGTAGATGTATACGAGCATAAGACAGCTGATGGCACAAACGTATGCCAGTGGACATACTATGGTAATCCTAACCAGCAGTGGCAGTTTGAGAAGATCGAAGGTGAGCAGGGTGGAAGCCAGAAGCCCGCTGAAGATCCTCAGAGCACGGAGCCTGAGCAGCCTACAGAAGATCCTCAGCCTGAAACTCCTGCAGAGGACCCTCAGCCTGAGACACCTGCTTCAGATGGCCTTGCACTTGACTACTCAATCAATAGCTGGGGAAGTGGATATCAGGTAAGCTTCAAGATTTCCAACAACACAGGAGCTGATGTGAACACATGGACACTTAAGCTCAAGAAGAGTGATATCAACATTGGATCAAGCTGGAACGTAAATGTGACAGAGGATGGTGAGTACTATGTAATTACTCCCGTTGACTGGAACGGATATATCGCTAACGGACAGAGCGTTGAGTTCGGCGCTCTCGGCGAAGGTTCAATTGGTGATTCAATCGGATATTCATTCAACTAAAAAGCTTTAAATAATATGACTGCGCAGAGGAATTATTCTTCTGCGTAGTTTTTATTTGGGGGAAACTGTAATAGGTAAAATTTTCTTCGTGACTGATTAAGGCAAAAGTGCTAAAATTTAGTAAAATATTACCAACTTGGGCCGAATAAATTTTATTCGCGGGATTTATTCAAAAAGGAAAAATATGTCTACTTTAAAAGAAATTGCAAATGAATGTGGCTTTTCAGTGGCAACAATCTCAAGAGTACTGAACAGGGACGAGACCCTGAATGTTCCTCAGAGCACCCGTGAGATTATTTTTGATACTGCGGAGAAGCTGAATTATAAGACAAAGTTTGAGAGAAAGCAGGGAAGCCTTCCTGTTGATGAGCTTCTTGATGTTAACAGACCGGTTCTGTCAGCCAAGAGGATAGGTATTATCGAGATGCACAGCACCACGGAGCTCCTTGATGATACATATTATCTTTATCTTAAAAGTAATGTGGAGAGAGTATGCCTTGAAAAGGGCATCGAGACCACAATGCTTCAGTTTGACAGCGAAGAAGAGTGCTACAGGATGGTTGGAAACAGCATCGATGGAATAATTGCAATTGGTCCTTTTTCCAGACGTCGGGTTGAGGCCATGGAGAGACTTACTTCAAGAATCGTATTCCTTGATTCAGCTCCGGATGCAATAAAATACTGCTCTGTTCAGCCTAACTATGAGACAGGAGTGGTACAGGGAATAGATTATCTTCTGGAGATGGGACATAAGAAAATAGCCTTCGTGGGACCTGTTGAAACCCGTAATTCAAAGGGAGATAAGGCTCCTGAGATGAGGCGCAGGATTTTCAAGGATATGGCTAAGATCCATAAGGATGATATGGAGCCTGTATATATTGAGACGGATTCCACCGGAAGTAATGCTATTGAGAAGATTGCAGGGTTTATCTCTGATTGTGATAAGAAGGAGCGCCCTTCCGCGTACTTTGCTTTTAATGAGACTACAGCTATCAATGTTATGAGAGGGCTTCAGAGTGCCGGCTTGTCTATACCTGATGACGCCAGTGTTCTTGGCTTTAACGACACGATCATAGCGACCTACACACAGCCTCAGCTGTCTGGGATTCATATCTACATAGATGAGATGGCGAAGGTTGCGGTTAATACCATGACACAGCTTTTCTTTGATGAAAATATGCTGCCTATAAGGGTTCTTGTGCCCACAGGTCTTTCAAAGAGAGACAGTGTAAAAAAGATATAATTTGTCCATACGAAAAAGTATATAAATAATTAAGTAAAAATTCAGTAAAAATACCCCGTTGTTAGTAAGTAAAAAATACAATAAAATTTTACTTACACTCATAATTATTTTCAAAATTTAGGGTTTGATTATTCAATAATTCATTTAGGGAGGATGGATATTTATGAAGAGAAGGGGTTTCTGTAAACGGGGGACTTGTGCGCTTCTATCCGCATCAGTTTCTGCAGTGACGCTGCTTGGTGGGCTGCCTTTTGAAGGAACAGCTATCACAACCAGAGCAGCTGAGTCTAAAGTCGATAAGACTGTCAAGATCAATACCAAAGATTTTTCAACCTTTAATGACACAGATGGTGACGGGCTTGGAGAGTTCCAGGGATTTGGAACTTCTCTTTGCTGGTGGGCTAATCGTATCGGTTACAGCGATGAGCTTACGCAGCAGGCTGCCACATATTTCTTCGATGAAAATGAAGGCCTTGGTCTTACCATCGGACGCTACAATGTGGGCGGCGGCGACAACACCTATGAGCTCCATGACAATGGCAAAAAGGTGGAGGTTCCGAGGAATAAGAAAGCAATAATAATGACCGCTGACAGAGCGGTAACTCCATACACCGGTTCAAATATGAACTGCAGCGAGATGGGAAAATTCGGCAATGCCAGATATCTTAAGGCGGATGCTGACTTTGGATTTGCAGCGGGAGATAAGGTTGGCAAATTCAATACTATCGGATGGATAAACGAACTTGATGATGTACCCGGAAGCGGTGGAAATCTTGTTTTCAATATGGATGCAGCTGCAACAGATGAGTACACGGTAAAAATGATATTTACACTTTCCGGTGAGAATAGCAGAGGCGTCGGACTTAAGGTCGACAGAGCTGCTGTCAGCACGGAGAGCGTAGAGGTTACTCCTGATATAAACGAAGCTGCTGCAGAGGACGCTGATGTGTCAGTTGTTACTCTTGGTGAGGAAGCTGACATAGCTACAGAGGATGCTATTACAGATGGCAACGCAGAGCCTGCAGATGTTACAACTCCGGAGGATAATAACGAACTTCAGGATGGCGATACTCCTGCAGCAGAAGATGAACAGCCCTCTCAGGAAGAAACTGAAACAGAGAATGAGCCTGAGGCTAATGAGGATGAGCAGGAAGCTCCTTCTGAAGCAGGTGTAGAGCCTGCTAAAAAGGCGGCGGCTCCTTCTACAAGTGAGACTGTTACAGAGAAATATGAAGTTAGCGGCGCTGAAGTAAACAGCGACATTATCGCTGAGACAACAAACGATAAGCTCTACAGAGTTACATTTAAGAACGTAAAGCTCACTGAGGGCAGAAACGTACTTACAATCGGTGGCGTACACGACTGGACACTGGATTTTGTTAAGCTTCTTGTTGTGAAAAACGGTGACGAGGGAGTACTTCCCGAGGGTGCTGATGAATATACAGAAGACATTGATTATTCAAATGTTCCGAACACACCCTTTGCTCATCCGGCACACATCGTAAGATCCGATTCAGCAGTTCCCGGCTATTGCGTAGATGTAACTAAGATTACTGATGATACAGATCTTTCAGCCTTCGACAGATACGATACAAGCTGCGGCTTTGCATGGAACTATGACTGGGATGCAGATAAAAATCAGGTAAATGTTCTTAAGGCTGCCATAGCCAAGGCAGGCGCTGATAACTTTATAGCTGAGGCATTTTCAAATTCACCTCCGTACTTCATGACAGTAAGCGGATGCTCCTCAGGAAACAACAGTGCAAGCAAGGATAACCTCAGAGAGGATTCTGTTGAAGCCTTTGCTACATACATGGCTGATGTGGTCGAACACTGGTACAAGGAAGGCATCATCTTCCAGAGTGCAACACCTATGAACGAGCCATACACAGATTACTGGGCAGCAAACAGCGATAAGCAGGAGGGCTGCCACTTTGATATTGGCGAGTCCCAGTCAAGAATCATCACAGCCTTTGCTAAGAAGCTCCAGGAAAAAGGGCTTGGAGATGTAATTCTTTCAGCATCAGATGAAACAAGCATCGATACAGCTATTACATCCTACAAGGCTCTTTCAGACGAGGCAAAGAATTATGTAACAAGAATTGATACCCACACCTACAGTGGAAGTAACCGCAAGGGTCTTAGAAAGCTTGCTGAAGAGAGTGGCGAGAACCTCTGGATGAGTGAAGTTGATGGCGCATTTACCGTGGCAGGCGCAGGAGAGATGTCAAGCGCACTCGGCTTTTCAGACAGACTTATCACAGACTTGAACGGCCTTATGCCTTCAGCCTGGATAATCTGGGATATCATCGATACTCATATTTCAGATAAGGAAGACATTGCTGCAAACGAGACAGCATCAAAGTATAAGGAAGCTTATAACAAGTATGACAATTCAGACAGCCTTGAGGAGTGGCTTGGCAATAACAACGAGAAGGAAGGCAAGAGCCTCTGGGGAGTTGCAATTGCAGATCACAGCAACCAGAAGGTAGTTCTTACAAAGAAGTACTATTCCTTCGGCCAGTACTCAAGATATATAAGACCCGGCTACACACTTATGGGTTCAGGAAATGACACAGTTGCAGCGTATGATCCTAAGGGAAGAAAGCTTGTAATCGTGGCAACAAATAAGAGCCGGAATGATGAGACATGGAAGTTTAACCTTGCAGGCTTCGTATCAACAGGCTCAGATGTAACAGCAATCAGAACAAGCGGTTCACTTGAAAACGGCGAGAACTGGGCAGATGTTTCAGATGCTGCAGATATCGTTGTGAATACTTCTGAAAAGTATATGACATCAACTGTAAAGGGTGATTCAATCACAACCTACATTATTGATCATGTTGTTTTCGATAAGGATATGGAGGAAACAACACCTGATGCTAAGACCTTCACAGAGGACGAGATCGCAGCAAATGATTACATGCTTTATCTTGTAGACTGCGGAACAACAGATAATACAAGAGTTCCCTCAGGCTACAAGGCTGGTCTCTATCAGTCAGTTACAGACAAGGAGTATGGCGCTGATGAGGAGACAGGTCTTAAGTGGGGACATGCTGCTGACAATGAAAACAGCATGATGATCCAGACAGGTAATACAAACGGATCAATCACTGATACCTGCTATTACATGTCAGATAAGATCAATTTCGTAAAGGGTGTTTCAGGCTTTGCATACACCTTCGACCTTCCTGAGAGAAGCAGCAACGAGTATGAAGTATCAGTTGGCTTCAAGGTTCCTTCAGGATGGGGCTCCAAGAAGGTTGATATCGAGCTCGAAGGAAAGAACGTAGCAAAGCAGCTCAGTATAAGTGATAAATCAACTATTGAGAAAAACTACGACGTAACAGTTACTGATAACGAACTCAATCTTTTTGTACATAATCCTGAGGCAGGAAGCAGAGGTGAGGATCCTATCCTTAGCTACATCATAGTAAAGGCAAAGCACTCCAAGGAGAGCTTTAAGACAACCTATACAAGCTTTACCGGAGTTGCCGGCGAACCTATCTACGACAATAACGGAGAGATGGTACAGGCTCACGGCGGACAGGTTCAGAAGTTTACTGTAAACGGTGAGACAAAGTATTACTGGTACGGCGAAGATAAGACCTACAACATGGATCCTGTGACAGGAGTACATGCTTATTCATCAACTGACCTTTATAACTGGACAGATGAGGGAGTTGTATTTAAGGCAATCCCTGTTTCCAAAAAGGATTATAGGAAGTTTACAAGTGCAGATTACACAGCAGATCTCAGCATTTTTGATACAGATGAGTACTTCAGCAGTCTCTATGGAGATTACAAGGGTGCACCTGCTGATGACACAAATGAGTACACAAGTAAGCTCGAGGAAATCTACTGGAATATAGCAGATGACCGCACAGTTATGGAGAGACCTAAGGTCCTTTATAACGAAAAGACAGGAAAATATGTAATGTGGTGGCACTGTGACGGATTCATGCCTTCAACAAGAAATGGCAAAGACAGCTCACAGTACGGCAAGGCTATGGTAGGTATCGCAACCTCTGACAGCCCTGCAGGTCCCTTCAAATTTATAACAACAAGAAAGCTTTTAAGCGCTGATGATGCAGACCTTGGCTGGGATAAGGTTAAGGGCTCATCAAGAGATATGAACCTTTTCAAGGATGATAACGGAAAAGCTTATGTGATCTATTCATCAGACGGTAATGCAAACATGTATATAGCTGAGCTTGATGATACCTATACAGGCCTTGCAGCTGATACAGAAGGCGCAAAGTACGGTGAGAACTACAACATGATCTCTAAAAACATGAGAGAAGCGCCTGCAATGTTTAAGTATGAGGGAAGATATTATCTCATCACCTCAGGCTGCACAGGCTGGTCACCTAACCAGGCAAGCTATGCAGTGACAACTGATCTCATGAGTAAATGGACTGTTATGGGTGATCCCTGCACAGAGGATACCTCCAAAACAACCTATGATACACAGAGCACCTGCGTAATACCTGTTGATCCTGAAGCAGGAAAATTCATCTATATGGGTGACCGCTGGTTTGAGGAGAGACTTAAGGATTCAAGATATGTATGGCTTCCTATTGAGTTCCAGGATGGCGGAAGCATTGCAATCAGCAAGTATTCAGACTGGAAAATTGAAATGCTTGATGATATGGGCGGCTTTAGTGTAAAAACAGATATTCCTGATACTGCAGCTACCGTAGAGGAGCTTAAGGAGAAGCTTCCCGCAACAATCGAGGTTTTGAAGAAGAATGGACATACAGTGACTTCATCAGTTACCTGGGAAGCAGAAAATGTGAAGGAAGTCGGCGAGTTTTCTATAACAGGAACACTTGATAGCGGAAAGAAAATTACAAAAAACGTAAACATAGTACCTTCAAACATGATCTACTTCTTTGACTGTGCAGCAGGTGAAGAGGCTGTGGAAACAAATTATTTTGATAGGGCTAAGAGTATACTTGGAAAA
>JAEEGF010909605.1_pt1 | contig 11027 bp, 9 predicted proteins | sample 9134171 | NCBI WGS metagenome assembly JAEEGF01 (sample SAMN16246542, study PRJNA631951) | gut metagenome | biome: gut microbiome; feature: rumen; material: AP-attached | host: Bos | place: Iran: Karaj | collected 2018-10
CAGGAGATGTTCACGATCGGCAAGCAGATCGCAAACTCCCAGACCAGCTTTATGCCTTTCGTCATAGCGGGCGTCTTCTACTACGTCTTCAACTTCATCGTGGACCGGGTCATGGGACGCATCGAAAAATCCCTGAATTATTACAGATAAGGAGGAGGACGCCGATGTCACAGATCAACGGGAACCAGCCGTCCGCCGTCTCCTCCATCCTGGAACTGCGGGGGCTTCGGAAGGCCTTCGGGCATACGAAGGTGCTGAGGGACATCTCTCTTTCCGTCAGCGCCGGCAACGTCATTTCCATCATCGGCCCCTCCGGGTCCGGAAAGTCGACGCTTCTGCGCTGCGCGTCCTTTCTGGAGACCGTCGACGAGGGGGATATCCTGTATGACGGGCAGTATGCGGTAAGGAACGGGCAGACCGTGCCGAAGAAGGAACTGAACCAGTTCCGCCGCTACTTCGGTCTCGTCTTCCAGAATTTCAATCTGTTTCCCCACTATTCGGTCCTGAAAAACATCTGCGAGCCGCTCATGCTGCGCGGCGTCGGCAGGGAAGAGGCCAGGGAAAGAGCCGTCGGGCTCCTGCAGAAGATGGGCCTGGAAGGAAAGGAAAAAGCCTACCCCTGCGAGCTTTCCGGCGGCCAGCAACAGCGCGTCGCGATCGCGCGCGCCCTTGCGCCGGAGCCGGAGATCCTGTTCTTCGACGAGCCGACCTCGGCGCTCGACCCGGAACTGACGGGCGAAGTACTGAAGGTCATCCGGCAGCTCGCGGAGGATCACATGACCATGGTGGTGGTGACGCACGAAATGTCTTTCGCCCAGGCGGTGAGCCACAGAGTGATCTTCATGGACGGCGGCTATATCATGGAAGAAGGCAGTCCGGAGCAGATTTTCGGCGATCCGCAGCAGGAGCGTACGCAGCGGTTTTTGAGTAATTACAGGAAATGAAAGACATACGATACGCGCTTCTTGATCCGACGGGGAACCGGACCGTTCTGGTCGAATCCGGGGTCCCGGCCGAAAAACAGCCGTTTGTTGCCGCGAAGATCATGGAACGGGAACCCGGCGCGGAGCAGGTGGGATTCCTTTCCCCGTTTCGGGACGGGATCGCGCTGCGGATGGCCGGGGGCGAATTCTGCGGGAACGCCTCGATGAGCGCGGCCGTCCTGTACGCGCTCGATCATGGGGTCACGGACGGGATCGTCCGCGTGGCAGTCTCGGGCCAGCCGGATCCGGTAGCGGTCAGCGTGTCGCTTCTGCCGGACGGGGGCATGCGCGGCGGGGTGGACATGCCCCGCCCGGTTTCGGTGGGTGAAGAGCGATTTCCGGATGGGGAAAACCGTCCCGTCGTACGGTTCCGCGGCATTTCCCACGTGATCCTCGAAACGCCGCTTGACCGGACCGACGCGGAGCGGCTCGCTCCCGTCTGGTGCCGTCACCTGAACTCCGCGTCGCTCGGGATCATGACGTTCGACCGCGCCGCGGGGACCCTGCTGCCGCTCGTGTACGTTCCCGCCGCGGGTACGCTGTTCTGGGAGAATTCGTGCGCCAGCGGCACGACGGCGGTCGGCGCGTACCTTTCCGCAAAAGAAGGTCCCCTCTCTTTGTCCCTCCGGCAGCCGGGAGGAACGCTGCGTGTGGACGTATCCGGGGAGGGAAGACTCCTTCTTTCGGGGACCGTGCGGCTAAAGTACCGCCGCCAAGTCCGGACAGAACCGGACTGAACCGACGGCGGGCCGAAAAAACGCGCGTCGTTTCGGAAAAAGGACAGGGAAACGCAATACACACAAAAAAGTCCGTAAACGGACTTTTTTGTTCTTTCGGCTCCGCGTTATGCCCGGGCTTATGCCCGGGCGAAACTTCCGAGCAGGATATCGCCCTCATCCGCGCAGGTCTTGACCGCGCGCACGGCGGCGACACGCTTTTCGGGATGCGGATCCGGCACCGCGATGCGGAACCAGGTGTCCCTGCCGCGCCGGAAGGGCAGAGTCGTATAGGAAACCTCGCCGAGCCTGTCGTCGAACGACCAGGTATCGCGCTCCGCCAGCCCGGGATTTTCAAAGATGCTGCCCTGATAATGACGTTCCCACACGCGGTTTTTGCCCGTGATGTTCAGCCCGCAGATCAGCGGGATCTCAAAGACCTCGCCGTCCTCGTACTCCACTTCGTAGCGGCCGATCGTGTCGCGCTCCACCTGCATCGGGACGCTCGACAGGTACTGGTAGCGCCTCTCGATCGTGGAGGTGTGTTCGATGAGGAAATGCGGTCCGCCGAGCGTTTTCCGGTTGCAGGTCAGATACATTTCCTCAAAGACCGCGTCGAGGTATTCGGGGAAGCGCGCGTCGTCCCAGGTCTCGTCCCAGAACATCCGCCTGCCGAGGAACAGCGAGAGGAAGACGCCGTTGCGCTGCAGGGTGGCGTCCTCGAGGCTCGACCAGTGGGAGGGGGAGCCGCCCTGTGCCCCTTGAGCGAGACGGCGGTTCCAGTCGAGGAAGTTCGCCGGTCCGAAATTCCCGTACCAAAGCGGGATGCCGCGTTTGTTGAATTCGTCGTCGAAATATTCCGCGATGCTCCAGTACCAGTGGTGGGCGATGACGTCCCGCGGGATCAGGTCGATGGCGCGCCAGGTGGCGGGGCGCACGATTTCGAGCGTACCGTCCGGACGGCGTCCGCGCGCCTCGGAACCGCCGAAATGCTCGCCGTTCAGCCCGATGGCGTCGAGCAGCTTTTCCGCCCACAGCATGGTGCGGACACCGCGTTCGGCGAGCCAGTCGTGGATCTTCGTCACGTCGCCGGCGTAGAGCTCTTCGGCGGCTTTTCCGCGGCAGCGCGGGCAGATGCCGATGGAATAGTACTCGTCGTGCCCGATGTGCAGAATCTTCGGCTCGAAGACGTCAAGGACCTCCCCCAGCACGTCGAAAACCAGCTTGTACGTATCGGGATCGGAAGGGCAGTACACGTCCGGCCACGCGTCGCCGTCCCGTTCCGCGAGCTCCGGATGCGGCATGAGCAGGTAGTCGGCGTGGCTCAGCGTCGGGCATTCCGGGATGACCTCCATGCCGCGCTCCCTGCAGTACCGCACGAGACCGCGGACGGTGTCCTGCGTCAGCCAGCGGCCCCCGCCGTTCTCGAAATGGATGGAATTCTTGTCCCACGGGTAGGTCTTGTTCTGGATCTCGTTCGCGCGGTCGGGATAACGCGCCATTTCCTTACAGTACTCGATCCATGCGGAGTTGATCTCCGGATGGCTTTTGTACTCCATAGCGCCGCCAACTTCGATGATGAGGGTGTTGTACCGCAGGGACAGAAGCAGATCGACGGTGCGGTAAAAGCTGTTCAGATCGTCCGGAGAGGGCATGTAGACCTTCAGCCCTCGGAACGGACAGCGGGGAAGGTCCCACAGCACGCCGCGGCGCACGCTTCTGCCGTCTTCGGCGTCCCGCGCGTCCTGCAGGACCGCATACGCGCCGTAGATCAGCCCCCGCAGATTGTCGGCGCAAACGCGCACGGCGCTCTCTCGGGTATCGACGATATAATGGTCCTCCGCAGGCACGCGATCGGTGTCAAATACGGTCCGCACCTCCCGGAGGACGTCTTCCGGCACGGGGCAGACAAATTCGATGCTTTTGTAGAAGCCGTCCGGCGCGGTGGGCAGCTGTGCCAGCACATCCGCCAGGACGGGATTCTCCGGCAGGGGGAAGGGGGCGAAGACGGCGGCGCCGTCCGAAATGCGGAAGGTATGAAGAGAGGACAGCATGGAAGCACCTCGGTTGAAAAATGTATCTGACGAAAAATCGGTCCGGCAGGCATGGCGGAAGGACGGTCCCGCCCCTCCGAACCGGTTTCGTTCCCGTCCCGGCTGACCGACGGTCGGAAGGATCCTCCGACCCGCTTCGCCGAAAGAGGCTCCGAAGCATTATAGCATACCGGCGCTCGAAATGTCAAGGGAAGCGCCGGACGGCATCCGCATTTCATCCGGAGGATCTCCGGTTCCCCTATACCGCGGAGAAAATGCTTCCCTCGCTCTCTTGACATCCCGTCCGTTTTTCGGTATAATTTTTTTAACTATTCTTCGTTCTGCGGCGATCGGGAGGACTGGAACATGAACAAGAAAAACGAACCCTTCTTCCGGCTGGATCCGGACCTCGGCTATTTCCGGTGCGGGGGAGCCGAAATCATGGCGTTTGACGACATCTATCCGGAAGGGCATCAGTCGGGGGTCAGCCTGATCCTTTGCGGGAAGCGCGTCGCTGCAAACGGGGATATCCGTTTCGAACCGACCCCGGGTCAGTGGCAGCCCGTCCCGAAGCAGACGGAGCGGATCGCGGATCCCGCGGCGAATTCCATCCGCACGCGCCTCTCTTATCCCGACCGGAGCCGCCATCTTCGGGGCTTCAATCCGATGATCTATCCGGATTTTGAGTTTTCCTACACCGTGACGGTCGTCGGAGAAGGACGGTCGGCCGTGGTGACGGTCGATCTGGACCGCCCCGTCCCTCCTGCATTTCAGGGCAGGCTTTGCTTCAATCTGGAGCTGTTTCCGGGGACCCTGTTCGGAAAGCCGTGGATCATGGACGGAAAACAGGGCGTTTTCCCGCGCCAGCCGAACGGACCGGTCCTGACCCGCCCGTCCAATTACGTTCACAAGCTGCGGGACACAGACGCGGACGGCCTCCCGCGGACAGATCCGGAGAGGCTCTCCGCGAACGGCGGGAAGACCTACAGTCCCATTGTCGCGGACGATATCATCGCGGAGCCGTATGCGGTCGGACGCCGGTTCACGCTCGGACCGGACGACCCGTCATGCAGCGTCACGATCGTTTCGGAAACGGGCGAGCTGAAGCTGTACGACGGGCGGATGAACCACAACAACGGCTGGTTCGTGCTCTCCGCTGAGATCCCTTCCGACACGGCGGAGGGAGCCGTCCGGTGGATCATTTCCCCGGATACGGCGGAGGACTGGATGTACGAGCCCGTCGTGCAGGTCTCGCAGGTCGGATACCACCCCGCCCAGCCGAAAACCGCGGTGGCGGAACTGGACTGCCGGGACGCGGGACGCGAGAAAGCAGTCCTCTGCAGGATCACGGAGAACGGAGAAGAAGCCGTCTGCGAACCTCGGGGAACGGAATGGGGACGGTTCCTCCGATACCGGTATCTGAAATTCGATTTTTCAAAGGTCCGCGAAGAGGGATTGTACCGCTTCCGGTACGGGACCTCCGCCTCCTGCGTCTTCCGCATCGCTCCGGATATCTACGACCGCGGCGTATGGCAGCCGGTGCTGGAGTATTTCCTGCCCGTTCAGATGTGCCACATGCGAGTCAACGAAAAATACCGTGTCTGGCACGGACTCTGCCATCATGACGACGCGCGGATGGCGCCGCTGAACTGCAACCATATCGACGGATACGCGCAGGGACCGTCCGCCTTGACGAAATACGCCCCCGGGGATCATGTTCCCGGCCTGAACGCCGGAGGATGGCATGACGCGGGGGACTACGACCTGCGCGTGGAATCCCAGGCAGGGGAAGCGTATATCCTCGCGCTGATTTATGAGACGTTCGGCGTGGAATATGACGTCACGACGGTGGATCAGGCCAAACAGGCCGTCGAGATCCACCAGCCGGACGGAAAAAACGATCTGCTGCAGCAGGTGGAGCACGGCATGCTCTCCGTTGCCGGAGGATACCGCAGCCTCGGGCGGCTTTACCGGGGGATCATATGTTCCGACCTGCGGCAGTACGTCCTGCTCGGAGACGGTTCGGTGATGACGGACGGCATTCCCGGAAACGAGGACGACCGATGGGTATTCACGGAGGAGAATCCCGTGCGGGAACTGACCTCTGCTGCCGAGATGGCGGCATGCGCCCGGGTCCTGCGCGGTTTCAACGACAGCCTTTCGGATGAATGCCTGCATGCGGCGGTCGAGCTTTACGAGAAGACCGACGGAACGGGAAGCGCCGAAAACGCGAAGATCCATGCGGCGGCGGAGCTTCTGCTCACTACGGGAGAACAGCGTTACCGCGCGTTCCTTCTTTCCGGGACGGACCGTATCCTCAGGGAGATCCGCTCGCTCGGCTGGATCGTCTGCCGTGTCCTCGACGCAGTCGGCGACGAAGCCTTCTCCTCCGCCGTCCGGAACGCCCTTCTTCCGGAACGGAGCCGATATGATGCGGAAAGCGCGGAAACTCCCTACGGGATCCCGTACCGCCCGTACATCTGGGGGGCGGGATGGAATATCCAGTCGCTCGCGTTCCGCTATTATTTCCTCCACGCCGCTTTCCCCGATATCTTCCCACCGGATCTGCTCTATAACGCGCTGAATTTCGTCCTCGGGTGTCATCCCGGTTCCAATACCGCCTCGTTCGCATCCGGTGTCGGAGCCCGTTCCGCTGCGGCCGCCTACGGCGTGAACCGCGCGGACTGGTCTTCGATCCCCGGCGGTGTCATTTCCGGAACCGCCCTGATCCGTCCGGATTTTCCCGAGCTTCTGGAATTTCCCTTCCTCTGGCAGCAGACTGAGTACGTCATGGGAGGCGGATCGTCCCACTACATGTTCCTCGTGCTCGCTGTCCGGAAGCTGCTCGCGGGAGGCTGAGACGGCATGAGCCTCTCCGAAAAGACAAAAACGTGGCTGCGCGCCGAATGCGGCATTTCTCTCAAAGGGAAGACCGTACTTGTGACGGGATCGAACAGCGGCGTCGGCTTCAAGACGGCGGAAACTGCGGTCTTTCTCGGCGCGGACGTGATCCTCGCCTGCCGGAACGCGGAGAAAGCCGCCGCCGCGCGGGACGAACTGCTGAAAGATTACCCGGAAGCCTCCGTGCGGGTGATGCGGCTCGATCTGGCCGATCTTTCCTCCATAGACGCGTTCGCGGCGGAGCTGAAAGAAACGAAAACGGATATTCACGCCTTCGTCAACAACGCCGGCGCGTTTCATCACCCCGGCGAAAAAACGGCGGACGGCTTCGATCTCGTGATCGGCACGAACTACATCGGCGTCTTTTACCTGACCGAAAAGCTGCTGCCGGTTCTCGAATCCCTGCCGCACGAGGTCGTGTACGTCAATACGGTATCGATCATCGTGAAGACCGCGAAACCGGTGGATTACGGGGACTTCTTCTGTGCGAAAAAGCCCGGCAGCTTCGCCGTCTACGGGCGCTCCAAGCTGTGCCTCGCCCGATATACCCTTGCGCTGGCAAAGCGGACGGAAAAGAGCAATGTCCGTGTCTACATGAACCATCCGGGGGTCGCGATCACGCCGCTCGGCCTGAACGCGTTCGGCAGATGGGCGGCACGGCCGGCGGGACTGCTGCGGCCTCTGATCAATTCCCCGGAAAAGTCAGCCCTTTCTCTCGCTTACATCCTGTCGCATGACTTGCCGGCAGGCTCCCTCGTCGGTCCGCACAGGGTGTTCGACTGCGTCGGATATCCCGAAGTGAACCGGATCCCGCATAGGGCGGCGGAAGGCGCGGAGGAACTTATACCGTTTACGGAACAAAAAATCGCGGAAGCAAAAAAGCAGCCGGAATGAGGTAGAACGGATGGAGTGGATCTGGATCATCATTGCGTCTCTCGGCGCAGGCGTCGGGACCGGGCTCGCGGGGCTTTCCGCCGCCACGGTCATGGTGCCGATGCTGATCGTGCTGTGTCCTTCCTTCTCCGGCGAGACAGGCGCGTATCAGGCGACGGCGATCGCCCTGGCGTCGGATATTCTCGGCTCCGCCGTTACGACCTGGACCTACGCGCGGCACAAGAACATCGACCTGAAGCGAGGGTGGCTGATCATGACGTGCATCCTGATCCTGTGCACCGTCGGAAGCTATGTCGCCTTTATTGTCGGAAATGTAGTGCTCGGGAGCTTTACCCTGTTTCTGACCTTCTGCATCGGGATCCGCTTTCTCGTGAAGCCGGACACGAGCCGGGCGGACGGTGCGGCGAAGGGGGAAAAGCTCGACGCGAAGTGAATCGCCGTCTCGCTCTTTTTCGGGCTGACCATCGGGTTCGGAACGGGGTTTGTCGGCACGGGCGGCGGTATGATGATGCTGATCGTATTCACCGTGTTTTTCGGGATGGAGCTGAAAACCGCCGTGGGCACGAGCACCTTCATCATGACCTTCACCGCGCTGATTTCCTCCGTGAGCCACGTCCTGATCCACCCCGCCATCGTGCTTGAAAAGTGGGACGTGCTGCTCGTGTGCATCGCCGCGGCGACGATGGCTTCCCTTGTGTCGGCGCGGTTCGCCAACCGGGTGAGGAACCGCACGGTCGGTCTTGTGACCGGAGCGGTGCTGACACTTCTCGGCGCGGCAATGCTGATATTGAACTTTTGGGGATTCCTTTCGCACAGCGCGCTGTTCGCAGAGACGCTGCGCTGCTTCGGGGTGATGGCCGCGTTCATCGTCTCCTGCGTGCTTGTCGTGCTGCCGATCCGGTTTTTCACGAAGATCCCGACCTTCATCTTTCGGAAGATCCTGCACATCGTGGCTTTTTCGGGGATTTCCCTGATGATCCTCACCGCGGGAAGCTGGCAGGCCGCCGCGCTGACATCGGGGATCCTCGCACTCATCCTCTATCCGGTTCTGACGCTGATCGAGAAGGAGCCGTGGTACGGGAGGCTGTTCGTGCAGAAAAAGCCGGGAGAGATCAAGAAAAGCATGCTGATGCTGTTCTTGATGTTCACCTCGGTGATCGCGGCGGCATGGGGACTTTTCGGCAAGCCCCGTCTCGCGGCGGCGGCGATCCTGATGTGGGGGACCGGCGACGCGGCCGCGGCTCTTGTCGGCATCCCGTTCGGGAAACACAAGGTCAGATCGCATTTTACGGACGGGAAGAAATCATGGGAAGGCAGCCTCGCCATGTTCTTCGTCTCGTTCCTCGCCGGACTTGCCGTAATGCGGGCTCCAATGACCGGTTTGCCCCGCGCGCTGCTGACCGCCGGAATCGGAGCATTGTTCGGCACGGTGACGGAACTGGTTTCCCCGAGCGAATACGACACGGTATCGGTCCCGGTCGTTATCGCCGCCGTCCTGCTGCTCGCGGGAAGCATATGACCGGATTCCGCAGCGTGATACGGGGAGAGTGAGCGCGGCGGGGAACTGCACCCGCGGAGGAGCTTAAAATGAAACAGAACGAATATACTTTAGCCTGCGCACGGCGGCTGACGCGGGAAGGATACGGCGAAGTGGAGATCCGGTCCGATGAAGCCGTCACGGCCACGGATCCGGAAGGCTGCCGGATCTGTTTCCGGTGCGTTCCGACCGGATGGAGCCGGGTCGGAGAGATCGAAGTGGAAGAATTGATCCAGCTCATGCGGTATTACGGCGCGGACTGCGGAACGATCCTGACCGACGGCCGCTTCACCTTAGGCGCGAAGCTCCGGGCGAAGCAGGAAGGGAACATCACCCTGATCGCCCGCTTCGACGTTCGCCCGGACCGGCAGGAAGACTATGACGCTCTGCTGTGAGCGCGCTTTTTCATGACTTTCCCAGAGGAGGAGAATAGCTGTTATGATCCGTCAGTTTCACGAAGTCCGTCCTCGGGCCGAACACGGTCTGATTTACCGCAATCCCGAGTCGTTTTTCGGCTATTTCGCCTGGCCGACCGTCGGCATCGATGAAAAGGGCGTTCTGTACGCCGTATGCTCCGGGTTCCGTGCGCGGCACATCTGCCCGTTCGGCAAGACCGTTCTGTTCAAAAGCTTCGATTCGGGCAGGACCTGGAGCGTCCCGATGGTCATCAACGACACCTTTTTGGACGATCGGGACGCGGGCGTCCTGCCGCTCGGAAACGATAAGATCCTCGTCACCTGGTTCTCCCATTCCGTCACTACCTATCAGAATATGTATCACGATGCGATCGCAAACGACTGGCCTGCCTCCGGAGCCGTCCTCGATCTGGCATATCCGACGATCCCCGAAGCGCTGTCCGGCGGCGGTTCCTTTGTCCGCGTTTCGTCCGACGGCGGCATGACATGGGGCAGGACGGTCAAGATCCCGGTTTCCGCGCCGCACGGGCCGATCCTGCGGAGGAACGGATCGCTTCTGTACCTCGGCAGGGAAATGTACAACACGGAACCCGACGGCGTCGTCGACGGCGACATCTGCGCCTTTGAAAGCCGCGACGGCGGCGGAACGTGGGACCTTCTCGGCAAGGTCCCGCTGGACAGCGCATGGGCCGATCCGTGCGAGCCCCATGTACTGGAGCTTGAAAACGGCCGGCTGCTCGGCACGATCCGCGTGGAGCATCCCGAGGTACATCTCACTGTCTATGTCACAGTTTCCGACGACAGCGGCCGTACGTGGACAAAGCCGGAACCGATGGGCACCAACGGCGCGCCGCCGCATCTGATGCGCCATTCCTCCGGAGCGATCGTTCTGACATACGGACGCAGGACGAAGCCGTACGGTCAGCGCGCGCTGATCAGCCGCGACGGCGGCGAAACGTGGGAAGACGAATACGTCCTCCGCGATGACGCGGAAAGCCCGGATCTCGGATATCCGAGCACGGTCGAACTGCCCGACGGATCCCTTCTGACGGTGTATTATCAGATCGCCGCGGGAGACAGGCTCGCTTCCCTCCATTGGACGCGCTGGAGTCTATGAGCGGCGGGCATATGCCGAGAAACAAGCAAGAACCGAGGATGTCCCGCGCGGGCATCCGGACAGGAGAACCCTCATGCTCCGGCAGATGATCTTTCTTTTCGTTTTTATTCTGGTCGGTCTGGCCCTCGGGAAAACCGGGAAGATCGATCCCGACCATACGGGGATCATTTCCACCCTGCTAGTCTACGTGTGCACGCCGTGTGTGAATTTCCGCACGTTTGCCCGGAACTTCACCCCGGCGTATATCCGCGAAGGCTATCTCTACCTCGTCGCGGCCGTCCTCGTCATCGTACTCCTTCACTTTTCCGGCGGATGGCTTGCCGGGAAACTGACGACGGATCCGTATGAACGGAAAGTCTGGCAGTACTCTCTGGTGGTGCCCAATTTCGGATTCATGGGAGTCCCGGTGGTCAGCGGCGCGATGGGGGAA
>JAEEGF011186769.1_pt1 | contig 11027 bp, 7 predicted proteins | sample 9134171 | NCBI WGS metagenome assembly JAEEGF01 (sample SAMN16246542, study PRJNA631951) | gut metagenome | biome: gut microbiome; feature: rumen; material: AP-attached | host: Bos | place: Iran: Karaj | collected 2018-10
TTCATATCAGTTATCCTATGAAAAGGTTCTTTCTCTCCATCCCTCTTCTTTGTTTGACCGTTCTTTTGTCTTCATGCTCTTCGCACAAAACGGTGTGGTCCGGAAATGAAGATAGGGACTTTTGGATTTCTTCAATGGATCGCATAATTCGCCCTGTACTGACAAATCTTGCAGAAGGGACACTACGCGAGAAAATGCCGGTCGAGACGCGAGACACTATTTTGAAACGGAAACAAGAAGTTACTCATCTGGAAGCATTGGGGCGCACAATAACTGGCATTGCCACTTGGTTGGAACTCGGACCTGACGATTCGCCGGAGGGGCAACTTCGAGCGCAATACATAGACCTCGCTGTAAGAGCGATTTCGCAGGCTGTAGATCCGAATAGTCCGGATCACCTTAACTTTAATAAGGGCCGGCAACCTCTTGTTGATGCCGCATTCCTTGCCCATGGTTTGCTTCGCGCCCCCACTCAGTTGTGGGATAGGTTAGATCCGCTTACCCAATCAAGACTTGTGGAAGAGTTAAAGTCTTCCCGCGTAATAAAGCCGTCTGATACTAACTGGCGCTTCTTCACAGCACTTATCGAAGCGTTCTTGTACGAAGTAACAGGTGAGTGCGAATTTGACGCGATTGATTATGCTTTTGAGCATTTCATGAAGGCTTGGTATAAGGGAGATGGGTGGTATGGAGACGGCCCGGATTTTCATATGGACTATTACAATAGTTTTGTAATTCAGCCCATGATGATGCAGGTCCTTGACATACTCAAGAAACATGGTCTCCGCGGACAAGAGTATTATGATACAGAAGTGGAGCGTTACGGACGTTATGCTGCCATTCAGGAACGGATGATTTCCCCCGAAGGGACTTTCCCCCCTGTTGGTAGGAGCCTTGCTTATCGCTTTGGAGCTTTTCAGGCTCTTTCAGATGTATGTTACAGGCATTTTCTTCCGGAAGGAGTCAATCCGGCTCAAGTGCGGTGTGCTCTTTCGGCTGTTATCCATAGGCAGATTTCAGCACCAGGGACATTTGATAAAGATGGTTGGCTGAGACCTGGTTTTTGCGGGCATCAACCCAGTATCGGGGAAAATTATATTTCAACAGGTAGCCTGTACTTGTGCACGGGAGTTTTTATTGCTTTAGGTTTGCCGGAAACGGATTCTTTTTGGAGTTCAGAGCCCCAGCCCTGGACAGGGAAAAAAGCGTGGGAAGGAATTGATGTAGAAGCCGATCACTCAATAAAGAATTAACATCACAAGTGTTATGTGACTTTGATGCCAAGGAAGACCTGTTTAGGTAATACCTTGATTCACAACTTTTAAAAGAAAAGCTTGTGGCTGAGGCGGTGGGGCTGGAGGGCGAGGCCGAAGCGGAGCATGTGCTTGAGGAAGACGTCGGGGACGGCGCAGTCGAGCTGGTCTTCGTCGTAACCGTAGTGGTAGCGGGCGACCAGGTAGAACCAGTCGGAACTGCGGGTGGGCCGGAGGGCGATCTCGGCATTGACATTGGCGGGGATGTCGCCCTTGAAGAGGGGCGTCACCGAGGCCGAGACCATCAGCCGCCGGTCCCGCGTGTGGTAGCACAGGCCTGCGTTGAGGTAGCCCTGGTATTTGTCCAGCATCTCGAGGGAGAAGTCGTTGTAGATCGATCCCAGGCCGAAGCGGCCGGTCAGCTGGGCCGTGAAACAGCCCCCGAAAGTATGCGTATAGGTTGCGAACAGGCAGCCGATGCTCCGCGACAGGGCACCGTCGTAGCCGTTGGAACGGTGCTCGAAGCCGAAGAGGATGTCGTTGACCACGCCGTCGGGCCCTTTCTTGAAGGGGTGATAGGCGTAGATGCCGGGCGTGTAGATATTGCTCTTGAAGGGGTTGGACGGCTTGTAAACCTCCCAGATCGCCATCTGGGTATAGGCGAAGAACAAGTCCCAATCTTTGCCGCCCGCATTCTGCAAGGCGTTGAATTTCAGACTGATCTGGAAGGTCAGGTCGCTGGTGTCCCAGGCCGGCCGGGTGTTGAGCGGAAGTCCCGTCGTGATGTAGTTCTCCTTGAAGATGCTGAGCATCGGCTCTCCCGCCCGGACGCTGAGGCAGGCGGAAAGCAGGACGGCGAGGATGAGGACGGACTTCCGCATGGCAGGGCTCATTTCTCCCACATCACCAGCCGGTACAGGTTACAGCCGATGAAGTTGCCGAGGACGAGGCAGGCGTACAGGCCCAGAACCTCCAGCCAGTGCGCTCCAAGGAAGGAGAACGGCACCGTCAGGTAATAAAAGGCGTCCGCGATGCAGTGCGGGAAACCGCAGAGGATGAAGAGCGGGATGCCCAGCAGCAGGGGCAGCCACTTCTCCTGGCGTGCCCAGAAGACGGAAGTCGTGACGATGAAGCCGCAGCCGATGGCGAGGCCCCCGCTGCGCAGCGCTCCGTTGGCCAGACGCCCTTCCAGCAGTTTCTGCGCGGTCCCCTGCAGGTCCATGGGGGACAGGCGGGCCAGCAGGCCGACCAGCAGGCAGCCGACGATGTTGCCCAGCAGCACCAGGAAGGTGTCGGGGATCTCATCCCAGGACTGGACGAAACCGACGACGCCGGTGTAGAGTTTCATCTTGTAACGGATGACCGTGATCAGTCCAAAAGAGAAAAAGATGGCGCCTGCGATGCCTCCGAGGGCGAGGTAGCCGAATCCGGCGATGCCGATGGCGATGCCGGCCATGATGGCCGAACGGAACATTTTAGCTTTTGTCATTGCTGCCATGAGATTGGACCTATCAAAGATACGGACTTTTTCAATTTTTTCCTAAATTTGTATGATTGTGCCCTCACGCGCGATCCCTGGAAAAGTGAGCAAGAAAAGTCTGATAATCTGCCTTTGCATCCTGCTGCTCCTGATAGCCGCTATCGGAGTGGGCGTGAAGATGCTGTACTCCGGGAAGCCCCAGCCTTCCGAAGGAGAGAAAGCGGTGTCCCACGCCGGCATCCTGCAGGCGGTCCCGTCCGATGCGGCGTTGGTGTTCTGCTTCCAGAACGCCAAGACCGGCGTATCCCTGCTGGACGACCGCACCAAACTTTTCCACTCCCTGGTCGGCGCGAACCCTGCCTTCGGCAAATTTGTCGCCACGCTGCCGGACAGCGCCGCGCTGAAGGCGCAGCCGATGGCGGTTTCCGTCCATTATTCGGAGACCCTGGTGCCGCTGATGATCCTGGACGCGGGACCCGCGCAGGATACGACGGAGTTGGCCCGGAGCGTGCTGGACTACGCCCAGCGCTGCGGCCTCCAGGCAGAGCTCAAGGGCGGTGAGACGGCGGGATTCCTCCTGGTGTCGCCCTCCCGCACGCTGGTCGAGTCCTCCTGCCGCCACCTGGACACCGGCACTTCCATTCTGGACGATCCTTATTTCAAGGACATGGCCGCCGCTCTTTCGTCGCGGGAGGTCGTGTTCTTCTCCAATCCGGACATGGGCCGCATCCTGTCCTCCCTTTGCCTGAAGCCGCTCTATCCCTATTCGACTTTTCTGAAGGGAGCCGCGGAGTGGACGGGTTTCGACATCCGGGAAGCGGGTGACAAACGCCTGCGCATGACGGGCGCGACCGTCTCCGGCCGCAGCCCTTCCTATTATTCCAACCTGTTGGAGACCCTTCCCGGCGGCGAACTGCGCTTCAGCCAGGTCTTGCCGGCGAATACGCTGTCCGCCCTCGCGCTCTCCGTGCCGGATTGCGGCGCATACGTCAAGGCATATGAGAAATGGCTCGACGCCTCGCAGTCCCTGCAGGTGTTCCGCCGGGAATGTGAAGCCCTGCGCGCCGATACGGGAGAGGATCCTGTGAAATGGTTCGCGAAAGAGGGTGTCTGCGAGGTCGTCCGGGCGTCCTGGAATGCTCCGGGCGGCACCCGGACGGGCGTCGTGCTGCTCCGCAGCGGCAAGGCCGCGAAAGGGGAGCCGGCTGTCGAGGCTTTCCCGTTCAGCGGATTCCCCGCCGTGGTATTCGGCGGCGTCTTCGCGCCGGCGGGCTCTTTCTGCAAGACGGTGGGGGAGTGGCGGATCCTGGGCTCCGAGGCAGCCCTGGCGGAGTATGATGCGATGATGGAGGAAAAGGGCTCGCTCGCGGATGCCCTCTCCGACGTGTCCGAGCCGCGCTTGATCCCGGCCAAGGGCGGAAAGGCGGCGTTCTATTTCTCCGCTTCGGATGCCTCCGGCTGTTTCGGCGAATGGTTCCGGCCCTTGCTCGCCGACAACCTGAAAGCCAGTCTGGATGGCGTCATCCGGGAGCCGATGGTGCTTTCCTGCACCGCCGACGGCCTCATCCTGGAGGCGGCCCGCCCCGTGGATTACGCGGAGCGCAAGGCCTCCGGCAAGAAAGCTGCGCCCGGCCGCAAAGCCGATGTGGAGATCCCGCAGGGCCCGTTCGAAGTGACCAACAGCGGGACCGGCAAGGTCAATCTTTTCTACCAGGCGCCGAACCTGTCTCTTTGCCTGAAGGACAAGGAAAGTGGCAAGGGCCTGTGGGGCGTCTCTTTCGACACGCCGATCTGCGGCGCGGCCGAATGCGTCGATTACTATGCCAACGGCAAGCTGCAGTTCCTCTTCGCCGCGGGCAGCAAACTGTACCTGATCGACCGTCTGGGCCGCTTCGTCAGCGGTTTCCCCGTGGAACTGGGCAAGGAAGTCCTCCTGGGACCTGCGGTGTATGATTTCTCCGGCGCCAAGGGCTATACGGCATTGGTCTTGCACCGGGACAACACCATCGGCATGTACGACCTGCACGGGGTGCAGCCGGCCGCCTGGCAGGGGATCACCTGTCCGGACACGATCCTGTCCCTGCCCGTCCTGGCGAAAGCCGACGGAAAGCGGGTATGGGTGGTCAAGACCGCAGGCGGCGAGCAAGTGTACGACTTCTGGGGCGGTGAGCCCCTGAAGGCGAAATCCATCAAGAATCTAGTGTATTAAACCATATTGGAATGCAATATCAATCCGTCAACAAACTGCTGGAGATAAGCTTCAAGGAGAATTGGGAGCGCGAGGCGCTGTCCAATTACCAAGGCATCACCCTGTACTACAAGGATGTCGCCCGCCGTATCGAGCAGTTGCATATCAGTTTCCGCGAATGCGGCCTGCAGAAGGGTGACAAGGTGGCCCTCTGCTCGCGCAATCAGGCCAACTGGGGCGTTTGTTTCCTGGCGACCATGACCTACGGCGCCGTGCCGGTCCCCATCCTGCACGAGTTCAAGCCGGGCAACATCCACTACCTGGTCAACCATTCGGAAGCGAAGGTCCTTTTCGTGGACGACGTGATCTGGGAGGGCCTTTCCGAGTCCGAGATGCCCGGCCTGTACGTCATCGTCCAAATGAACACGCTGAAGTACCTGTATTCCCGCGAAGAGAGGATGACCTCCGTGCGCCACAACCTGCAGGATACCTTTGCCAAGGCCTTCCCGGAAGGTTTCGGCCCGGAAGACATCCATTATTACGAAGACCAGCCGGACGAGCTGGCGCTCATCAACTACACATCCGGCACGTCGGGATTCTCGAAGGGCGTCATGCTGCCCTACAGGGCCCTGTATGCCAACATCCTCTTTGCCGGCGAATATGCCGAGCCCCAGATGAACGCCGACTCGGAAGTCGTGGCGATGCTGCCTTCCGCGCACATGTACGGAATGATGTTCGAGTTCCTCTTCGAGATGACGATCGGCGCCCACGTGCATTTCCTGAGCCGTGTCCCCAGCCCGAAGATCATCCTGAACGCACTCGCTGAGGTCAAGCCGGATATCATCATCACCGTCCCCCTTGTCATCGAGAAGATCTACAAGAATTCCCTCAAGCCCGTCTTGGAGCGCAACCGGACTTTCCTCTATCTGCCGATTGCCAACCAGATGATATACAAGAAGATCCGCAGCAAGCTGATAGAAGCGTTCGGCGGCCGTTTCGAAGAGGTGATCCTGGGCGGAGCCGCCTTCAACCCGGAAGTGGAGAAGGTCTTGCACCGGCTCCATTTCCCCTTCACCGTGGGCTATGGGATGACGGAATGTGCCCCGCTGATCACTTATGCGAAGTGGTACAAGGCCCGCCTCGGATCCTGCGGCAAGCCGATCGCGAACTGCAGCATCCGCATCGATTCCGACGATCCCGAGAATGTGCCGGGCGAGATCCAGATCAAGGGCGACAACGTCTTCATCGGCTATTACAAGAACGAGGAGGCGACCCGCCAGGCCTTCACGGAAGACGGCTGGTTCCGGACCGGCGACATCGGCGTCATGGACCGCGACGGCTTCCTCTACCTGCGGGGCCGCTCGAAGTGCATGATCCTCGGCCCTTCCGGGCAGAACATCTATCCCGAGGAGTTGGAAGCGGTCATCAACAACACCAGCTATGTGGTAGATTCCCTCGTCATCGAGGATGGCGGAAGCCTGGTGGCCCTGATCTATCCGGACTACCACCAGGGTGAACTGGACGGGATGAAGCGGGCGCAACTGGAAGAGCGCCTCACCGCCGCGCTGCCCGAGATCAACAAGCAGCTCCCGAATTATGCGCAGATCCGCAAGATCGAGTTCATGCCCGAGGATTTCGAGCGGACGCCCAAGCGCAGCATCAAACGTTACCTTTATCAGCGTTAGGAAGATGAAATTCGACAAGAGATATATGGAGATGGCTGCCGTGTGGGCCAAGAACTCCTACTGCAAGCGCCTGCAGGTCGGCGCCCTGATCGTCAAGGACAAGATGATCATATCGGACGGATACAACGGGACTCCTTCCGGCTTCGAGAACATCTGCGAGGACGAGTCCGGCGCGACCAAGCCCTATGTCCTGCACGCGGAAGCCAATGCGATCACCAAGGTCGCCAAGTCCGGCAACAGCAGCGAGGGTGCCACCCTTTACGTGACGGCTTCCCCCTGCCTGGAGTGTTCGAAACTGATCATCCAGTCGGGGATCCGCCGCGTCGTGTACCGGGACGAATACAGGCTGTCAGACGGCATCGACCTGCTCCGCCGGGCCGGGATTGAAGTGGAAAAAGTGGATTAAATGAAAAAGAAAGACCTGTATACCTTGACGGTCGCCCTGCTGGGCATCGTGGTTGGCGTCCTGCTGGCGATGACGGTCCAATCGGCCCGTTCCGCCCGGAAGATCCGGGTGTCGGACGCCGGCTGGCAGAAGCTCAACCTCATCCTGCAGACCGTCAGCAAGGAGTATGTCGACACCATAGACTACAAGACCGTGACCGAAGCCGCCATTTCGGAGGCCCTGGCCTGCCTGGACCCCCATTCCGTCTATATGCCCCCGGTCGAGCTGGAGGCGAGCGAGACGGAGCTGGCGGGCAACTTCGAGGGCATCGGCATCCAGTTCAACGTGCCCAACGATACGGCCATCGTCCTGGAAGTGATCCCCGGCGGACCGGCCGAGAAAGTCGGCATGCTGCAGGGGGACCGCTTGCTCAAGGTGGACGAAGCGGTCATCGCGGGCGTCAAGTTCCCGCAGGACAGCATGGTGCGCCGGATGAAGGGTCCCGCCGGGACCAAGGTCACCGTCACGGTGCTGCGGGAGGGGGAGGTCATCCCCTTCGAGATCACCCGGGGCAAGATTCCCGTCCACAGCGTCGACGCTTCCTTCATGATCGACGACACGACGGGCTATATCCGCCTGTCCAAGTTTGCGAAGAATACGGCCATGGAATTTATCACCGCTTCCGAGGCACTGCTGCAGAACGGCATGAAGCATCTGATCTTCGACCTTCGGGACAATACCGGCGGCTACATGGACCAGGCGCTCCTGCTGGGGAACGACTTCCTGGGCGTGGGGGACACCATTGTCTATATGGAAGGCCTGCATCGTCCCCGGGAGGTTTATCAGGCGGACGGAAGGGGCCAGATGCAGGAGGTGGACCTGACGGTGCTCATCAGCGAGAATACCGCATCGGCCAGTGAAATCTTTGCGGGCGCCATCCAGGACAACGACCGCGGCACTATCTTGGGCCGCCGTTCCTACGGAAAGGGCCTGGTGCAGGAGCCTTTCTACCTGACGGACGATTCCGGCATCCGGCTCACCGTGGCCCGCTATTACACGCCGTCGGGCCGCTGCATCCAGAAGCCTTACGGGAAAGACCGGAGCGAGTACAGCTACGACCTTTACAACCGCTATGCGGACGGGGAAGTCTTCTCGGCCGACAGCGTCCGGCTGGACAGCACGGATGTCCACCGCACCCGGTCGGGGCGCATCGTCTACGGGGGCGGCGGCATCATGCCGGATGTCTTCGTGCCCATGGACACCACCCGCGCCACGCCCTTCTACGTGGCCTGCAACCGCAAGACTTCCCAGATGCGCTTTGCAGCGGCCATGTTCGACAAATATGTGAATACGCTGCCTTCCATGGACGATTTCGGGCAGCTGGACGCCTTCCTTGCAAAGGCCGGGCTGCCGGCGCAGTTCCGCGCGTGGGTGAAGCGGGTGGACGAACTTTCCTGTTCGGACGAGGAGTGGCAGGAGACCCTCCCGTACCTGGAGCCCCAGATCAACGCCCTGGTGGCCCGCTATTCCCGGCTGGGAGAGAACGCCTTCTACAAGTATTATCTTCCCGTGGACAATACCGTGAACGCGGCCTTGTCCCGTATCCAATCGAATAACAATTAATCATTTAATTCTTATTTGCTTATGAAAAAAACCTTATTGATGATTGTGGCTGCGGCGGCCGTCGTGTTCGCCGCGTTCAGCTGCGCCAAGCCGTACGACGACTCCGACCTCCGGAACACGATTCCCGGTCTGGAGCCCCGTATTTCGGCCCTGGAAGGACTCCGGGGGCAGATTGATGACCTCAAGACCACGGTCGACGCCCTGAAGAACGGCTACCTGGTGAAAGAGGTGGTGACGCTCTCCGACGGTTTTGCCATCAAACTGATTGACAAGGATGGCAAGGAGAAGGAAGTGAAGATTACCTCCTCCCAGATTGGCGTGACCGAGGTAAACGGCGTGTACTGCTGGGCCATTGACGGCAATCCCATCAAGGATCCTGCCGGCAATGTCATCCCCGTGGGCACCCAGGATCCCAAGCTCCGTGCGGCCGCTGACGGCACCCTCGAGTATTCCATCGACGGCGGCAAGACCTGGAACCCGCTGGCCGGCAAGACGGAAGCCCCTACCGTGGAGGAAACCGACGAAGCGTACATCATCCACTTCGGCGAGAGCACCTTCACCCTGCCCAAGGACGCTCCTTTCTTCATCCGCTTCGCCGTGGCTTCCAACTTCTCCATCCCTTATGGCGAAACCGGTGAAGTCCCCTACGAAATCAAGGGCGGCGACAGCGAGACCGAGGTGGGTATCCTGGTCGTGAGCGACGGTATCGAAGCCCAGGTCACCGACGGTGTTATCAAGATCACCAACAACAACAAGACCGCTACTTCAGGCCGTATCGTGGTCTATGCCGCCAACCACAAGGGCAAGAGCGACATCAAGACTTTCGTCTTCCTCACCGAGCCCGGTGACGAGCCCGCCGAATTCACCGCCGTCATCGACGGTGGCGTGGAAGAGATTGTGGCCGAAGGCGGCACCATCTACCTCAGCGTGAAGGCCGACGAAGACTACACCGTTTCCTCCAGCGCAGACTGGATTGTGGTTTCCCAGCCCACCCGTGCCCTCTATGAGGACCGCCTGGCCATCACCGTGAAGGAGAATCCCACCACCGAGCCTCGTACCGGCACCATCACCCTCCGTTCCAAGGAGAGCGACCTCCTGTTCGACATCGAGGTGAAGCAGGCCGCGGGTGAAGAAAAGCCCCAGCTGCCGGAAGGCTATCAGGAAGACTGGGTGCTCACCTATGCGGGCCGCGAAGAGGCCACCAACGGTAATATTGCCGACTGGATCCAGGTAGAAGGCTGGGCCGGTGAGTATTACGACCTCGTAGTGGTCGCCCCCGGTGACGTAGATGAAAAGTTCGGCGGCGATGTCAAGGCCATGCTGGAGGACTATGTGGCTTATTACCAGCAGTACCTGGGCGACTATACCATCGACGATTTCGGCTTCCTCACGGAGAACACCTATGTGGGCTTCAAGCCCATGGATCCGGGCAGCTATGAGGTTTATCTCGCAGACATCTCGGCCGACTGCGCCTTCACCGGCAAATGGTCCAAAGCCACCTTCGAGATTGAGGAAGAAGAGGCCCTCGACGCCTACAATGCCCTCATCGGTTACTACCACATGACTTCTGCCAAGGGCCGTCACTTTGACGATGAATATAACGTTGTTTCGACTGTGGTTGAAGACGAAGTCGCTATCCAGCAGAATGTAGCCAACTTGTCTTATAATGTCTACTACCTGTATGAGGTTGATGGCCAACTTTACGGTTACCTTTCCATCCTTGATTGGAATCGTAACACAGGCGCTCTGACCTATAATTGCAAAAGCAATATCGGTACCTGGGAGCACAACGAATACGGCCCGATCGAAGATTTCCAGTCCGGATACATCTATTACAATTCAGATATCTCGCCTGTAACTGGAAATTATCTCATCGGCCAGGGCGATGCTCCCGCCGCCGACGGCAGTTTCCAACTCAAGGCTGGTCCAAAGATCGAGTTGAACATTGGTAAGAAAGATATCGTTGGTTTGATGCTTGGTGGAAGCATTGTCAATGATAGTAGTAGTTACATACCTTATCATAGCATCCCGTTCCCGATGACCTTCGCCCCCATTGATGAGGGCACCACCGCGGCTTCCGCCATCGAGGCCCGCTTCAAGACCTGGATCAAGAGTTTCAAGGAGGATCGTCCCGCACGCCGCATCGACGCGGAAATCTGCCTGGGCCCCGTCCGTTCCCAAAAGGAGGTCCGTTAATCCGGCCATCTAAACCGTAAAAAGAGGTCAACTCACAGCGAGTTGACCTCTTCTTTTGCAGGGACTGGTATGGGGCCGGCTATGTTCCTTGAACCCGTTACGCGTTTTTGGCGTTTTTCGCGTAATGGGCTGCCCCGGGGGACGTTGATTACGCGTTTTTGGCGGTTTTCGCGTAAGTGGCTGCCCCGGGGGTCCGGTGAGTACGCGTTTTTGGGGT
>JAEEGF011484769.1_pt1 | contig 11026 bp, 11 predicted proteins | sample 9134171 | NCBI WGS metagenome assembly JAEEGF01 (sample SAMN16246542, study PRJNA631951) | gut metagenome | biome: gut microbiome; feature: rumen; material: AP-attached | host: Bos | place: Iran: Karaj | collected 2018-10
CATTTTAGGAAGCGCGGGTATGATGGTGCCATCAAAGAAAGAGAGGAATCGCTTATGGAAAGCGTACAGGCACCGATCACCGTGATGCAGCGGGTCGAGTGGAAATACATTTTAAGCGCGGAGCAGACGGAGTTCTTTCGCGAACGATTGAAGGGACATATGGAGCCGGACGCGTACGGGCTGACGACGATCCAATCGCTCTATTACGATACGCCGGACAGGCGGCTTGTCCGAACCTCGATCGAGAAGCCGGAATTCAAGGAAAAGATCCGGCTGCGTGCTTACGGACGTGCGACGGACGCATCGCCGGTCTTTCTGGAGCTCAAGCGCAAAGCGTTCGGCATCGTCTATAAACGCCGCGTGCAGGCGACGGTTCCGGAAGTGAAGCGGTTTTTTGCGGGGGAGCCGGTTCTCGACGAAGACGGGCAGATCGACCGTGAGATGATCTATTTCCGCGATTACTACAAAAAGCTCGAGCCCGCATGCATGATCCTGTACGATCGCACCGCGTATTACGAGCCGGACGGCGATCTGCGGCTTACGATCGACCGCAATCCGCGCTACCGCACCGACGCGCTGTCCTTCGATCACGCGCCGGTCGGGATTCCGCTTCTTGCGCCGGGCGACACGATCCTTGAGATCAAGGTGCAGGATACGATCCCGCTGTGGCTTGTCCGCATTCTTTCCGAAGGGAACATCAAACGCGGGAGCATCAGCAAATACGGCGAAGCATATCGGCGTTCGATGTGCCGCTGAAAGGAGTACGTTATGTTTGATTCGATTTATTCTTCCTCCGTAACCGCCTCGGAGTTTTTCATGATGGCGGGCGTCGCGATCCTCTCCGGGCTGCTGTTTGCATGGATCATGTCACGGCGGGTACGCTCGACCAAACGCTTTTTCATCGTTGCGGCGCTGATCCCGTTTGTCGTCGGCGCGGTCATCACCTTCGTGAACGGCAACATCGGCGCGGGTGTCGCGATCGGCGGCGCGTTCAGCCTGATCCGTTTCCGCTCTGCACAGGGCACGGCGGACGAGATCGCCGCGATCCTGATCGCCATGGGCGCGGGCATCGCGTACGGCATGGGCTACCTTGCCTACGGCGTGATCATCCTGACGGCGCTTGCACTTTTGTACTTCCTCTTCGCTTCGCTGCATCTCTTTGACAGCAAGCCGATGCGTGAGGAGCGGCTTTTGAAGGTGACCGTGCCGGAATCGCTGGAATACACCGACATGTTCGACGAACCGTTCAAGCGGTATCTGAAAAGCTTTGAGCGCCTCGGCGTCAAAACGACCGGCATGGGCTCCATGTTCCGCCTTTCGTTCCTGGTCCGCATGAAGGACCCGAAGGAGGAGAAGGCGTTTATCGACGAGCTGCGCACCAGAAACGGAAATCTTGAAATCGCGCTGCTGCCGTACAGCGAGCAGCAGGCGCAGCTTTAAGGGCACGGAAAGGAGAGGAACCATGAAACGCATATTTGCTTTTTTACTCATATTCACGCTTCTATGCACCGCATGCGGCGCAGGAGTGCAGACGAACGCAGGCGCTTCCCCGACCGCTGCCGCGACGGGCGGCAGTACGGCTGCTCCCGCGCAGGACAGCGCCGAAACGCTGACCGATCCGACCGACCGTTCGAGGGAAACGACGGAGGATTTTTCCGTCATGACGGAGGCGGGAGAGATCACGCCCGACGGTTCGGTCTATACGATCGCCGCGGCGGGCGAGTACACGCTCTCCGGAGCGCTTTCTGACGGTCAGATCGTGGTGGACGCGGGCGACGAAGATGAAATCAAGCTGATCCTCGATAACGCTGCGATCTCCTGCTCGACCGGCGCGCCGATCCTGATTCAAAACGCCGCGGAGGTCACCGTAAAAGCGGCGGAGGACAGCTACAACACCGTGACCGATCTCCGCACCGGCAGCGCGGACGGCGTCGAGGAGGATGCGGCAATCTATGCGGCGTGCGATCTGAAGCTCTCCGGCAGCGGTACGCTGATCGTCGAGACCGCGTTCGACAACGGCGTGAAATCGAAGGACGACCTTTCCGTCAAAAACCTGACGCTGAAGGTCACGGCGACCGGAAACGCGCTGAAAGGCAACGATTCCGTCACGATCAAATCCGGCAATCTCATTCTGATCTCCACGGCGAGCGACGGCGTCAAGACCGAAAACACCGACGTTTCCTCGAAGGACAAACAGCGCGGCACCGTGTCGATTCAGGGCGGACAGGTCGATATCTACGCGGCGTGCGACGGCATCAGCGCGGCATACAACGTCGAAATCTCCGAAGAGGAGACATGTACCGTCAACATCTATACCGCCTCGTATGCGGACGTCGGAACGGCTGCGGCGGGTGCGGAAACGTATCTGATCGTGCCGGGCTCTCTATACAACGAGACCTGCGACTACTATGCGTATCTTTACAACGACGACGATTCCGACGGACTCTTCGTGCAGTGTGTCTATGAGACGATGGTTTACAGCGGACGCACCGGGTATTACGGACTGGTCTTCCGTATCCCGGACGGATACCGGAATATCCTGTTCCACATCGTAACGCGCGGCGCGGCGCCGGACGGAACGAACTACAAGGCGAGCACGACCGGTGAGACGGTCAACACCGCCATGAACGGATACCTTTTGACCTCCGTTTCCGGCGATACGGCATACGGCGACTGGGTACAGATCACAAGCGGCGGCAATTCGTCCAAGACGACGTATTCCGCGAAGGGAATCAAGGCGGAGAACGAGATCATCGTTGACGCCGGAACGGTCACGATCCATGCAGGTGACGACGGTCTGCACGCGAACGGCGGGACGGCGCTGGAAAACGGTGCCGAAGGGCTCGGCAATATCACCGTGAACGGCGGTTCCGTGACGGTCACGTCTGCGGACGACGGCATGCATGCGGACAACGCGCTGACGATCAACGGCGGAACGGTCACCGTCGTCGAATCCCATGAGGGACTCGAAGCGAACGTGATCACGCTGAACGGCGGCACGACGTACGTCTATGCCGACGACGACGGACTGAACGCCTGCAAAGGCGCGGCGACGCCGATGGTGATCATCAACGGCGGTTATGCGGAGATCCGAACGCCTTTCGGCGATACGGACGCGATCGACTCGAACGGCAGCTTTCTGATGACCGGCGGCACGGTGCTGGTGCTCGGCGGCACACAGATGGGCGGCATGGCGGGCTCGGTGGACACGGACGGTACGGTCACCGTCACGGGCGGCACGATCGTTGCGCTCGGCGGCATCTGTCAGACTCCGCAAAGCGGTTCGGTCAACACCTATGTTTCGGCCGAAGCGAGCTTTACCGCGGGTGAGTACCGCATCACGGACGCGAACGGCGGCACGATCTTCTCGTTTACGCTTTCCGGTTCCTACAGTTCCTGCTGGATCGCATCCGACGCATTCGTATTGAACGGATCCTATACGGTGGAAAAGGACGGTTCGGCCTTCCTTTCCTGGACGCAGAGTTCCGCGACGGAGGGCGCGACCGGCAACTACGGCTTCGGCGGTCACGGAGGCGGACACGGCAGACGATAATCGGCAGACAGAAAAAAACAGCTCCGGCAGCTCCGGAGCTGTTTTATTGTTCGCTTTATTCCGTAAATGTCGCTTCCACAGTCAGAGATTCACCGTTCGAGGCCGCGTGGATCTTTCCCTTGTGCGCATCGACGACCGCCTTGGCGATCGCAAGCCCGAGACCGAAGCCGCCGGTTTCGGAACTGCGCGAGGCGTCGGCGCGATAGAACCGGTCGAACAGCCGGTCGTGGTTTCCCTTTTCGAGATTCGACGCGGTGTTGGTCACGGAAAGCAGGATCTGTCTGCCGGTTTTTTTCAGCGACAGCGCGATGCTGCCGCCCTCCGGCGAATACTTCATGGCGTTGTCCAACAGGATCGAAACGAGCTTGCGGATCGATTTTTCGTCGCCGTGCAGGGAAAGCATCGGCTGAATGTCCGTGGCAAACGTCTTGTTCTGCGTCAGGGCAACCGACTGGAACGGCTGCGCCGTATCCGAAACGATATCGGACAGCGGGAAGTCCAGCAGCTGCGGTTTTGCGCCTTCCTCCTCCATCCGCGAGAGGTAAACGAGATCGTTGGTCAGTGAAGAAAGCCGGTTCGTCTGTGTGCGGATATCCGCGATCCATTCGTTGTCCCCGACATCCTCCTCGAGCACGTCCGTATCCGCGCGGATGATCGTGATCGGCGTCTTGAGCTCGTGCCCCGCGTCGGTGATAAACTGCTTCTGCTTTTCATAGCTGACGGCGATCGGACGCACGATCCGCGCCGACAGAAGCATCAGCAGCAGAAAGACCATGACAAAGCCCGCCGCGGAGATGCCGACGCTCGTCCAAAGGAACGTGCGGAACGTCGCAAGCTCGCGCCCACGGTTCAAGAAGATCCAGCGCGTTCCGGTGTCCTCGTGTACGCCCAGATACCGGTACTCGCCCGAGAATCCCTTTTCGTGTCCTTTCTTTGCGGCGGTTTTCGCCATTTCCAGCGCCGTTTGCTCGTCTACGGTCACAACGTTTTTGAGATCGGAGCTTTCGATTTCGCCGGATTCCGAAAGTGTCACCGAAAAGTAGCGCGCCTGATACGGAAGCTCGCCGTTCCATTCACGCCGCCGATCGTTCCGCGCGCCGTCGGGCGGTTCCGGCATATCCCTTCCGCCGAAGGTGAATGCGCCGGGCGGATTCCCGTTCATTTCCGCAAGCATGGAAAGCGTATCGTCTGACTCTTTAATAAAACTGCGGTAATTCAGGACGTTGATCAGCCCGATCAGAAGCCCGAGCACGATGAACAGCGACAGCATCGCCGCCAGTACGAATTTGCGTTGGAGTTTTCCGATCATTCCGACACCTCCAGATAGTATCCGACGCCGCGCTGTGCCCTGATCTTCACGTTTGCGCCGACCGCTTCCAGCTTCTTGCGAAGATAGGAGATATAGACCCAGACGACGTTTTGTTCCGCTTCGCTGTCATATCCCCAGATGCGGTCCATGAACGCGTCGGTCGACAGGAGACGCTTCGGGTTCCGCATCAGCATTTCCAGCATCTGAAACTCCTTGCCTGCGAGCTTGAACTGTCCGTCCGGACCTTTCATATCGTACGTCGCGACGTCCAGCGTCAGATTCCCGACGCAGAGCGTCGAATCGGTCTGCATCGCGGCCTGCCGCGTCATCACGCGGATGCGCGCCAGAAGCTCCTTCGTATCGAACGGCTTCGTCAGATAATCGTTCGCGCCGGAATCGAGCCCGAATACCTTGTCGTCGATCTCGGAGCGCGCGGTCAGCATCAGAACAGGCGTCTTGTTTCCGGCTTCGCGCATGCGCCGGAGGACCGTGAATCCGTCGACCTTCGGCATCATGACGTCGAGGATCACGCCGTCGTAGTTTTCGGTCGCAAGGTAATCCAGCGCGTCCGCGCCGTTAAAGACCGCGTCAACGGAGTAGTTGTTCTTTTTTAATATCGCGCACACCGCACGCGACAGCGATCGCTCGTCTTCCGCAAACAACAGGCGCATACCGCTCCTCCCGAAGATGTTTTCTGCATTATATCATATACCGGAGAAATAATCACGAAAAAGTTTTGCGGATTTAAGTTCGTTTAGGGTTGACGCCGTATGATACAGACAAGAAAAAGAGAGGTGACGAAAATGAAGATACCCAAATACGGTTTTGCAGTCCTGTTCGGACTTGCGCTGCTGCTGTTCACCGGATATCTTCTGGCGGATACGTTCCTGATCAAACGCGTGTATGTGACCGCGGCGGAGGTACCTGCAGCGCAGGCGATCGAGCTGCAAACCGCAGAGGAAACGGAAACGATCGCGATCCTTTCGGAGGAATCCGAAGCAGCGGAGGAACCGGTCCCGAACGAGCCGGTCACGACCGACACGACCTATTCGGACGGGAACATCTCCGTAGAGCTTAAAACGTACCGGCTTTATGAAACGACCGTCTACGTTGCGGACGTGCAGCTTTCTTCGGCGGATTATCTCAGGACCGCGTTTGCCGAGAACAGCTACGGACGCAACATCACCGCAAAAACCTCGACGACGGCGGCCTCGGTCAACGCGATCCTTGCGATCAACGGCGATTACTACGGCGCGCAGCGATCGGGCTATGTGATCCGCGGCGGCGTGCTGTACCGCAGCACATCGAGCGGCGGCGAGGACCTCGTGATCTATCGGGACGGTTCGTTCGGCATTGTCAACGAGGATGAAATCACCGCGGAGGAACTGCTGGCGTCCGGCGCGTGGAACGTGCTCAGCTTCGGTCCGGCGCTTGTGGAGGACGGCGCGGTCGCCGTTTCGGAATACGATGAGGTCGGCAGGGCGATGGCAAGCAACCCGCGCACGGCGATCGGCGTGATCGACGATCTGCACTATGTGTTCGTCGTGGCGGACGGGCGCACAAGCGACAGCGACGGACTTTCCCTCCATGAGCTTGCAACGTTTCTGCAATCGATCGGCTGCAAGACCGCCTACAACCTCGACGGCGGCGGATCCTCCTCGATGGTGTTTTGCGGGACGCTCATCAACAACCCCGCAAACGGCAGAAAATCCAACGAAAGGAGCGTGAGCGACATTGTCTACATCGGCTACGGCGCATAAACTGAATGCGCAGCAGAAGCTGATCCTGATCGACCTCTTTGCAGCGCTGTTCTGCGTCCTTTTCGGCGCGGTCTATGAACTGTTCTCGCACGGCGTGTATTCCTACGGCATGCTCTATGCCTTCGCGTTCCCGCTCGTGCTCGGCGTGCTGCCGCTGCTGCTCCTCACAATGCTGCGCGCGCCGTACCCGAACCGCTTTGCCCGCAGCGTTTATCACGCGGGGATTGCGGCGCTCACCGTCGGCAGCATCGTTTCCGGCGCGCTCGAGATCTACGGCACGACCAATCCTCTGACGCTCGTTTACTGGATCGCCGGCGGCGCGCTCACCGTGCTCGGCGCGGCGGTCTATCTCATCTCGTTATCCGAAAGCAGAAAGAAAATCACGACGTAGGCGCCGCAGTACAGATGACGTTTCCCAAGACCGGGAACTGTCCGCTCGATTAGAGAGGCGCTCAGAATGGATTTTAAAAAGAAGTAGCGATTTGAATTCTGTAGATGTCGTTTCTTGGTGTGTCGATACTGCTTCCTCGTTGATTGCTTTAAAATACATAGATTCTTTTTGTACGGAATAAATGCATGGATATTGGTTGTCATTAGAGCAAGCCAGTGAAAGCCAAATAAACAAAATAAAAAAAGGTTTTTTGTATGGGACTATTGCATGTTTTGCAAACGAGTATTTTACTATGCAAGTTTATCTCACAGAAGGATCTTGTATTTCACTAAACAAGGGCATCCTATTTTGAAATACAATAGAATATCGCAAAAAAAAACATTGACTACTGCCTCCAAAAGTATTAAAATACATTTGAAAAGAATAATTTTGCATTGAGCAATCTTGATTAGTATTTTAGAAAATGCATTTCTACAATGCTGCTATGGTGGTAAAGAGATATCGACTGCTTTGGCTTGGATTCAACAGGCATTATTGCTTGTCGGATATAAAAACGGTATTGTGAGCCGCAGAATTCACAGATCAGAAAGGATAGAGCAATGTTTAAACTGTTCAATGGATGCGAACCCGTTAGTGACCGTCCCCTGCCCTTGAATCCCAGAGACCTCGAATACGAGAGACAGGAAAGAATCTGGAATGAATACTGGGATAGCCAGAGAAGGGATATGCAGCCCTGGATTTGGATTGTGCCGTAATCGAAAGCATTCCGCATTTTTTATAAAGTATACTAGCTTTTTGCCCATCCTAATAAGTATTTTAGTACTGTGAGCCGTATAAATCACAGGGAAAGAAAGGAAAGAATATGCTTAAATTTGGTTTTTCGCTCCTTATGGAAGATAATGGAAGTCCTATTGATATAATTGTCATTGGTGATGACGATGAGGGAACCACGGTTCCTACTCCGGGTCCTTTTCCTCGCGGCAACGGTAATAAGCCCGGCGTGCGGAGAGGCTTTGTCGGTCCTGAGCCGATTGATGTTCCAATTGATTTCAATCCGATGCTTCCGTAAGCATGTTTTATTTGGTTGGGGGTGGGCAGATTGCCTGCCCCTGAATCTATGTTATAAACACACTAATAAGATTTTTACGTACAATCAATGCTGAAATAGTAAAGAGGAAAAAGAAATATGAAAAAGATCGGTAAATTTTTTTTAACGCTCGCGCTTATTGCGGCGATGCTGCTTGCAACGATTGCCACGGCTTCTGCTGTAACGGCTCCCTCGGTTGGTGGCGATGATGATGAACCTGTTGGACATGTTCACACGTATGAGTTTAAGGGATTTGAATGGACTATCAACAAAGATAAAAGGATTTACAAAGCATTCGCTCTTTATGAATGCACCGGATGCGGCTATAAACGTAACGTTCAGGCAACCGTAACGGTAACAAGCACCGAGTATATCGCTACGATTACCGCTGCGAAATCTTTGGACGGCAAAGCGCATTCCGAACATCTTCATATTCATGAGTGGAAGTTTAAGGGCTTTGAATGGAACACAGATAACGGATATATCGCGTTTGCACGGTATCAGTGTAAAACCTGCGGCGAAAGCTGCTGTATTAGTGCAAACGTAACAAGAACGGCAAGAGGATACAGAGCTTCGGTCACTGCAACGCAGGCACTAGACGGAGTTGCCAGATATGAAACCATTAACGTAGGGATTGGACCTGTTGTTGACCCGGTTACTCCGCGCACCGAAATCATCAAAGGCGATATAGGGGAGTTGAAACCTGTTTGTCCGTAACAAACGGAATCGCATTTCCTAATTCAACAAAATAATCGATCCGGACTCGGGGCGGGCATGCTACCCGCCCCGAAACGCATGTTTCAAACGGAACTGCGAAAAAACGTTTAGAGGATGGATGGAAAGGGTTTATGCGCTCGATAAAAAGAGATGAGACAAATTTAAAGACGATAAAACCATTCGAGGGAGTCTGGTTTCTTTTCAAAATCAGTTGGAAGTATAACAAACGGTACCTGGTATTTCTGTTTCTGAAGGAGCTCTTCTCAGTCGGACTGACGATTGCAACCCTTTTTATACCGAAATATATTATCAATGCAATTTTCGAAAAAGGTAATTACCTTGCTGCATTGTTATATCTCATTGCGCTTATTGCGGCAACACTGATTTGCGGTCTTCTGCAGGTGCTTTTGAGCAATCGCCTGACGGTAGAGAAAAATATCGTATATAAAAAGTTTCAGTTAGAACTGACACATCGAATCATGTCCGTGCGATATGAACGCACGGAAACAGCAGAGTTTCTGAATCTCAAGGCAAAAGCAGAGCAGTTTATTTCAACGGGCGGAGCTGGGTTTGGCGCAATGCTTGAAAGCGTTTTTGCTTTGATGGGCACGATCGCAACGCTTGCGTTCTGTGTATGGTATGTTTCACAACTCAGCTTCCTTCTGATTCTTGCTGTATTGATTCTGACGGCTGCCACGATTGTGTTGAACTACAGCTTGTCAAAAAAGAACATTCAGATCAATCTTGAAAAATCCATTCAGGAACGTCGGGCAGCATATTTCTCTCTATTGACACAGCATTTCAAATTCGGCAAAGAGATCCGCGGAAACGGATGTGATGAATGGGTTTCCAATCGATACGGTAAGCAATTGAATTTTTTGCAGCGGTTCTATGAAAAACTTGCACGGTATGGGACCAAGTATGGTTCTTTGATCTTCTTTGCATCGGTTGCGCAGAAAGCATTGACCTACCTGTATTTGATTTATATCACGTACCTGAAGTTCAAGTATTGTTTACCTATCCCTTTCGGAGTATCAGTAATCCGTTTCGGAGCAATGAAGGTTGGTGATTTTAGCGTCTATTTGAATTCAGTAGAGACGTTTTCCGGTGGTCTCAAATCTCTAGTTGGTGGTATTGCTTCCATTCATCAGTATAATAAGTATTACGAGTCGTTTAAAGAATACTATGCTTTGAGTGATTTGGACGATGCGTCGATTTCGGGTTCGGAGGATATGCCGGACGTCACCCAAGAGATGAGTATCCGCTTCAATGACGTCACATTCAAATACCCGGGAACAGAATACGAAGCACTTTCACATATAACATGCGAGATCGAAAAGGGTGATATCCTTTCTATTGTCGGCGACAACGGCGCGGGCAAGAGTACGTTTATCAAGTTGCTGCTGCGGCTCTACGAACCGACGAGCGGCACGATAACAATCAACGGAGTGGATGTTTCCAAGATCGACCGCCGCGAGTATGCAAAGCATTTTGCCTGTGTCTTCCAGGATTTTCAGCTGCTTTCCTTCTCATTAAAGGACAATATTTCTTTAGGCGTGCATGAGACCGATCCGAACGGAGAAGCAAAGGTCGACGAGGCGATCGCTTTCGCGGGACTGACCGAAAAGGTCGAATCGCTTGAGAAAGGCAAGGAAACGATGATCTACCGTGAATTTGATAACAACGGTTATACGCCGTCCGGAGGAGAGGGGCAACGTCTCGCACTGGCACGCGCTGTATATCGCGACAGCGAGATCCTGATTCTCGATGAACCGACGGCGTCGCTTGACCCGAACATAGAGTACGAACTGAATCAGCGCATTCGCAGTCGTCTGCACGGTAAGAAGACGATCATCAATGTTTCACATCGCCTGCATAGTGTGCGATTCAGCAATAAGATTTTTGTGTTCCGGGCAGGGAAATTGATTGAATCCGGTTCGCATGAGACACTATTCAGCAAGCCGACCGTATATAGGCGAATGTTTGAGCGTCAGGCATCAGATTATGTAGATATGACATCGTTGGAATAGTTTATGTACAAGCGATGGCGATAGCATTACCTTTTTTGCAACAAACCATAAAAGAGCTTTCCTCGCGGAAAGCTCTTTTATGGTTTGGTTATGGTTCTTTCTTCTTCAGAAGCTTTGCTTTGATGACGCCCTTCGGGTCCCAAATGAGAAGGATCACGATCCAGATGATCAGCGCAAGC
>JAEEGF010037709.1_pt1 | contig 11025 bp, 5 predicted proteins | sample 9134171 | NCBI WGS metagenome assembly JAEEGF01 (sample SAMN16246542, study PRJNA631951) | gut metagenome | biome: gut microbiome; feature: rumen; material: AP-attached | host: Bos | place: Iran: Karaj | collected 2018-10
TTGAGATCGGCTTTGCCGATCTCGGCCTGCCACGCCGTCCGCGCAGGACAAAGGACCTGAAAGGCTTCGCCTTTCAAAAATCCGCTCCGCGAAAAGCGGAAGAAAGACGCGGATTCTTCGCTTCGCTCAGAATGACCAAAGCACGGCGAAGCTTTTGACCCGCCGTCCGCGCAGGACATCCGTCCTGAAAGGCTTCGCCCGTCAAAAAGGATATGCCTTTTCAGGCATATCCTTTTTGACTCACAGCTTGCTCCGCATGATCTTTCCGCTTGTGGTCTTCGGGAGCTCATCCCGGAATTCCACGATGCGGGGATATTTGTACGGAGCCGTGTTTTTCTTTACGTACTCCTGGATCTCCTTCTTCAATTCTTCCGTGCCCTCCGTACCCTTCGTAAGCACAACGGAGGCCTTGACGATCTGTCCGCGGATCTCGTCCGGAACGGCGGATACCCCGCACTCCACCACATAGGGCAGTTCCATGATGACGTTTTCGATCTCGAACGGCCCGATGCGGTAGCCGGAGGATTTTATCACGTCGTCCGCGCGCCCCACATACCAGAAGAAGCCGTCCTCGTCCTTCCAGGCCAGGTCTCCCGTATGATAGAATCCGTCGTGCCAGACCTCGGCAGTCTTTTCGGGATCCAGATAATAGCCCGTAAAGAGTCCGCAGGGCGCGCCGTCCGCTACGTTTACGCAGATCTCGCCGCTCTCGCCCACGGGGACCTCGTTCCCGTTCGGATCGAGTAGACGGATGTCGTAGATCGGGCAGGGACGTCCCATCGAGCCGAGCTTATGCGGCGCGCCGATGAGATTGCCGATCATGCAGGTGGACTCTGTCTGCCCGAATCCCTCCATGATCTGCAAGCCCGTGATCTCCTCGAATTTGCGGTAGACCTCCGGGTTGAGCGCCTCGCCCGACGTCGTCGCATGCTTTAAGGAGGAGAAATCGTACTTCGACAGATCCTCCTTGATGAGCATCCGGTACATCGTCGGCGGCGCGCAGAAGGTCGTGATGCTGTATTTCTTGAACATCGGCAGGATCTTCGCCGCGTCGAAGCGGTCGAAATCGTAGACGAAGATCGCCGCCTCGCTCAGCCACTGGCCGTAGAGCTTGCCCCACATCGCCTTCGCCCATCCGGTGTCGGAGATCGTGAAGTGCAGGCCGGCGTCCGAGGAATCCACGCAGTGCCAGTACTTCGCCGTATGGAAATGCCCGAGCGGGTATTTGTGGTTGTGTACCGCGATCTTCGGATATCCCGTCGTCCCGGACGTGAAGTACATGAGCAAGGGATCGTCGCCCGCGGGGCTGTCCGCCGTGCGCTCGAAATGCCGGGAGAAGAGGACAAATTCGTCATTGAAGCTGCGCCAGCCCTCCCGCGTCCCGTTCACGAGGATCTTTGTCAGCGGCTTGCCGTATTTTTCCTCAGCGAGCTCGACCTGGCGGGCCGTGTCGCCGTCGCCCGTGCAGAGGATGGCCGAGACGCCCGCCGCCTCGAAGCGGTACGCGAAATCGTGCTCGAGAAGCTGGTTCACCGCCGGGATCGCCACCGCGCCGAGCTTGTTCAGCCCGAGCATGGCGCACCAGAACTGCCAGTGCCGTTTGAGCACGAGCATCACCCGGTCGCCCTTTTTGATGCCGAGGGATTTGAAATAGTTCGCGCACTGCGCCGAGAGATTTTTCATGTCCGAGAAGGTGAAGCGCTTCTCCTCTCCGCTCTCCGAAACCCAGAGCATCGCGGGCTTGTCGGGCTTTTTCCGCCCGAGCTCGTCCACGAGATCGAACGCGAAATTGAAGGTATCCGTGTTCCGGAACTCGATCTTCACGGGCGTGCGGTTCTCGTCTTTTTCCACCTTGGTATAACGGCGGTAGATGCGCTCCTCGGTGAGCGGGATCTCGGGCGCGGGTCCGCTCGCGGCGATAAGGCGGGAGAATTCGGGAATGTCCGCGTCCCCCTTCGCGTTGCGCGCGGGATTCAGAACGATGGCGTAGAACGCGCAGTTCTCGCCTTCGACCGCGACCATGCCGTGCGGCGTGCCGCTGTCGTAGTAGATGGAGTCGCCCTCGCGCAGGATCTCGCGGTGGGAACCGACCTGTACCTTCAGGGCGCCCTTGATGACGATGTCGATCTCCTGCCCTTCGTGAGTCGTCAGTTCGATATCGCTCCGCTCCGCGCCGGGAGTGTACTCCGCGACGACGTAGAGAGGCTCGGAGATACGGTTTTTGAACGCGCCGGCCAGAGAATGGTAGGTCATCCCGTGCGCCTTTTCGATCACGGGTCCCGTCCCCTTCTTCGTCACGGTGTACCCGGCGAGAGTCGGGCTTTCACCTTCGATGATATCCGTCACGTCCACGCCGAAGGCCAGCGCGCAGCGGTAGATGAACGCGAAGGTCAGGTTTTTCTCGCCCCGCTCGCAGCTCTCGTATTCGTCGACGGTGGTGTCGGTCTTTTCCGCCATCTCCTCCGTCGTAAAGCCTTCGATGGTGCGCAGCTCGGCGATGCGGGCGGCCATGCCCTTGATCTGATATTCGAGTCCGGTGATGTTCGTTTTCATGCTCTCTCCTTCGCGGGACAAAAAAATCGTCCCAAAGAATCATACAATCGTCTTTGAGACGAACGGAGTCTTCTGCTCTGTCCGCGGTACCACTCAAATTGCGCTTCCGCGCGTCCGTTTTTGCGGATCGCGGGAAAAACGCCCCTCAGGCTCAAGCAAGCCTTTGACTTTTACGCAGCCGTCACGGGAGGATTCTACTGACGGACCTCTTTCCCATTTCCGATACCCGGGAAGGGAGATCCGCGTTCTTTCCTCCGGCTTGGGAGCTACAGCGCGCCGGTCTTTGTCAACGGCTTCCACCGCGGCGGGATCATCCGCCGGCCGTTTTCTCTGAGACAAAGGGTACAGCCGCCCTCTCCGTCATTGCCATTAAGGGGATTATACCGCGTTTTGAGCCCCTTGTCAAGGGGGAGGGGAAATTTCTTTCGAACGAAAGGAAAAACAAAGGCTTTGCCTTCGTAATCTATTATATCCTCTGTGCGCGGGGCTGCTTTTTGAAAGGCGAAGCCTTTCAGGAATTATGTCCTGCGCGAACGGCGGACAAAGGGAGCCAGCTCCCTTTGTCAATTCCCACGCTCATGGGAGAGGACGGGACTGCGGTCCCTTCCTCTCCCCCGAGACCCCCTCACTTTCCCGAGGAGCTTAGGCGCGGACTGGTGGAGTCAGCTGAAACATGCGAAAAAAGCCCTTTGGGCTTTTTTCGGCCTAAAGGCGGCGATCGAAACGCGCAGATATGGGTTGGGGGCTAAGTTTTCCGTGCTCTGCTCTATATAAAGGCAACCCGAACGAGGTTTGATCGTATGGTTCGAGCGGCACGTCCGGCTTGAATCTCTTCATGTGCGCGACAGTGCGGCTGTTTTTTTCGCTGTCCGTCCGCGCGTCCCTTTATATGCGCGTTTTGATCGCCGTTCGCGGAGCGAACCGAAAAACGTCCCGCAGGGACTTTTTCGCATGTTTCGGCTGACTCCACCAGTCCGCGCGATGCCGTGGGGTAACGAATCGGTTCTGACTGCATGTTCGAACTGCCCGAGATACCATATAGCCAAGGTGGACCCGCACGGGGGACACCAGCTCAAGCCACAGGTGTCCCCCGTGCCGCCGTCCGCGCAGGACATATAATGGAATACAAAGGCGCAGCCTTTGTTTCCTCAAAGACGCGGATTCTTTGCTTCGCTCAGAATGATAAAGCGCAGCGAAACTCTTAAGCCGCCCGCTGACCGGGTTATGTCAGCAGGACAAAAATCCTGAAAGGCTTCGCTTTTCATAAAGTCCTCACCTCGCGCAGCGGTTATCCCCTCTGTGAAATTCTTTGAGTTTCACCGCTCTCCGTATATCCCGATATACGACAGCACGGGACAGACGCGGGAGTCCTCGATCCGGACGCGCACCGCCGCGGTCTTCACGGAGTCGAAGCGGACGATCCGCTTGTACCCCACCGTCGTGCCGGACGCGATTTCGCGCCACCCGCCGTTCTCCTTCACGTCCACGGCGTAGCGCTCGATCCGCTGGCTCATCGGGATATGCTCCTTCAGCACGACCCGGGACACCGCCTTTTCTTCGGGCAGCGCGATCGTGATCTCCGCGGCGTTCTCTCCGTCGAACGGCTTCCAATAAGCCTCGTAGCTGTCCGTCCGGACGTTTCCGATCGGGTGATACCCGTCGTCGGGAGCCGAGAATTCCGCGTCCTGCGCCAGATCAACGGCGAAATCCGCCCGCAGGATCTCTCCCATGGCTTTCAGCGCCGCGACGTCGTTCTCGTGGAACAGGCCGCGTCTGTCCGGCGGGATATTCAGAAGCAGCGTCGAATTCCCGCCGACCGAGCGGTACCACAGCTCGACCAGATTCTCCACGGACCGGACCTTGTCGTCCTCGTATGCGTGATAGAACCATCCCGGCCGGATGGAGGTGTTCGTCTCGCAGGGGCTCCACTTGAACCCGGTCGCGTACCGCAGCAGTTCCCTGCTGCCGAGATCCTGCTGCGTGGCGTCGATCTTCCGTTCGCGGAAGGCGGCGCCGTCCTCCTGCTGGCTCTGCGCTGCGATCTCGGGCGCTTCGCCGAAGCCCGTCGGCAGCACGGACCACTCGCTCGGCCTCGTGTAACCCGCTTCGTTGCCGCACCACCGGATGTCCGGACCGCAGACGGAGATCGCGGCGCCCGGCTGCAGTTCCCGGATGAGCGCGTAGTACCGTGCCCAGTCATAGACCTGCTTCTTCCCGTTCGGTCCTTCCCCGCAGGCTCCGTCGAACCATACGGAGAAGATCTCCCCGTAGTTCGTGAGCAGTTCCGTCAGCTGCGCGCAGAAGTAGTCGTCGTACGCCTTCCCCTGCCCGTAGACCGGCTGGTTCCGATCCCAAGGGGAGAGATATACGCCGAATTTCAGCCCGCGCTTACGGCAGGAATCGGACACCTCGCGCACGATGTCGCCCCGTCCGTTTTTCCACGGGGAATTCTTCACACAGTGCTCCGTCGCAGCGGAAGGCCACAGACAGAACCCGTCGTGGTGCTTGCAGGTGAGGATCAGGCCTTTCATCCCGGCGGACACCAGCGCGTCGGTCCACTGGTCCGCGTCGAACGCGGTCGGGTTGAACACGCTTTCCGGTTCGGTCCCGTCCCCCCACTCCCGGTCGGTGAACGTGTTGACGGTGAAGTGCACGAAGGCGTAGAACTCCATCTGCTCCACGGCAAGCTGGCGGGGCGCGGGATACGTCTTCACAAGTCTCTTGTCCGATTCGAAGTATTCATACATGGCGTCTTTCTCCTTTTCTTCGGTTCCTTGCCGTTCACGCTTCCGTATAGGTCACGCAGTCTTCCGTGACGGCGATTTTCACGCCCTCCGGGGTATTCTCCGCGGTGCCTCCGCTCAATTCCGCGACGGCGCGGACGTTCACGAGCAGCAGGGAGAGATCCTTCCGCGCGCCGGAGATGCGGTGCGTCACGGTCTTCCCGTTCCGTTCCGTCCGATCGCAGAGGACGATCCCGCCCTTGGAGTCCCGCACGACGGCTTCCGTCCCGTCCTCCGGCGCATAGCACCGGAGCGTCACCCCGTCGGCATACTCGTATACGGCGTCGCGGTCGTTCCCCCCGACCGGGACGATGGAATGCTGCCGGACGAACAGGGGCAGGGTGAAGAAGTCGTATCTGCCCTTCACGAACCGTCCGCCCTCCGTCTCCCGTCCGGTGAACCAATCGGTCCAGCGTCCGGCGGGAAGCCAGAACTCCGCGTCCCCCTCTTTTGAAAAGACGGGCGCGACGAGCAGGCTGTCCCCGAGCATGTACTGCGTGTCGAGATCCGCGGCACAGCGGTCCTCCGGGAATTCGAGCACCATCGCCCGCATCATCGGCACGCCGGTCTCGTGGGTCTTCACGGCCTCGCTCCAGAGATAGGGCATGAGGGAGCATTTCAGCTTCGTGAAGGCGCGCAGCACGTCCACGGATTCCTCGCCGAACAGCCACGGCACGCGGTAGGAGCCGGACCCGTGGAGCCGGGAATGCGTCGACAGCAGGCCGAACGCCGCCCAGCGCTTGTATACGTCAGCCGGAGCCGTTCCTTCAAACCCGGAGATATCGTGGCTCCAGAAGCCGAAGCCCGACAGCGTGAGAGACAGCCCCGCGCGCAGGGATTCGTTCATGGAGAGGTAGTTGGAATTGCAGTCCCCGCCCCAGTGGACCGGGAAGCGCTGTCCTCCGACGGTGGCCGCGCGGGCGAACAGGCAGGCCTCCCCCGCTCCGCGCTCCTCTTCCAGCAGTTCGAACACGCATTTGTTGTAGAGGTAGCAGTAATAGTTGTGCATCTTCACGGGATCGCTTCCGTCATAATACGCGACGTCCGTGGGGATCCGCTCGCCGAAGTCCGTTTTGAAGCAGTCCACCCCGTCCGCGAGCAGCCCTCTCAGCTTTTCCCGGTACCACTCCCGCGCACCGGGGTTGGTGAAGTCGACAACGCCCATGCCGGCCTGCCAGAGATCGGTCTGCCAGATATCCCCGTCCGGCTTGTGCAGCAGGAATCCTCTGTCGGCCGCCTCCCGGAACGCCGGGCTCTTCTGTCCGATATAGGGATTGATCCAGACGCAGACCTTCAGCCCGCGGTCGTGGAGCTTGGCGATCAGCCCGCGCACGTCCGGGAAGACGTTTTTGTCCCACTCGAACCCGCACCATTCGTTTTCGCGCATCCAGTAGCAGTCGAAGTGGAACACGTGCAGGGGGATCCCGCGCTCCGCCATGCCGTCCGCCATGGAAAGCACGGTCTTTTCGTCGTAGGAGGTCGTGAAGGAGGACGTGAGCCATAACCCGAAGGACCACGCGGGAGGCAGTGCGGGACGTCCGGTCAGCGCGGTGTAGTTTTTCAGCACATCCTTCATATCCTCCCCGCCCACGATCATGAAATCGAGCTTCTCGCCGGGGACGGAGAACTGCGCGCGCGTGACCATTTCCGAACAGAGCTCATAGGAGACCCGATCCGCAGAATTGACGAAGACGCCGTATCCGCGGTTGGAGATGTAAAACGGGATGTTTTTGTAGGCGATCTCCGTACAGGTGCCGCCGTCCTCGTTCCAGATGTCCACGACCTGTCCGTTCTTCACAAACGGCGTGAACCGTTCCCCGAGCCCGTAGAGCTTCTCCCCCAGTCCCACGTCCAGCTGCGCGCGCATATAGACGCCGTCCGGTGCGGTGACATAGGAGATCATGCTCTTGCCGTACCGTTCTCCGACTGCGGTCAGAGGACGGTCCCCGTAAAAGAAGGCAAAGGACGCTGGGTTCTTCGTGATGACGAGGGAGGTGTTCCCGCTTTTCACGGTGATCTTCCGCCCGTCCTCCGATTCCGCATATTCCAGCGGACATGGCTCCGTTTCAAGCTCGAACTGCGGGTCCTTTTTCCGGCTTCCCGCAAAATGGACGGCTTCGACGCGGATGACGTCCGGACGCGGGGAGCTGACGGTCAGTTCGATCACCGGCCCGCCCATGCCCCTGCCGTCGTACCCGTAATTGACCGCATAGAGATAAAGGGAATCGCCCGCCCCATCCGCCGCGTCCGTCGAAGCCGAACGGTTCAGCCGCGCCTCCCGGATCTGGACGACGTCGGCGGTCTCCACGCCGGGAAGGTTCATCCAGTAGCCTTTCGTAAATTTCATACATTCCTCCGGAATGAAAGTTTTCCGCGATACGGAGAAAAAGGGACCGCCTCTTTCTCGCGCACGGCGCGGAATGCGGCAGTCCCTTGCAGTTGTCCGTCAGCCCTCGCCGTTCGCAAGCTTGTCGAGGAACTTATCGAGCGCCTTGTTCGCGACCTTCGTCCCCTTTGCGAAGGTGGACGATACGTTGTCGGGGTTCGACATGCCCATCATGCTGGAGAAGGAGCTGCCCCAGTCGAAGATGATGCCGAGGTCGAAGTTCCGGGTGTTCATGATCAGCGCGATCATCGGCTCGGATTCCACGTCGCGGGTGGATTTGCCCACGAGCGTCTGGTCATAGTACGCCGGCGTCAGCGTATAAACGGACAGATGCGCCATCGCTTCGGTGATGTCCCCGACCTTCTCCTGATCCGCGACGGTGATCGGGATCGAGTAGGCGGTCAGGTTGCCGTAGCTGTAGGAGGAGAAATACTGTTCCTGCTGTTCATTTTCCTTCGGCGCGGGGATGATGCCGAAATCGGTATCCGCCTCGCGGTAGAGCGTGACGTTTCTCATGCCGGCGTAATAGAAGAGCGCGCGGCCGATGGCGAACTGATTCTCGCGGGTGTTGTCCTGGAAGGAGCCGCCGCCCGTGACCGTGGACTTCGAGCCCATGTTGGTGAACGGCGCGTACTGGGTCTCGATGACGCGCATGAGCGCGGTCACCTCATTTTCCCCGTTGTAGGTGAAGTACGGAAGATCGTTTTCGTCCTTCTCGCAGATGCGGTAGCCGAAGCAGGACCAGAGCGCGACCGTGTTGTAGGTCTCCGTGATGAAGCCGTACGTATCCGCCATGGTCCACTTTCCGTCGCCGTCCGCGTCGAGCGTCGCCGTTTCCGCCATCTGGTTGTGCTTATCGAGCGTCCATTTCCCGGAATCGACCAGATCGTAGGGATTCTCCAGCTGGAAGTCCTGGATCAGCTGTCTGTTGAACAGGTAGCACCATGTGCCGTAGTTGTCCATGACGGAGATGTCGCCCGTCATCATGTAGGATCCGCCGCCCACGGAGAGATCCTTGTACAGCGCCTGGTCCCACCACGCGTTTTCGGCATGGATCGTGGAGATCTTGCGGAAGTCGAGGATGTAGCGCTGCGTCACCAGGGAGGCCAGGGAATTGAGGCCGTCCGTGAAGATATCGTAGTCGTCCGCGGCGGCGACGATCGAGTTTTTCACATTGTTCGTCACGCCGTCGAACGGGACCTCCACGATTTTGATGTTCATGGTGTCCTCAAGTACAATGTTGCGGTTGTACACGGAGTCGTTGATGACCTCGCCGGTCAGTTCCTCCGCCGCGACGTCGAAGGTCATCCAGTCGCCGGACGCGCGGTCCGCGATGCGGTAGTTGTATCCGCCGTAGTCGCGGTCGGCATACAGCAGCTTCGCCGTATCCAGCCCGATCTCGGGTTCCTCTTCTTCGGGCTCGGCGGCGTCCGCGGGCGTGCCGGAAGTCCCCGTCGGCGTCGTCTCTTCGGTGTTGGTTTTGCTTTCGGAGCAGGCTGTGAAAGACGGCAGCAGCAGGGCGAAAACCAGCATCCAGACAAGAACGGTTTTCTTCATGATTTCGTATTCCTTTCTGAGGATGAACATATGGATACTTTCATTTTATCCGAAAAGCGGGGGTTTGTCAAGAATTACTTCACAAAAAGGCGCGCTCGTTAAAAAACGTTACGGCCGGTTTCCGGCGGCCGGGATCCCGAGTTCTTCCGCCGTGAGCAGGACGGACGTCCTCCTGCCGGTATGGGTCGAATCGAAGGACAACAGCTTTCCCGACGGGCTCCAGCGCACATGAAGGTCGCAGCGGATATCCACGACCGGCGGGATCACCGTATCCACGCGGATCGGCTCCGTCATGACATGCTTTTCCGTGTCGATGAGCCAGAGGCTCCGCGTCGCTCCGCGGGATCCTCCGGGATAGCTGTCCCCGACGATCCACCGGCGGTCCGGCGAATAAATGCAGTGGATATCGTAGTCCGGATTCGGCTCCGGCAGGCGGACAGCTTCCCCGGACTCGCTGTCGATGAGGACGAGCGCGAACGCGGAGTCCTCCGGCCGCAGGGAGGACACGATGAGGATCTCCCGGTCGTTTTTCCAGTGGTAATGGGAATTGACGCAGAAGCCGGTGAGCTTTTTCATGTTCCCCTCGAGGTCCGAAACGAGGAGCTGGGTCTTCCAGCCGCGCTGACCGGGCTCCGGGAAATTCCGCAGAAGGAAGAGGAAGCGATCCCCCGCGGGACCGAAGGTGATGTGGTTCACGAGCAGTTTTCCGTCGGAATACGGCGGCTCCGGGAACTCCCGCCGGATCCGGGCGTAATCGATGATCCGGCGGGTCTCCCCGGTCTCCGTGTCCGTGAGGTAAACGCCGTCGTCCTCCGGCGCGCGGACCGATTCCCACGGATCCGGGACGCCCGCGTAGCCGTAGCCGGGACGGAATCCGAAAATCCGGCTGAAATTCACCGACAGCATCCTTCTGCCATCCCGCGAAACGTCCGCCGCCGGCGCGGGAAGCCGTTTCCGTATGCCGGTCCTTATGTCGAGGATCTCCGCGGCGAATCCGGACGGCGTGCTCCCGTCGCGGACGTTATAGAGGATATGTCCGTCGTCCCATATCCGGCGCAGCATGGCCCCCTGCTGGAAATTCCACGCCGTCGTCTCCGCGTATTTGAGAAACGCGCCGGTTTCGAGATCGACCGCGCCGAGCTCTGCCGTGTCACCCGCTTCCGGCAGGCGGTCCATGAACGGGACCCGGTGCATGAGGTGAAAACGTTCGGTCGAATCGAACGGCTGAAGATCGTAATAACCGAAGAAATAGTGGTACCCGTCGTCGGGTGTGAAAACGCGCATGAGGCACCTCCGTGAGAGTGGGTTCATGCTTTCATTATACCGCTTCCGCGGTGCGAATGCAAGGCCGGGCAAAAAAATCCGCAGCCCTTGTTTTTTTTGATGAAACCGCTTGACAGGGTATGCGGGATGTGCTATAATATCATCCGTCGGCGGGAAAAGCCCGAAAAAGCGACTGCGTTTCGCGCAGAATTCCGTCCGTCCGGAGCAGTCCGGGGGAGGAAATGTCGGCGGAGCGGAAGGAAGCATAGCTCAGCTGGGAGAGCATCTGCCTTACAAGCAGAGGGTCACAGGTTCGAGCCCTGTTGTTTCCACTTGTGCCGGGCAATCGCCTGGCATATGGCCCGGTAGTTCAGTTGGTTAGAACGCTAGCCTGTCACGCTAGAGGTCACGAGTTCGAGTCTCGTCCGGGTCGTGCGTCATCCGGGAGAAATCCCGATACGCCTCTGTAGCTCAGTTGGTAGA
>JAEEGF010412835.1_pt1 | contig 11025 bp, 6 predicted proteins | sample 9134171 | NCBI WGS metagenome assembly JAEEGF01 (sample SAMN16246542, study PRJNA631951) | gut metagenome | biome: gut microbiome; feature: rumen; material: AP-attached | host: Bos | place: Iran: Karaj | collected 2018-10
CAAGTCACATTTGTCAATGTTATGAGGAATATGTCGGTGTCATGCGACTGTGAGGGCGTGGCGGCGGAACCTGTTGTCACTCCAAATGTGGGTATCCTTTCGTCAACCGACATTCTTGCCGTTGACCAGGCATGTGTGGATATCATCTATGCCATGACGGAGGAAGAGCACCACGACATGCTTGAGCGTATTGAGTCGAGGCATGGATTACGACAGCTTTCCTACATGAAAGAAATGGGCATGGGACACGACCGCTACAAACTCATCGACCTCGATAACGGAGGAAAGGTGATCACAGCCAAAGAGGCGGCCAAAGACCTCAAGCCGTTTGTGGCAGAACAATAAACATCCTCGTGCCCAATATCACAAGGGACCAACGTCAAAAAAAGGTGTGTGACAAAATGAAGTCACACACCTTTTTTTATCGCTTATTGGGATTGTTCATACCCAGGTCGAAAGGTCCTTCTCTGCTATGAATTTCAAGTTGTTCAGGATGATCGCCTCACGGGCAGCTTCTGGGTTGTCGGTACGGAACACCATGATTCCCTTGCCGTTGAACAGGAAGGTGTACATATACGTTATGCTGATGCCAGTCTTGCTGATAATCTCAATGGCATCGGCTGAGCGGCCTGGCTCATTGTCCAGCTCAAGAGCAACGACATCGGACAACGCTACCGCCACTCCCGCTTTCTTTAGCTCTTCGTAGGCGCGGATAGGCTCACTGCAAATCAGACGGTAAATGCCGTACTCGGCTGTGTCGGCTATCGTGGAGGCGATAATCTGGATCTGAGCTTGTTTCAACACTTGCAACACCTTCACCAGTGTGCCTGAACGGTTCTCAATGAAAATGGATAACTGATGGATTGTCATGATAAAAACTTTATTAATGTGTTAGTAAATAATATTATTTCTCAACGGCTGAACGGACAAGCGCCAGCAGGAAGTGTCCAACAATTCTTAGGAACGCTGTCTGTTAGCGTTCAGCTGTCATTTAGAATTTCTTGCGCAGGTCTTTCACCCTGACGGCTTTCTTCTCATCGCTCACCGCAAGCGTGCCCTTTGGAACCAAGCGAACCTTAGGAGTGATGAGTATCTCGTCTTTCAGCTGACGGGTGATTTCTTTCTCCAGCGATTGCAGACGACGGTAGTCATCCGTGAACATTTGGTTGATTTCAACATCCACGGTCATGATGTCGCCGTTTTCAACTGTCTCAAGCGTAATCAGATAGTCGGTGCTCAACTCCTTGAACTGGAGCAGAATCTTCTCAATCTGGATAGGGAAGATGTTCACGCCCTTCAGAATCATCATGTCGTCGCTGCGGCCTTGCAGACGGGCTAGACGTTTGTGGTTGCGGCCACAAGGGCAACTGCCTGGGAGGATGCGGGTCAGGTCGCGCGTGCGGTAGCGGAGCAACGGCATACCCTCGCGGTTGATGGTTGTCAGCACCAGCTCACCCAACTGACCGTCTTCAACAGGCTCCAACGTCACAGGGTCGATAATCTCAACAATGAAATAGTCTTCCCAAATATGCAGACCATTCTGTTCCTGGCACTCAAATGCCACACCAGGACCCATCATCTCGCTGATTCCGTAGGAGTTGTAGGCTTTCACACCTAGGTTCTCCTCAATGCGCTTACGCTGCTCCTCGCTGTGAGGTTCTGCGCCGATACACAGCACGCGGAGGTTCGTGTCGCGACGAGGATCCACTCCCTCTTCTTTCATCACCTCATAGATGCGGGAAGCATAACTTGGGATGGCATGGAGAACGGAAGTGCCGAAATCAGTGATGAATTTAATCTGGCGTTTCGTGTTGCCGGCTGCAGCGGGAACGGTCAACATGCCCACACGCTCAGCACCATACTGAAAACCCAGTCCGGCAGTGAACATACCGTAACCGGCGGAGTTCTGGAACACATCCTCAGGACGACTGCCTACCATCCACAGACAACGGGCAACGGCGTTTGCCCACTCCTCAAGGTCTTTCTGAGTGTGAAGCACTACGGTCGGGTTGCCAGTCGTGCCGCTCGACGAGTGAAGGCGCGTGCAGTCACGAAGGGGAACGCACGCCAAACCGAATGGATAGTGGGTGCGAAGGTCTTCCTTTGTGGTGAATGGCAAACGACGAACGTCGTCAAGGGTCTGGATGTCGTCAGGGGTGATGCCCAGCTCTGCAAACTTGTCACGGTAGAATGCCGAGTTCATACAGTGGTTCACGGTGTCTTTCAATCGTTTTAACTGCAGGGACTTCAAGTCCTCTGTCGTCATCGTCTCAATCTCGGGATTGAAGTAGGGAGAGTATTCCATTACGTAGTAAATTATGGATTGATGTTGAAGTTAGATTTGTTCTTTGGCTTTTATGGTGTGCGTCTGCATCACAGGTTGCGCCGGTCAATCACGTGGGCGCTCTTGCCTTGGCTCCGCTCTATCGTGTTTGGTGCTTTCAGCTGAACCTTGGCGCTGATGCTCAGCACGCTCTTAAGTTTGGCGGCAAGTTTCTTCTCCAGTTCGTCGATGGCGGCTGGAGTGTCGAAGGTGCCAGTGAAGTATTCCTGACGAAGCTCAACCTGCACTTGCAACGTGTCGAGGTTGTTGATGCGGTCAACAATGAGCATGTAGCGAGGAGCAAACTCTTTCATGCTCAATACCACGCTCTCCACCTGAGATGGGAATACGTTGATTCCACGGATGATGAGCATGTCGTCGCTGCGGCCCTGGATGCGGCTCATGCGAACGGATGTGCGGCCACAGTCACACTGGCCTGGCATCAGTGAGCAAAGGTCGCGGGTGCGGTAGCGCAATACTGGCATGCCTTCCTTTGTCAGGGTCGTGAACACCAGCTCGCCAGTCTGACCGGCTGGAAGCGGCTCTAATGTCACTGGGTTGATGATTTCTGGATAGAAATGGTCCTCACAGATGTGGGAACCGTTCTGGCATTGGCATTCGTAGCTTACGCTCGGTCCCATGATTTCGCTCAGACCATAGAGGTTGTAGCCTTTCAAGCCCAGGCGGTCCTGAATTTCCTTACGCATATTCTCTGTCCATGGCTCGGCGCCGAAAGCACCAATGCGAAGCTTGATCATGTCTTTCGTAATGCCCATTTTCTCCATCGTTTCGGCCAGATAAAGGGCGTAGGAAGGGGTGCAGGCGATGCCTGTGATGCCAAGGTCGCGGATCAACTTCGCATGCTTCTCGGTGTTACCCGTGGAAGCTGGAACCACAGAGGCGCCAATCATCTCAACACCGTTGTGGGCACCGAGACCACCAGTGAACAGGCCATAGCCGTAGCTCACGGAGAAAGTGTCGTTGCGGCTCACACCGTAGGCCGTCAGACTGCGCGACATACATTCGCTCCAAATGCCGATGTCCTTCCGGGTGTAACCCACAATCGTGGGATTGCCAGTCGTGCCGCTTGAGGCGTGGATACGGATAATCTCACTCTGAGGAGCGGCTTGAAGTCCGAACGGATAATTGTCGCGAAGGTCTTTTTTCGTCGTGAATGGCAGTTTGTGAATGTCTTCTATCGTCTGGATGTCATCGGGAACGATGTCCATCTCCTGAAGTTTGTTGCGATAGAATGGAACGTTGTGATAAACGTATTCCACAATCTTGTGAAGGCGTTTGCCTTGAAGTGCACTCATCTCATCGCGACTCATGCATTCTTTGTTCGGATTCCAAATCATAATCGATTTCTATTCTTTTTTGTTAATAATCAAGTTGTTCTCTATAATTTCAACTTTTTGATTCTTGTTTCTTTGATTTCATTTTGACATTAAAAATGCCAGTTTTACTTTCATTTTTATATCTAATCTGCAAAATTACAACAAATATGTGAATAATCAAATATTCTGTCTGAAATTTTTGATGCTTTTCTTGTTATTATATGTCAATCTGTTGATTTTATTTTTTTTTACGGAAAATAATCTGTGGATAGTTTGGGATAATTGGCTTTTATTCGTATTTTTGCAAATGAATGGGTTGTGAATGTACGTCATGATCCTATTGTGGAGAATAATAACACCTGAATAATATTGATTACGTATGAGTGAAGAAAAAAAAGAATTTAGCCGGAGAGAATTTTTGAAACGGCTGGGAATCACAACAGCTTCTACTGCTGCCATCATGGCGCTTGATCCAATCTCTGTCTTTGCAGGAAAGAGCGAGGGACCTAAGGATCCGATGCTTGCGGCGTCAGGCATGACCTATCGCATTCAGAGGAGGACGAAGGACAAGGTGTCGCTGCTCGGCTATGGAATGATGAGACTCCCGCAGAAAAACAGGAGAATCGACCAGGAACTTGTCAACCAGGAGGTGAAGTATGCCCTTGAGCATGGTGTCAATTATTTCGACACATCACCTCACTATCAGGGAAACAAGTCTGAAGGAGCTTTGGGAACGGCGCTGAAGGCCAGTGGTTTCCCACGCAAGAGCTTCTACGTGGCTACCAAGCTCTCTAATTTCGGACAGCCGGAATGGTCTCAGGAAGAATCCATGAAGATGTATAAGAAGTCGTTTGAGGAACTTCAAGTGGACTACATCGACTATTATCTGCTCCATGGTATTGGTGGTGGAGGCATGGATCAGTTCAAGAAACGGTTCATCGACAACGGTATGCTCGATTTCCTCCTGAAAGAAAGAAAAAAGGGAAAAATCAGAAACCTCGGATTCTCCTATCATGGAGATGTGGCGGTGTTTGACTATCTTTTGGAGCATCACAAGAAATACAAATGGGATTTCGCACAGATTGAGATGAACTATGTGGATTGGAAGCATGCTCATGAACTCAACAGCCGGAACACCAATGCGGAATATCTCTATAACGAATGCGAGAAGAGAGGCATTCAGACCGTCATGATGGAACCGCTCCTCGGAGGACGGTTGGCAAAGCTGCCGGAAGTCTATAACAAGATGCTCAAGGAAAGAAGGCCCGACGACAGCATCGCATCTTGGGCATTCCGTTTCTGTGGAACCATGCCGAATGTGCTCACAGCACTCAGCGGTATGACATACATGGAACATCTTGTTGATAATGTTAAGACCTTCTCCCCGCTCGACCCTCTTTCAACAGAGGAATTGGCGCTTTTGGATGAGGTGGCGGCAAATCTGGTGAAATACCCTACGATTCCATGCACGCAGTGTAAGTATTGTATGCCATGCCCGTATGGGGTGAATATTCCTGGAAATTTCACATACTATAACAACTGCGTGAACGAGGGAACCATTCCACCTGCTGATGAGAACGCAGCTGACTATGCAGCGAAGAAGGCTGCGTTCATCAAAGGCTATAAGGCACAGGTAAGTGCGGAGGAGCTGGCCACAAAGTGTGTGGCATGTGGAGAATGCCTCTCCAAGTGCCCACAGCGCATTCGAATACCTGACCGCATGGGCAAGCTCGCTCAGATGTTCGATGAGGAATGAGACTACGTAAATTGAGCACCTGATTTCAGCTGATTTCAGGTGCTTTTTAAATATTAATTCTAAGAGCTTATGAAACGTACATTGTTTTTATTTTTTCTGTTGTTTATGGTAGTTGACATGACTTATGCTCAAGCGCAAAAAACGAGGATAATTAAGTGTGAGTATTTCCAGACAGATAAGAAAGGATACAGGACCGTCAGTTATCAGATGGAACACAATGAGAGGTTCAATGTAAATGTCCTCAACATCTCTAAGCCGGGACTGAGTGGATCTGTGGTGCTCACTGATGAGGCGCTTAAGAATGTCGTGCGGATGATGAATGAGATTTCTGATTTGGAAGGGACATACACAAGGGAAAAATTGGAAGAGAATGATGATAAACTCATCTGGGGTGTCTTTTTCTATGTGGAGGATGGAAAAAGTCATTCTATTTATGACAAAGGAAAAATCGCCAACATGAAAAAGACGAAAGGCGCCAGTTCGCCTAAATACAAACTCTTCACCAAACTTGCCCAACTGGGGAGCTATCTCGACACACAGTTGAGGGAATATCAAGCATTGTGCAAGGAACCGACTACCGTGTTCTTCTATGATTCGGAGGGAGCGAACGGATTGGCCGGTATTCTCAGAGATAAAAAAGGAAAAATCGTGGACCAAACCACTGACTTTGCATACGTGGATTCAAAGGAAGGGATAAAAATCTACAGCTATCTTTGGGAGAAGATTGATGTTTTTGAGGTGGATAATCCTGAAGCGATGAGGAATGAAGTGGCTAAGGCGGTGACGATGAAGAAATACCAAAAACCGGAATTTGAGATTTTTGTGACCGATGCGGCGCCACCTCATTATTGTGTGTTTATGTCCGATGGAAAAAGAATGAGCACTTCCGACGACAACGACTATCAATACAGGCCTAAGGAAATGCCGAAGCAGCGGTATGATGCCTACGGTATGTATGATATCATGAAAATTGCTGATAAATACACCCATTATCAGGATAAAATAAAAAACAACGGTGTGTTGCGAATGGGTGAGGATTTTTTTAAGTAATGATGATAATTTGATTTTTTTTAATGAAACGTATTTTCCTCCTTTTTGCGATGGCGGCTGCAATGAATGTGGCAGCGCAACAAACTTCGTGGACTGCTGACAACGGCAACGGAACATTCACCAACCCTCTTTTCTATGACGAGTTTTCTGACCCGGACATCATTAGGGTGGGGGATGACTATTATCTCGCTGGTACGACCATGCACACCGTGCCTGGTCTCGTCATTCTACATTCCAAAGACCTCGTCAATTGGGAGAATATCAGCTACTGTTTCGACAGGTTCGACTTCCAGGATGACCAGTTCTGGCTCAAGAACCATAAGGAAATTTATGGGCAGGGCATCTGGGCACCATGCATACGGTATGCCAACGGACAGTTCTATATCTATTCCAACATCAACGGAAAAGGACTCCAATGCTACACAAGCAAGGATATCCATGGGCCATGGACCCACCACAATATGCAGGGGAACATTTATGACCTCAGTGTTCTGTTTGATGACGATGGTAAAATATATGCCATCCATGGATATGGAGAGGTGAAGTGCACCGAGCTGAAACCTGATATGAGCGGACCGATAGAATCTACTGAAAGAGTGATTATCCCTAATGGAAGTGCTGTTGGAGAAGGGCACCACATGTACAAAATCAATGGCATGTATTACCTCATCTCAACTGACTACAGACCTAACGGGCGCACCCTCTGCTCTCGCGCAAAAAGCATCTGGGGACCATACGAAAACTGCGTCATCACCGCTGATGAGACTTTTGGATACCATGCAGCGCCTCTCACTCAAGTGCAGGGAAGAATCGTTCCCGATGGAACGAAATTCGGAATCCCAGAGGTTGATAAGGATGCAACGGCGTGCACAAACATCCATCAGGGAGGTATCGTGCAGACGCAGAAAGGCGACTGGAGGGCTCTGCTCATGATGGATTTCCATTCAATTGGACGGACTGTCACCCTCGCTCCAATCACCTGGAAGGACGGATGGCCGATGCTCGGACTTGAGGGAAATCTGGGAAGGGCACCAAGAACATGGATCAAGCCAGATATTGACACTCAGGTCACTCCTCATGCTCCTTATCAGCGCAATGAAAACTTCGATGGAGCTCAGCTCGGAAGGGTTTGGCAATGGAACCACAATCCTGAGGAGAATATGTGGAGCCTCAATAAAGGTAGGCTGAGACTGAAAACCATGCCGGCTGAGCAACTGATGTGGGCAAGAAACTCACTCACCCAGCGAGTCATCGGTCCGGAATCCAATGTCACCGTCGAACTCTATCCAAAGAACATGAAGGACGGTGATGTTGCGGGGCTCGGAAATATCAATGTGCCGTGCTCTTGGATTGGCATTGTCTGTGATGGAAAGTCACAGATTCTCAGATGCTTCGAACAGGCAATCAACGATACCATTGATGTTCAGCTTGAAAAAACAGAGAAAATATGGCTCCGGCTGGTCGGACACTACGACGACAACAGCGCACATTACGAGTATTCTCTCGACGGAAAGGAATTCAAGCAGATGGGACGCGAAATGCCACTCAGCTATCAGCTCATCTCTTTCCAAGGCTCCAGGGCTGCGCTCTTCGCTTTCAACGTGAAGGGAAACAACGGAGGGTATGCTGAGTTCGACAATTTCATTGTGGAGGAAACCAAGGCCGACAGGGCTGGTAACATTCCGTATGGAAAGACCTTCCGGATTATCAACCTCGCCACAGGCAGACCGATGCACGCACAGCCTCATGGTCTGATGTACGACACAAGGGCTAACGACAAAAGCAAACAGACGCAGTTCCACATTATAGATAAAGGGAATGGTAAAGTTGTCCTTCAGTGCGAGGACGGACGTTTTGTCTTTGTTTCAGGCTATGGACTTCCGGGAGATGTGCGCCTCACCAAAGACGAGGACAAAGCAGAGGTGTTCCTCTGGCAGGACTATCTCAACCACGAATTTATGCTTATGTCCATGCGCACACATAAATATTTAGGAAAGAGCCCAACGACGGGAAGCCCATATTCCATGGACTTCACTGGAGCTGACCCGGCAAGAAGGAACGGGGCGGTGTTCAGATGGGAGGAATAAACATTTGTTTTGGCTGTAGCATTTGAAATAATTTATTGATACTTTTGATACATCAACGGGCGGTGAGGCAACTCATCGCCCCTTTTGTTTCCCGTTTAAAAACTTTTGTATCATCGGGTAAATGCTGCTCTTTTTATTTATACTATCTTTGTAAGCGGAAAATCAACTGGTTAAAATGTATATGAAAAGTAAATTTGTTTGCGCTGCTCTTTTTGCCGCATCTTTAACGGCAAATGCGCAGAATCCGTTTGTACAGACCTGGTGCACCAGCGATCCGGCACCGATGGTCCACAATGGAAGAATGTATGTCTATACGGGACACGATGAGGATGGGGCCGATTTCTTCTGGATGCAGGAGTGGAGGGTCTATTCATCCGACGATATGGTCAACTGGACCGACCACGGCTCACCACTGGCGCTCGAGAGTTTCTCTTGGGCAGACGACAGAGCGTGGGCGTCACAGACCATTGAGAGAAACGGAAAGTTCTATTGGTATGTGTGTGCACATTCACGTATATCAAACGGTATGGCCATCGGAGTGGCGGTCTCCGACTCGCCTACAGGACCTTTCCGTGATGCCATAGGAAAACCGCTGTTCGAAAACGGATCATGGGACCACATCGACCCTACCGTGCTCATCGACGACGACGGACAGGCTTGGCTCATGTGGGGAAATCCACAGGTGTATTATCTCAAGCTCAATGAGGATATGATCTCTTATGAGGGAGAGCTCGGAAAACTTCCGATGACCGAGCAGGCGTTCGGTGGACCGATGATGAAGGAGAGGGAGAAAGGAAAAGAATATAAGGACAGCTACGTGGAGGGACCATGGCTCACCAAGCGTAATGGAACCTACCAGCTTCTCTATGCGGCTGGTGGGGTGCCGGAACACATATCCTACAGCACAGCACCTTCTCCGCTCGGACCGTGGACTTACGCGGGAGTGGTCATGCCGCTCGGAAACACCAACTCGTTCACCAACCACTGCGGTGTGGCTGACTACAAGGGACACAGCTATTTCTTCTATCACACAGGTAAACTCCCTGGTGGAGGTGGCTTCGGAAGAAGCGTGGCGGTGGAGGAGTTCAAATACAATGAGGACGGCTCCTTCCCAACGATCCTCCCTACTGATGAGGGTGTGAAACCTGTGCAGAACTTCAATCCTTACCGCAAGGTGCAGGCGGAGACCATGGCCTTCTCAAAAGGACTGAAAACTGAGCAGAATGATGAGGTGGGTGTGTATGTGACCGACATCCACAATGGTGACTACATCAAGTTGCAGGCGGTGGAATTTGGACAGAAAGTACCGCGCACTTTCACTGCCAGAGTGGCAAGCGGACTCAGAGGTGGTAAGATTGAAATCCGACTCGACAGCATCAAAGGAAAGATGATTGGACGCCTAGATGTGCCGGCAACCGGAGGATGGGAAAAATGGAGGGACATCACTATCGACCTCACTGCCATAGCATCGGGTGTGCACGACATGTACTTCGTGTTTACGGGAAGGAAAGGACCGAAACTCTTTAATTTTGATTGGTGGGAAATGAGAGGACTGGAGCAGGTCAACATGCCACTCTTCCAAACCAAGTTCACTGCCGACCCTTCACCGCTGGTGGTGGGAGACACCCTCTTCCTCTACACATCGCATGATGCTTCGCCTGAAGACATTCCTGATCCGAACGAGAAAAATTCTGCCGGATTCTTTATGTACGATTGGCTCCTGTGGTCAACCACCGACATGGTCAACTGGACTGAGCATGGAGCAGTGGCGTCACTCAAAGATTTCAGTTGGAGAAGCCGCGACAACGGAGGATGGGCAATTCAGACCGTGGAAAGAAACGGAAAATACTACCTCTATGCACCGCTCCACGGACATGGAATTGGTGTGCTGGTCAGCGATTCACCTTATGGACCATTCAAAGACCCACTTGGCAAACCACTCGTGTGGCAGAAAGAACATTGGGACGACATCGACCCAACCGTTTTTGTAGATGATGACGGACAGGCATATATGTATTGGGGAAATCCCAACACCTACTATGCGCTTCTCAATGATGACATGATCTCACTGAAGAGCGAAATCGTGAAACTCCCATACCATATCGAGCATTATCAGGAAGGACCTTGGTTCTATAAACGGGATGGACATTATTATCTGGCTTATGCCAGCACATGTTGTCCTGAGGCGCTCGGATATGCCATGAGCGACAGCCCTACAGGACCTTGGAAAAGCAAGGGATATATCATGCGACCAACACCGAGAGACAGGGGAAACCACCCGGGAATCGCCGACTACAAGGGACATTCCTATTGCTTCGGACAGAACTATGACCTCATGCATCTCGACACATTCCAACACCATGAGCGCAGGTCAGTTTCCCTTACCGAAATTCAATACAATCAGGATGGAACCATCAAGGAAGAGCCTTACTGGCTCGACCAGAATCCTGTGAAGCAGCTCCAGAACCTCAA
>JAEEGF011042748.1_pt1 | contig 11025 bp, 6 predicted proteins | sample 9134171 | NCBI WGS metagenome assembly JAEEGF01 (sample SAMN16246542, study PRJNA631951) | gut metagenome | biome: gut microbiome; feature: rumen; material: AP-attached | host: Bos | place: Iran: Karaj | collected 2018-10
CATTGTTGCTGGTGTCTACCAGTAAGATGCCCTGCTTGAACTTTTCCTGAGCCTCATGGATCGGGGCATCAAGAATGATGTGGCCATGGTCGATCATGATGACATGATTGATGATGGTTTCAAGTTCAGTCAGTACGTGTGAACTGATCAGTACGGTCAGGTTTTCCTCCTCAACCATCTTTCTTACCGTGTCCAGTATTTCCTGACGGCTGGTCGGGTCAAGGTTGGCGGTAGGTTCGTCAAGCAGCAGCACCTTCGGACGGTGGATCATGGACTGCGCCAGTGATACCTTCTTCTTCATGCCTGTTGAGAACTTGGCAACCTTTCTGTTGGCATGCTGCTTCAGATCAAACTGATCCAGCAGCTCATTTGTTCTCTTAATGGCCTCATCGCTGCTTAACCCTGCCAGGGTAGCCATGTAGTACAGATATTCCACACAGCTCATGTCTGAGTAGAAACTGGTGAATTCCGGAGAATATCCCAGTTCCTTCAGAGCACCTGGGGTAGCTAAGGGGTGATCGAATACCCTGCCAGTTCCCTTTGTCGGGAACAGTGCTCCCATGATGATGGCCATGGTCGTACTCTTGCCGGCACCGTTAGGACCGACGAATCCGTAGACCTTTCCCGGCTCCAATCTGATGCTTACGTCATCAACTGCCGTGAACTTACCGAATTTCTTGGTTACGTTTTTCAGTTCGATGCAGTATTCGCTCATTTTGAAGCCTCCTTTCTGTATTTCCTGTTAACGGCGATCTTCTGATACCTGCCCAGCATGAAGCTGGCGATAAGCAGAACGGCTGCCACCGCAAACATCCAGTAAATGCTGACAGGCTGCTCGCTGACGGTGATCTTGTAGGTCTCCTGATAGGTCTTGCCCTGTCCGTCAGACATTGACAGGATGATGTCATGTTCACCCTCGACCAGCTTTATGTCAGTCTCGGAAGCTGAACCGCTGTAGACTGCCGTGCCGTTATCGTAAACGGTCATTATGCTGTAGTCCTGACTGTCCTGCCATGCCAGATGCAGCATGTAGTTGTCAGTTGTCTCCGGTATCGGTTCAGTTAAGGTGAAGCAGTTTCTGGTATCCAGCCTGTAGAGCACGTCGCTTTCATTGGCTATCAGAATCGTATTTTCATCAAACTGATATCCCTTCTTGGCAGCGACCTTGAAGCTTGCCAGCATGGCCTTGTTCTTGAGGTCGATGATGCTTGTTGATGCATTTCCTGTCAGTAAGGCAATGCCTTCGGAATTGTCAACGCTTCTTAATAAGCCAGGACCTTCATTTTCATTAGCCGTATAGCTGATCTTGTACTCGTTTTCCAGATCGTCCATGGCGTACATCACGATGTAGTTTCTCATCGTGAATACTTCACGGTCATACTCATTTCTGGCAAAGGCAACGTACTTCCTGCCGTCGATGTCAGATACGACTACGCTGCACTCGGCATCCTCCAGAACCCAGAAAGGAACATTGTAGTTAGGATGATACTCATTGATGTAAATGTCGCCTTCTTCGTACTTGTAGTTATTGACGTTGAGCATGAACTCGCCGGTTTTGCCGTCATAGATGCCATACTGCCAGTGAACTCTGCCCAGCAGTTCCTTATATCCGTCGCCATTGAGATCATACTCCATCGGCTTGAAGGCTTCTCCGTCATCATTGATGCCGTCCTCACACAGATAGTACATCGTACTCAGTGAAGCTCCGTCAACGATCTTGAAGATCTCATAGCCTACGTCATTATGATCGATCATGCCCAGTTCCCTGACGCCGTCACCGTTGATGTCATCAAGGAAGGCGGTAGTAGACTGTGGGTCATAGGATGAATTCAATGAGGCATAGGTGCCTGACTTGTAGTACTTGTTTACTACGGTACCGTAGCTGTAATAGACGTCAGACAGGTATATCCTCATTTCCTTATCGGTCATGACCAGGATGTCGTCGACGCTGTCCTTATTGACGTCGCCGATCTTGTACTGATCACCCTTGGCATCAACATAACCCGATACGGAACCTACGATCTTGTTGCTCTTGGAAGATACAACCGTATCCCCGCACAGTAACTCATAGACATAGTCATCGTTGATGTCGTTCATCAGCTTGAATTCCTGAGAGATCAGATAGTCATATATGTGCTTGCCTTCACTCCAGTAGTCATCGATCAGAACCGTTCTGTTTCTGATCTCCTCGCCCCTGGAGGAGACGATTATGTAATAGCTGTACTGTGCAACATCGTCATCATTGTACCCGTTGACAATGGCCAGGATGTCGTTTTCGCCATCCCCGTCGTAGTCCTGATCAACATTGATGAATTCAAAGCCCTTGTTCTTAAAGCTCTTTGAGGCATGATATTCCCACAGCACCGTCTTCATGTCGCTGTCATACTGAACGATGGTATCCTTGACACCGTTATTGGCATAGACGATCGTCATTCTGTCGCCATAGACCTTTAACAATGAGGAAGTAACTGAATCGTAACAGTATCTGGTTTCCTTCAGGTCTGCTGAAATGTCAACCGTTCCCTGACCAAGTACTTCCAGAGTGTATTTCTCGCCGTTCCATGACAGTACCAGCTTCCTGTTAACGTCAACTATGTCGAGCTTGAGATCTCTCTGATCGATCAGTTCACCGGTAAGAGAGTAGACGCCAATTCTGGCCAGGCCCTTTTCGGTATAGCTGATCATGGCAACGCACGGCTGTTCATTGTAAACACCGAAGCAGTTCTTCTCATAGGCGGCATTGCTGTTGTCCAGACTCATGATGCTGACTATCTCATCAGTGTTTACATCGTATACGAGACATCTTGGCGGGAATGTGAAATCCTTCCATTCAACAGTACCATCCAGATCACCGGTGAAGCAGTTGATAAGCAGATAGTTATCAACACTGTCAGCGATCTTGTAGCCTCTGAACTGTGTTCTGTCCACACCTGTGATGTGATAGGTAACTGCTGAATAATAGTCATACTGATTTCTCAGCATATTTCTGAAGTTATCTGCATCAATGATGCCGAGCGGAGTCTTCATCATTGGCTCAAAAGTGAACGGATCATACTTTACTACGTATCCGTCTTCCGTCAGAGCATATAGTATTCCATCAATGTACTCGATGTCCCAGGTGTTCATCGTTGCCTGCAACGTTACCTTGGTTCTCCATGGGTGTTCCAGTTCATATACTTCACTTGGATTCTGTTTTGCGATTACTTCACCGGTTGAACCGTTGATGATTCCCACCGTGTTGTTCTGGCTGCAGTAGGCGATCTCGTTAACACCGTCGCCGTTAACGTCATCGACTGGAACGGCCTTCCAGATGTTATCGGCTTCCGTATATCTGACCAGTTCCTGGCAGTCGGCAACACTGATCTTGGAAACACTGTAGTCATAGACGACCAGTGCTTCACCATTGCCGATGTATCTCATGTCATATATGTAGCAGTTGGCTTCCGTGAAACCCAGAGAGTCGGAATAACTCTCTCTGCTCAGCTTGCGTGTTGAAAGGATCCTGCCGTCAGCGCCGCTTACGACTAAAAGCTGATCCGCCAGATCCGGTGCGTTCTGATATGTCAGGAAATCTGTAAAACCGTCACCATTGACATCGTCAACGGCAATCAGCTTGATAACGTCAAAATTGGTGTCCAGGTGAACTCTTTCTTCCCCAGCGAAAATGTTGATGCCTGATTCACCATAGTAGACGTATCCGGTTTCCTCTCCATACTGTATCTGTACTCTTGGACCGTTGTTACTGATCCTGTCCATATCATTAATGGCCTGAATGCTCTTTTCCAGAGCAGAGACCCTGTTAAGTGACATAAACGGGATGCATAATAACAGTCCAAGGACTGTCGTAATGAATTTTCTCTTCATTTCTCTGACCCTCCTGTAAAATAGCTGAAGTCTCCGCCAAGCATGGCTTCATCGTACCTTCTTAACAGATCTTCCAGCTGCTGATAGGTGGTTATGTTATTGATGATGGCTTTTACCCTGTTATTGTTTGGCATGCCATTGATGTACCAGCAGGCATGACCGCGCATTTCCTTAATGGCTATCCTCTCACCTTTCAGCTTGCATAGACTGTCAGCGTGTTCAAGACACTGCTGCAGTTTCTCAGAAAAGGTCGGATCTTCCAGCCTTTCCTGATATTTTTCATAATGTACCAGCTGCTGTATCAGCCAGGGATTACCCAGGCAGCCTCTGGAAACCATGAAGGCATCGCAGTTTGTCTGCCTCTTCATCTCCAGCATGTCGTCAATGCTCTTAATGTCCCCATTGCCGATCACCGGCACTTCCGTAACTGCTTCCTTTACCTGACGGATCAGATCCCAGTCGGAATGTCCGCTGTAGTACTGCGTACGGGTACGGGGATGTACCGCAATGGCGCTGATCCCGCAACGCTGGAGCTCATTGGCCATTTCCACGACGTTGATGTGCTGTTCATCCCAGCCGGCTCTTAACTTGACCGTTACCGGTTTCTCAACCGCTGCCGTAATGGCTTTTACCACTTCATAGGTATGTTCAGGATCCTTCATCATGGCGCTTCCCGCCTGATTGTTAACGACCTTGGGAACCGGACAGCCCATGTTGATGTCAATTACGTCACAGTCCGTTTCCTTATCAAGGAAAATGGCTGCCTCAACCATCGAATCAATGTCATGACCAAAGAGCTGCAGCGCCAGCGGTCTTTCCTCAGGGGAGACCGCCGTCATCAGCAGTGTCTTCTTACTGTGATAGGTAATGGCCTTGTCCGATAACATTTCGGAATAGATCATGCCCGGTTCAAATCTCTTGATCATCGTTCTGAATCCGAGATTGCTGATGCCGGCCATTGGTCCTATCAGTATGTGATTGTCCAAAGTAACGTTTCCGATTCTGAATTTGTCTTCCATGTCTCAGCTTTCCATTATTTATCAGTTCAATACGGCAACATATCCCTTATCCCTGTCACCGGTAATTGTGATGTCGTATGCTTTCCCGAAGTCTGCCTTCCAGGACAGCGGTTCCAGATATCTGGTTATTTCCTCGGGATAGATGTTTTCAAAGTTGGGAGTGACGTATTCGGTGATGATCCTGAACCGGATCCACAGGTCAACGGTATCAGCAGTGATCTTCAGCTCCTCAGCGTTTCTGTCCCAGACAACGAAAACCTGATCATCATGTTTCATCATTGAGCCATCCGCGTTGGACATGCCACCGCCGTGCTGTCTGCCGTCCATGTAATAGTCATAGACCAGCAGTCCGACATCTTCTCTGGTATCAAACTGAATTCGAAGGGCAAGTTCATCCTTTCCTGGGGAATACGGTCTGGACCAGTACCAGCGGTCAACTGCCAGTATCAGCAGGAATACTCCCACTATAGCCATGATAAGTTTCTTCTTATCTGACATGATCCTCCTGATGAATCTCACGAACATTCTGAACTCCCTTCTAGATAACTATACAATGTTTTCACTCATAAAGGTATCTTATTTGGTTTAACTTCATAATCATTATGAATGTTTCCCCATTCCATTCCCATTAAGAAATTCTTAAGTGTCCATTAAAATTTTAAGACAAAACAAAAGGCGGTTACCCGCCTCTTATTTTCCAAATCTCTCCAGAAGTCTCTTCTTGGCTTCTTCCATGGCCTGCTCTTCACTCTTCTTGGGTTTCGGTGCAGGCTTATTGGCGCCTTTCTTCTTAAATGATCTGTTTCTCTGTTCCTTCTGTCTGGCTTCCTTCTGAGCAAGCTTGTCCAAAGGCAGTAATGACAGCTGAACCCTTCCTCTGGCCTCATCAACGTCACATACATATACCGTAACGATGTCTCCAACGGATACGACGTCACTTGGATGAGATATCGGATTCATTGACAGTCTGGTAACGTGGATCAGTCCGTCATCATGCAGACCGATGTCTACGAAGGCACCGAAGTCCACGACGTTTCTGACCGTTCCGGACAGTGAATCGCCCTTGTGAAGATTACTGATGTCGAGAACATCGCTCTTCAGCAGTGCGCCGTCAAACTGCTCACGGTAGTCACGTAACGGCTGTCTGATGGCATCCTCAATGTCCTTCAGGGTATATGAGTCAATGCCTAATTCACTGATGGCCTTTTCATCAAATACGATGTTTTCCTGGCCGAGCTTTTCAACATGACTGAGCTTCATCAGCTTTCTGGTCAGATCATAGCTCTCAGGATGGATCGATGTCTGATCAAGCGGCTCATCGCCATCTACTATTCTTAAGAATCCGGCGCACTGCTGATAGGTCTTGTCGCCAAGCTTCTTGACCTTCTTCAGCTGTTCACGGTTGGTGAACCTGCCGTTTTCATTACGGTAGTTGACGATTTCCCTGGCCGTAGCACTGTTGAGTCCGGAAATGTGCATCAGTAATTCCGGTGATGCCGTATTCAGGTCTGCGCCCGTTCTGTTAACGGCCTTCATGATCGCCTCATCAAGTCTCTCATTAAGAGCCTTTTCCGGCAGGTCATGCTGATACTGGCCGACACCGATTGACTTCGGGTCGATCTTGATCAGCTCTGCCAGCGGGTCAAGCAGTCTTCTGCCGATGGAAACGGCGCTTCTTTCCTCAACGTGCAGATCCGGGAATTCAGCACGGGCGATCTCGCTTGCTGAATACACTGAAGCTCCAGCCTCGGATACGATGGCATAGCTGACATTCAGCTTCATGTCTCTGATCAGATCGGCAACCAGCTTTTCGCTTTCTCTTGAAGCGGTTCCGTTACCGATGGCAATGATCTCAACATTGTATCTTCTTATCAGATCCAGAAGCTTTCTTCTGGAACCTTCAACGTCATTCTGCGGTTCATGCGGATAGATCTTGTCGATCTTCAGCATCTTGCCGGTGGCATCCAATACTGCCAGCTTGCATCCGGTTCTGAAAGCCGGGTCAAAGCCCATTACAACTCTGCCCTTCAGCGGAGCCTGCAGTAACAGCTTTTCCAGATTCAGCGAGAAGATCTCAATGGACTTGCTCTGGGCTCTGTCGCTTAATTCAGATCTGATCTCTCTTTCAATGCTGGGGAATAACAGTCTCTTAAGACCGTCATCAACAGCTTCGGCAATCTGCTTCTCGCATACTGTCGGATGCTTTACCAGCTTCCTTGTTTCCTTTTCGATCAGGTATGGCTGATCGTATTCGAAGGTAACAGTGATTACCTTTTCCTTTTCGGCACGGTCAATGGCCATTACTCTGTGGTCAGCCAGGCTGGTGACCTTTTCCTTACGGTCATAGTACATTTCATATACGTGCTTCTCATCAACGGCATCCTTCTTCACCTTGGTGACCAGCATTCCCGTGGACTGAATGTAATCCTTGTATTCCCATCTTAACTGAATATTGTCGCTGACAAACTCGGCGATGATGTCCTTGGCGCCCTGAATGGCATCCTCAGTACTCTTTACTTCCTCATTAAGATACTTTTCGGCTTCCTTTTCAACATTGCCGCTTTCCGGCAGTGTCAGCATCCAGTCAGCCAGTGGCTGTAATCCGTTCTTGATGGCGGTAGCGGCCCTTGTCTTCTTCTTCTGAACATAAGGACGGTATACGTCTTCAACCTGAGATAACTTGGTGCATTCCATTACGGATGCTCTGATCTCATCAGTCAGCTTGCCCTGCTGTTCAATAGCCTTCAGTACGGCTTCCTTTCTCTCGGAAAGCTTTACTTCATAGGCATACTGCTTCTCAATGTAGAGGATCTGCTCCTCATCCAGATTATGCGTAGCTTCCTTACGGTAACGGGCAATGAAAGGAACGGTATTTCCCTCCTGCAGTAAGGCCAGGGTATTGTTGACCTGGTCAACTGTTATCTTCAGCTTTGCGGCTATCGCCTTGATAATTTCAATATTCATGTAAAACCTCTATTTCTTACTGTCAATGAAGCCCTGCAAGGTTTCCCTGCTGAACTGATACTTCGTTCCGCAGAACTTGCAGACGACTTCACAGCCATTGTCTTCATCGATCATTTCCTGCAGATCGCTTGCCGGTAACTTCCTGAGAATTCTGGCAAAGCGGCCCTTGTTGCACTCACACTTGAAACGCAGCTGCTGAGTTCCAAGTTCATTGTAATCGTCAAACAGGGCATTAACGATGTCTGCCGGTTCATCGTATTCCAGTAACAGCTGGGAGATCGGCTTGATGTTGGCAACGATGTCCTCAACTATTCTGATGGTTTCCTCCGTCGCATTTGGAAGAAGCTGAATGATCAGACCTCCTGCGGACTTCACATTCAGGTTTTCATCGATCAGTACGCCTACGCTTACGGCTGAAGGTGTCTGTTCGCTGATGTAATAGTAATAGGCAAAGTCATCACCTATTTCACCAGTCTGAAGAGCTACCTCAGAAACGAAAGGCTGCTTCATGCCCATGTCCCTGACTACTCTCAAGACACCATCAGTACCAACGCAGGCACCGACATCCAGCTTATGTGAATCCTTTTCCTTATAGACATGAGGATTCTGAACATAGCCTCTGACGCTGCCGTCATAATAGGCATCGACGACCATGGAACCCATCGGTCCCTTGCCGTTGATCTGTATTTCAATCTTTTCCTGTCTGGCCTTCAGCATCGTGCCCATCATGGCGCCGATAGAAAGTGTTCTGCCCAAGGCAGCTGCGGCATTCGGCCACAGGTCATGACGCTTTCTGGCTTCCTGAACCAGCTCAGTTGTCCTGCAGCAGTATACTCTTACTTCTTCATTCAGAGCTGTACCTCTTGTCAATGTATCCATACTAATCACCTTTTTTCTCTAAATCGCGTGAATATCTGAATAATATGATGCAGACGTATACTGCTGTTATCAGCAGTACTATCGCACATATGATCGTTATGATCACCAGATAACCGAATAATTCGCATGCGGCTCCCAGCAGGTAAAATACCAGGATCGCATCTCTTATCTTTCTGAACTTCTGCCCGTATTCTTCATACCCCAGATCAATGGCTTCCTCTGAAAGAGAACCGAATACCATGTGATTGATCCAGAGAATGAGCACCCCACAGATGACTCCTGCCAATAGTGAACCTCTGCCCAGAAAAGCCAGTAACCAGGCCACGGCGCTTAAGACCAGTGCCACTACCGCGATCTCCCTGCGGCCCTTGATCTTCAGACTGTCCCACAGCATGTATATTATCAGCAAGCCGATCCATGCCGGAGTAAAGTTAATAACGCTGCCGTTATTAAACTGCAGATTGACGTTCACCAGCAAAAAAACATAAGCCCATGCCAGTTTCCTGATGTAACTGCTATATTTCATATGACTCCTGTAAACAGGCAGCACACGTGGTGCTGCCTTTAAAAACTATCTATTAATTTTTCACAACAGCTTCAGCGTCAGGTACTCTCTTACCATACTTGACGATGTTATCGAGATCTTCCTTAGTCAGTGTTTCAACTTCAACTAATTCTCTGACGATGTTATCTAATACGTCACGATGTTCCGTAATGATCTTCTTGGCTTCCATGTAGCTCTTATTGACGATGGCTCTGACTTCCTGATCGATCTCATAGGCAACAGTGTCAGAAGTTGACTTGTTGCTGGTATAGTCACGGCCCAGGAATACGTTGCCTGAATCAGAACTGTACTGAACAGGGCCGAGCTTTTCGCTCATGCCGTACTGGTTGACCATTGCCTTGGCAATCTTGGTAACCTTTTCCAGGTCATTGCTGGCGCCGGTACTGATCTCACCCAGTACCAGTTCCTCGGCAACACGTCCGCCCAGTAAACCGGTGATCTGAGCAATGAGTTCGCTCTTCGTCTGTAAGAACATTGAATCTTCCTTCGGTGTCATTAAGTTGTAACCGCCGGCAACGCCTCTTGGAATGATCGTTACCTTCTGTACGACATTGGCACCCTCTAAGAACAGTCCGACAACGGCATGTCCTGCTTCATGAGTAGCGACAAGATTCTTTTCCTTATCGGTGTATTTACGTGACTTCTTAGCCGGACCGGCCATGGTTCTGTCAATGGCTTCGTCCAGGTCTTCCATGAGGATGACATCACGGTTAGCTCTTACAGCCAAAATGGCTGCTTCGTTAAGAACGTTCTCCAGGTCAGCACCTGAGAAACCAGGTGTTCTGGCTGCCAGAGCATCCAGATCGATCTGATCGGAAAGATGCTTGTTTCTGGCGTGAACCTTGAGAATGGCCTTTCTGCCGGCCTTGTCAGGCAGGCTGACTGTGATCTGTCTGTCGAAACGGCCAGGTCTCAACAGTGCAGGGTCCAGTACGTCAGGACGGTTGGTAGCCGCAATGATTACTATGCCCTTGTTCTCATCTATGCCATCCATCTCAACCAGCAGCTGGTTAAGAGTCTGCTCTCTTTCATCGTTGCCGCCGCCCAGACCTGCGCCACGCTGTCTGCCTACGGCATCGATTTCATCAATGAAGATCATGCAAGGAGCCGTGCTCTTGGCCTTCTTGAACATGTCTCTTACACGGCTGGCACCAACACCGACGAACATCTCCACGAAATCAGCACCGCTGATCGAGAAGAACGGTACATCGGCTTCACCGGCTACGGCCTTGGCCAGCAAGGTCTTACCGGTACCCGGGTTACCAACCATCAGGATACCCTTCGGTATTCTGGCTCCCATCTTGGCAAATCTGTCAGGATGTTTCAGATATTCTATAATCTCAGCCATTTCTTCCTTTTCCTCATCGCATCCGGCAACGTCTTCAAATCTTACCTTGATGTTGTCTTCGAGACGGGCTCTGGACTTTGAGAACTCAAAGGCCTTGTTATTGGAAGAACCGTTCATTCTGGAAATCATGAAGATTCCAAAGCCGAACAGTAAGGCAGTAGGTACTATCTGTACCAGCAGATCTGCTAAATAATTACTGGCATATGGATTGACGATGGTGATCTTGCCATCCTTGACACTCTTGTCCAGTTTTTCCAGAAGTTCATCGCTTCTCTGTTCCGTGTTAGGTACTTCGGCAACGAACCTGTGCTCTATATCCTTATTCTTGTAAACACCCTTTACGTCAATTACCGTGGAATTGTAGGTCAGACTGACTTCTTCAAGCT
>JAEEGF011946194.1_pt1 | contig 11025 bp, 9 predicted proteins | sample 9134171 | NCBI WGS metagenome assembly JAEEGF01 (sample SAMN16246542, study PRJNA631951) | gut metagenome | biome: gut microbiome; feature: rumen; material: AP-attached | host: Bos | place: Iran: Karaj | collected 2018-10
CTTAACTAACATAATAGATTATACTACTATAGTTGCCGTAATGCAAGTGATTTTTTCATAACAGAGAACTTTTTTAACTCAATCCTTGAAATCCGGGCTATAGTGTTTATAGAATTCCTCATAACAGATATCATTCTCTTTAATAAATTTTGCCACCTCTACCCCTACGTATCGATAGTGCCATGGTTCATCCCAACCGGTACGCAGGCATTTTTTCGATGGATATCTTTGTATGAAGCCGTATTCCCACGAATGCTCCTCCAGCCAAGTCCGAAATTCCTCGTTCATATAGGAATAGGACCCAAGTCTGTCACGTTCCTTGTCCCAGATATCCACAGCAAGACCTAACTGATGTTCACTCGCTCCGGGTGCTGCGGTATATTTTTTAGCTTTTTCTGCCGCAAGCTGATAGGCATTATAGACCTCTGTTCCTTCTTCAGTTCCATATTTATCATAATCAGAATTTGTATAGCCCATCTCCATAAAGATTCCAAATGCCTTGGTATTATAGAGCTGGCTCTGATAAGAATACGTTCTGTATGAACTGGCTATATATGGAGTAAAGCCAAGTTTTTCCATATCCTGCAGCATTTTATCAAGATAAGGTTTTGCCGCAGCATCAAAATACTGATATTTAGTTCCGTAAATCGGAACAAGCTTTCCGTTTTCATCAATTGCCAGATCAGGTTCAAAGGCAGACGCCAGCAGATTATCTGCGTTTACCATTGAATACTGCCGAAGAGTAATATCAATATCCGGCCATATCAGCCCATCATCTATTGTTACTGATTCCGCATTCGGATCAGCATACGAAACCAGATCCGTTCCCGCATAAACGTTCTCGTAACCGCCGAAAATAACCTTTTCCTCAACATTTTCACTTCTGGCAAGGACAATTGTATAGAGAGAAACACCAAGACATGCCATAGCAACCAGCCATATAATTCGTTTTATCAATTGTATTTCTCCTCTCTGACTGAATTAAAAAAATTGCTGAGCAGTTCTCCGCTTTCTTTCCCAAGTATATTACCGTATACAACTGCCTTATCCGGGAAGTGTTCAGAAAACAAGTCAATCACGCTGCCACAAGCACCCTTAACAGGATCTTTCGCCCCATAGATAACTCTCCGAATTCTCGAGTTCATAATCGCCCCGACGCACATTGGACAAGGCTCAAGCGTAACATATATCGTACACCCATCCAAACGCCAGTTTCCGATCACTTTGCTGGCTTCCCGTATTGCTTCAATTTCTGCATGCGCCGTTGCATCCATAGTTTCCCGGCTGCGATTACTCCCTCGCGCAATAATATTACCTTCAGAATCTGTAATAATACAGCCGACCGGAACCTCTCCTTTGTCTGCAGCTTTCTCAGCCAATGAAAGTGCCTGACTCATAAAGGATTCTTTCCAGGCGTTTTCCGCAACGTTATGATTTGATGGTGCCGTCTGCATTGAAAAGCGGAAGCTGTGCCAGCGCTATAATGTCCTTGCGATAATAGGCATCTCCTTCTGCGAGAGGTGTCACTCGCCCAGCTACAATGCCTCCCGCTTTTTCCACCAGTTTCTCGACAGCCCGAATCGATTCCCCTGTTGAAATGACATCATCAACAAGCAGAATACGCTTTCCCTTGATCATCTCCGCATCTTCACTGTCAATAATCAGTTTTTGTTCTGCATCTGTTGTAATGGAACGAACATTCACTTCAAAAATACCTGTCATATATGCTTTGGCATGCTTTCGAGCAACAAAATACTTACTCGCTCCGCTCTGTCTTGCCATTTCATAAATCAAAGGTATAGCTTTCGCTTCAGGAGCAAGCAGATAATCATATTCCGGTGCTTTTTCCAGAAGTTTTTTTGCACAATGTACAGTCAGTTCGACATCCCCGAACAACACAAACGCCCCAATATACAAATCATCAGTTACTCTGCAGATTGGGAGCTGTCTTTTCAACCCTGCAATGTTAATTTCATATTTCATTTCTTATTCTCCTTTTCAACTCTGTGACATGATACATGCTATCTAACCTACATCATTCTATCCATTACTGAGGAAAAATCAAGTGTTATTTTTCAGTGAAGCAGGAATTGCCTCGTCAAAAGAAAGTGTAACAGTTAAAATCTGTCCATCGCGGTACAACCTTATCTCAGAACTCTCTCCAGCCGAAAAATGTCTGAGTATTGCAGTAACATCCGAATAGTCTTCGACAGCATACTCTCCGATCTGCATCAAAATATCGCCCTGACGGATACCGGCTTTTTCTGCACAGCTTCCCTCATCCACATAAGAAACAAATGCCCCGTCAGGAAGCCTGTAGTATCTGCTGTATACAGTATTGTATCTACTGTCAAAACTTACACCGAGAGCAGCTTTTCCACTGACATAACCTTTGTCAATCAACTCATTAACGATGGGAAGAACATCGTTGATCGGAAGCGCAAATCCTATTCCTTCCATACCTGAAGTGTTGTATTTTGCTGTAACAATTCCTACAACTTCACCGTTTTTGTTGTAAACCGGTCCTCCTGAGTTACCTGAATAAACAGCTGCGTCTACCTGAAACATGTTCAGTGCATTCTCATTTTCTTCCGTTGCAATCTCTCTGTCCAAGGCACTGATATGGCCCGTTGTCATGGAAAACTCAAGGATTCCATAAGGGTTTCCTACAATAAAAATATCATCCCCGACCGTCAGTTCCTCACTGTTGCCGAATTTGACATGATATTCACTTTCTTTATCTATCTTAATAACAGCAACATCCGCATCCTCGTCTGCTCCTGCAATTCTGCCGATATACACCGACCCGTCATAAGCGGTAACAGTTACATGGAACCCTCCCAGTACAGCCTCTTCTACAACATGATAGTTGGTCAGAATATATCCATCCTCTGAAATAATAAAGCCTGAACCGCTAATGGTAGAAGGAATCTGATTTCCGAAACGATCATAGCTGACCATTTCCACAGAAATGCTGACTGCTTCCTCACAGGCTAATTTATATATATCCGCAGGTAACAGTTTGCTCTCACTTTCTTCATTATTCTGAATTTCATCCATATAAAAAGATTTTTCTTCTGCTATATATAATTCAGAATCATTTTCTTCCTCTGCAGAGATATTGTTTGCCCGGGAATCCATAAAATAATCTGTTCCAAGAGCTCCGACCACACCTCCTAATATACCGAACAGAAAACAAAGGAGAAACACTGCTGCTAAACCAGTGCTGTTTTTTTTCTTCTCCGCATTTCGGGCAGCAGCTTTTTCAGCCGGTCTGTAATACTTTGGCGGTGAGGCACTTTCTTCCAGAGGAATATAATGTGCATTTGAATATACCTGCTGTGTATAGCCGCTCCGAAAATGATACTCTCCGCTCTCCCTGTCCGTTTCTCCAAACAGTCCTTTCGAAGTTCCGTATTCAGTTCCGTTCACATTTTTGTCTTCTCTCTCGTCCATAACACTCTCACCAATCATTTATAGGAGATCTTCCACTATTTCATTTTTCTGATCAGATAAATTGCAGCGACAGCACACAGGAGTCCTGCCCCGCCCAATATTCCAACTAATAGCATCACTTTAGAGTTTTGTCTGTCTGAGCTGCTCAGTCCGCTTAATTCTCTTTCGTCAACTTCTGTGCTCTGTTGATGAACAGCCTGTTCAGGAACAGGGGAAGGCATTGTGGTTGGTTCCGTTATTTCTGTTGCCTGTACTTCCGGAACCGGTGTGGATGAGGTTGCCGCAGAATTCTCTGGTTCTGTATACTCATTTGAAGCGGAAGACTGGATACTCGTAGGGTTCTGAAATTGCTGTCCGTCCATTTCAGTCAGGGAGTGCATTACGGTAACAGTTTCTCCGATAACAGAGTAGGAAACAGTATAATCCGGAATCTCATTTTCTTTTATTTTATAGCTTCCTTCCGGAAGGTTACTGAAAGAATACATCCAACTGTTAGAATCATTTAGAACTGCTGTAAAATAAAGCGCCTCATCTCTGTACAATTCAACAATCGTCATGGCCGGGCGCTTTCCTGCTGCATTGGAACTGTCGTTCCACAATGAAACAACATTGATTGTCCTTTGCAGAGTATCTGAAGCAGTTGCCTGTGATATGTATGTTTCAACCGTTGTTCCGTCGGAATTATCAGCCTTTTCAACTAAAACCGGTGATATCTCAACACTCTGGGCAGTAACATGTTCATTTGTCTCTTCCAAAGCTTCGCTTTGCTCCGTAATCCCGGTCTGCGGTTCGTCCTGATAAACGCCTTCAAAGTTATTAATCAAAATAGCTGCTTTGTCAGACAAAACCCTGTTTGCTTCTCCTATAAATTCAGCCTGAACCTTCCATCCGTTCATAGCAACCGGAATGTTCATGATTTTAATTTTTTCTGTTCCGAGTCCTTCTATCTGTATACCATCAAATGCATTCAGAATCTGTTCATCCTCATAATCCACCGTATCATCCGGACTCAGAATGTGCCAGATAATCTGCTGTGCATGATCAGCCCTTGCAATAAAAATAGCATTTCCGCCAAGATCAGCATGTTCATTCGTCGGACTCTTTTTCAATTCAACCATTACTGCTTCTGATTCGGTTATAGCAGGAGTCTCTGTTGAAAAATCTGTTTTCACTGTTTCAGAAACGAGTGTTTCTTCCCCTGTTTTTTCCTGGACAATATGCTCAGAGGTTTCTCCCGTTTCCTGCACGCTCTCGGCTTTCTTCTCATCTGCTCCTTCTATTGTTATCACAGCATCTTCAGAAAATGCAGGACCACCGACTCCGGAAAACTCTGCTTTGATCTTCCAGCCGTTGAGTGAAAGTGGTATCACCTTAATTTTCAGGCGTTCGGTTCCAAGCCCATCCAGTTCAAGGCTGGAAAATGCTGAACGCATTTCTTCATCCCTGTAGTCTTCTTTTCCATCCGGGCTGACAAGATGCCAGATGATTTTTGTATAATTGTTTGCTTTGGCTATAAAAATAGCTTGTCCGCCAATCTCAGCTTTTTCATCAGTCGGGTTCTTCGTAACTGAAACAGCATCAGGGCTGTCTTCTGCAACGGACAGCAAATCTTCATTTGCTCCTTCAGAAGTCACTTGTCCGTTCGATATATCTCCCGTATCCGCAGAAGCCTCTTGAGAATATGCTACATATAATAGTTCAAATCCCACATCCGCTTCACCTCGTTTACTGAAGCGGAAGCCCGGTATTGTGTATTCACCGATGTCGTATTGAATAACAGAGTCTTCATCTTTCACCGGAAGATTATCGAAAGTAAAAGCCCAGTATCCGTCGTTATCGGCAGTTACAGTCTTGGTCGATGACTCTGCTCCGTTCGCAAGTAATACTACCTGAACAGATTCCGGAACAATGCTATCCATGCTCCAGGAAATCACACCTGAAACAGAAGTTCTTTCTGACAAGATAAAAGTCCCGGTTCCGTATATCTGTCCGGCATAGAGGAAACTTCCATCAGGTTCTATTTCGTAATTTAGTGGGCCATAAGCCGACAGTATATTATTGTCCCCATAAGTCAATGTCCCAGCAACGAATATATCATTTCCTTCTTCAGTGGCTGTATTGGAAGTAAAAGAGCTTGCATTTATTTCAGCTTTTCTCCCGGTTCCAATATATATCGCTCCTCCGTGTAAAGCATGATTCCCGGAAAGTGAGCAGTATTCCAGCACACAATCTTCTGTTGTCAATACTTCCTCTTTGTCATTTAGGAACACAGCCGCTCCGTTTTCAGCGAAAAAGCCTTCAAAATCGACACAGTTTGCTTCGAAAGAGCCTTCAGCGACCACACAGCTCTTGCTCCATTCCTCTGATAGAACAGTTTCTCTTAATGTTAGTCTTGCATTCTGGTGACCTTTCAAAGTCAGCTTTGCGCCTGCCTCCACATAAAACATCTCTCCCCCGATTTCATGAGAAAGCACTATTCCTTCTCCGGACGTTTCAAGAACAACCTGACTACCGGCAGGAATAACAATCTGAGGCTCATCACCCTTTCGTGCAAAGGCCAAGCTGTCTTTCAGAACAATATGTGTTTCTCCCTTGGCAGCATTCACTGCTGAAACCAATTCTTCATAGGTTGAAACCTCAACAGCTTCTGCACTGGCTGAATATTGTAATACCGGTAATATCAACACTACAAGAATTACAGTGAGAAAAACCTTTATGTTCTTCATGATATACTGCTCCATATTATTAAAGTATCTGACCTTATAGTATAATTAAAAATTCTTCGAAATTGTTAACTATCGGAAAACAAAAAAGCAACATCTCAATTTGCCAAAAGGCCATAATTGAGATGTTGCTGTAAAAGAAACCAAAAGAATACACAATCTAAGTAGCTAAAGAATAAATAGTTCCATCGATATCAAATCCATTGATATTACCGAAAGGATCACAAAGGATATCAACGCAAACGGAATCTCCTAAGTAATGATCTGACAGCACAATGGTATCTGTCGTATTCATTGTCCATTTTCCACTGAAGACTTTTACTCCGGAATACTCCTTCGATTTTCCGTTCTCTTTCAAAACGAAATAATTCTCCGGATTTGACTGGTTAACAAATTTACCGGACGTCAGTTGAGTTTTCATCTGTGAGGAATCTGCCCTTTGATAGCGGATACCGGATACCACATCGTAGGCTGTCATCTGATCCGGAAAAACGAAATCATATCTGGTTTTATCACTCGTGCATTGCAAATGTTTATTCCGGACAGTACAGGCTGATTCCGTCACCGACTGATATTTGCCGGAGTTTGAACCACCATAAAACCGAATGGTAGTCTCTCCGGAATCACTGCTGTTAACAGAGAAATAAGCTGTACCCCTTACTCCGTCCGCATACCAGAATTCTCCCTCACTTTCGTCGTCATCGCTCCACACTATTTGGGCAGGATCAATTACTGCCGGTGGTATGGCTGCACGCTTATCCGCTGTTCCGTCGACTTTTGCAATATAGGCACAGGAAGCATAAATCAGATACATGATAAGGACAGGTAAAATTAAATAATCCTTATATTTCATCTGTTTCACTTCCTTTCCTAAAGATTCAATAATCATATTAACATAATTTTTCTCTTATGTTATACCATTTATGTCAACCATTTTCAATGTATTTCTTTTGTATATTTTTTGTTAATAATTGCAAAAAAGCAGCCGGTATTCCGACTGCTTTAACGGCAAAAATTGTTTACTTTCTGAAAACCAGTTTTTTCTGAAGAAAATAGCTGGCAAAAAAGAGCGTCCCGTCCACCACTATTCTGACCAGGACAGCGAGTCCGGGATTCACTGTATGCAGGTAGTGGATAATAAAAGAAGCAAAGAATGTAGAAATCAGTGTCCGTGGTATACAGATACAATAGTAACCGATCAGTTCTGTAAGGATCTGTCCTTTTTTCTCAAATACCCAGAATTTATTAATAAGAAAATTAAGTATGGAAGAAGCGAACGTCGCTGCAAGATGGCAGGCAGCCTCCCACTGAATTCCGAAAAAACTAAAAAGGAAATAATAAATCAGATAGTCCGCGGCAAGTGAAACAACAGAACTTAATACATATTTAGCTCCTGAGCCGGAAAGCATAAACTTCAGCATTACTTTTCCGACTTTCCAGGAATCTTTTACAGCATTATAATGAGATGAATAGTCTTCAGGATCATATACAGTTTCGATGCTTTGCTCTTCAAAAGCTATGCCTGCACGATGCATCTGAAGAAGCATATTCGTTTCATACTCGAAACGCTCCCCAGGAATACCGCAGAACAGATCAAGATATTTCTTGGGGATTGCTCTAAGCCCGGTCTGTGTATCGCTTAAATGAATACCAAATAAGATCCGGAAAGCTTTTGACGTGAAACGGTTTCCAGCAACACTTCGGGGGGGAACGTTTGGCAGGCTGAAGTCCCTGCAGCCTAACACTATCTTTTCATCTTTCAGCATCCTGTTTCCGCATGTAATAATGTCCTTTAGCATATGCTGCCCGTCGCCGTCAATTGTTATAACGCCTTCTACAGCAGGAAGATTCTGAAGGATGTACTCAAATGCAGTTTTTAAGGCCCGTCCTTTTCCTTTGTTAGTATTATGGTGTATTACAACACATTGTTGGTATTTCGCTGCCTTTTCAAAATGCTTTTGATGCTCGCTGTCACTACCATCATCAACGATTACAATTTTATCAAACCCGTTACAGACCAGTTCCTCAACAACTCTGTCAAATTTATCATCAGGATCCAGAGAAGGCAGAACTACAGCAAGAGACCTGCAACAGTCACTTATTTCTTTTGCCATACCGAAAAGTCACCTGTTATTCTACAGATACTGCCATAATACCGCTGTCATCCCAACAGGCAATAATTCTTTTCATATTTGTTTCATTGACAGTCTTATAATCTGCATAGTTGGTTGTACTATAGCTGACATTGATAACATAAAAACCTCCGCCGAGAGAATAAACACTGTTTACCTGAACATCATCAACCGTAACAGCATAAAAGTTCATGTAGTCCGCACCACCCTCAATAAAGAGGTCCATACGTTTATGGAGTTCGCTTCCCTCTTTCACATATTGTTTCAGGTCGCCGTAATTTCCCCAGATGTTTTTGGTTCCTGTGAAGCGGGCGTAAGGTTCTACAAATGCTTTCGCAAATTCACTTAAGGCATTAATTTCTTCAGCTGAGCAGGATTCCATAAACTGAGAATCATCCTTATCCGGATCAACAGTAAATTCCTTGCCCATCTGGTCATAAATCACCGGCTGCAATGTTCCGAAAATGTTATTAACTGAATATTTCACTTTAGTCGGAAGGCCAGGATATTCATTATAGTAGGGTTCCAGAATATCATATTTGATGTTACTCTCCGAAATATACTCCGTGCCTACTGTTTTCCCATTCAACTGCACAGAATAGTTGGAGGGAATCGTAACAGAAACAGATGAAGTAAATGTAAAATTGGAAATATCAAAACTGTCCCCCGTTACTTTCCACGGACAAAGGTCTTCTCTGTTTTGAATAAACCAGAAAGTATCAGAATTTGAGAACAGTTCAATCAACCCGATATCTATCCGGTTGATTTGTGATCTGTCTCGTTCAATTTGAAACTGGCCAACCGGATTTCCACTGCAATAGACGTTGTATATATATTTGTTCTGTGTTCCGCCTGTTGCTCGCCTATATTGTATGGTATCACCTAACATCTGGTTTATAACCGCTTCACATTCCTCATTGCTTTGAAATGGATGCTCCATATTTTCAGCAGCCCGAGAAACCTGTCTTTTCCATTCTGTGCTTTTTAATGATTCCACATATTCAGCAACGACCACATCCGGCTGTGATTTTTCATAAGCGACTAAATACTTTCTCCAGTCATTAAGACCAATTACAGCAACAGCAGTCAGCATCACTGCAAAAATAACCAGTAACGCTGCATAGATTACTCTTCCGACTTTTTCTTTTTTCTTTCTTGACATTTCCTATATCCTCAATTCATCCGGAGGTTTCATTCATTTAAACAACCACGCTGTTGGCAAGTATCTCGTTCCTCCCGCCTGATTTGAAGGATGATTAATTAATTGTCCCTTATAATACATAGAAGTGGACGATCCTCCATCCATATTCATCGCATTAATGCATCCATATTCCAGCAGCAGATCTGCACAGTCTCCATAAGTCAAACCGAAACTATATGCCTGTCTTCCGTCTACAACCAGAAGCATAATAGCTCCATCCCCTCTCTGTCCTATACAGGTTCTTGGATTAACCCCGCTTTCGAGTGTCTTTTCGTCCATTTTCTGCCCGTTGGCGATAAGAATCGGGCCAAAGCTGCATGCATTCTGAAGGTCAAAATCCCTTACACAATTCTCTATAGAATAATCTCCCACATACAATATGCCGTCTCTGCTGATACCTGCTACATATCCATCCGGATACTCTTCATACACCACTCCACGGGAAATAGTGATCCCGGATGGCGGCCAGCCGACTCCAGCTCCGGCATCATCAACAAAAATACCTGCATTAATACCGCCAAGCGCATCGTATTTTGCCACCATATCATCAAGAACCATACCATAACCCCAACGATCTTCCGGTCCGTTGGCACATCCGATAAACACACGCTGCGGGTCAAGGATTACAAACATGTAACCTGTAGATCCCTTATATTGTATTGTTTCAAAGATAATTCCATCACCATCATCGTCTATGAGACCATAAGCGTCCATTCCGTTAATGTCAGTCTTTTCATCGGAAATTTTCAACAGATCCCCATCGAATGTCGGAATCATTATCTCTTCATCTTTGGGCTTACTGTTAATACCGATTTCATCTAATTCTTTATCAGACAAAAAAAGATTATTAACAAACTGAAAACGTCTCGTTTCAGAAAAGGTTCTCAGCCAGAAATTCCGAAAAGATTCTGATGGTCCTTTAACACAGAGATAATCAAAGGCTAATCCGCTAAACCCTATCACAAGCACAAACACAATAATAAAACCTGCAAAACGATCGAAAACTCTGTTGATCCGTTTCCATCGAATCTGTCTTTCCCGTTTTTTATTAGTAAGTTCTTCATCAGTAGATTCAGGAATATCATTCATATTATTGTTTAAATCGTTGTATTTATTCACTGTGTTGTCCCCGTAGAAAATTAAAAAATAAAATAATTTATAAATATTTTATAATATCACAATATACAAAAAAAAACCACCCTAAATTAGGGTGGTTCATGAATTTTGTGTTAATTACTCGTTAATGCCGATAACAACACCGGAGCCAACAGTACGGCCGCCTTCACGAATAGCAAAGCGGAGACCGTTCTCAATGGCGATCGGGGTAATCAGCTCAACATCCATGTCGACGTTGTCGCCGGGCATGCACATCTCAGTGCCTTCGGGGAGGGAGATGACGCCGGTAACGTCAGTGGTACGGAAATAGAACTGAGGACGATAGTTGTTGAAGAACGGAGTATGACGTCCGCCTTCTTCCTTGGACAGGACGTAAACCTGACCCTTGAACTTGGTG
>JAEEGF010053218.1_pt1 | contig 11024 bp, 12 predicted proteins | sample 9134171 | NCBI WGS metagenome assembly JAEEGF01 (sample SAMN16246542, study PRJNA631951) | gut metagenome | biome: gut microbiome; feature: rumen; material: AP-attached | host: Bos | place: Iran: Karaj | collected 2018-10
TTCTCCAAAATTGCCTGGGCATCCGGATATTGTGCTAAGGAAGTATCGCACTTGCATATTTGTGAATGGATGCTTCTGGCATGGACACAATACAGAGGTGAGGGGTGAGAAGCTAGAGGTGAGAGACTCCGAGTGTTGTAAGATTCCGAAATCGAATAGGGAGTTCTGGGTGGCGAAGATTCGAAGGAATCAGAAACGTGATGTTGAGGAGCAGAAGGCATTGGCGAAAATGGGTTGGCATTGCATCACAATCTGGGAGTGTGAGTTGACTCCAAAGAAGCGAGAGGCAACGATAAAATCATTGGTATTTACTCTCAACAAGATTTGGCTGGATGATCATCGCGTTGCATCGGCATATCCTAAAGCAGAAGAAGAGTCTGGAATGTTGAAAGCAGCGGAAGAACATTAAACATTACATATATGGGAAATTATAAGAAGACAGTTATAGTAGATTCCATGACTAATAAGGAAATATTGGATCTGCTTAAAGATGATATGTCATTCTTGGCATATAAGATTGATGAGAATCAGAAGAAATACGCCCAAATGGTTAAAAAATCTATTAAGAAAGAACGCGTATATTATAAGCCCTTAACATATAGAAGCGCAAAAGGTTTTAATTACGTCCTACAGTTCTTTAAAAGAGCCAATGATGAAGAAGAAAAAGATAAGCTGGGCTTGATTTATTACGTTTGGTTCATTAAGAATCGTGGAACGTATGCCATAACGTTATCTCGTCTGAGCATGTATGGCCATGCAGAATGGCATTATACTATTTATACGCCTCACTTTTTTGATCGTTATAGGGAAAGATTCCTAAAAGATATGTCTATGAGTAAGCCTGATGTGATATTTAGATTCATCAAAGGCAATCTTAAAATGTCATCATCTGGTCATCCAAGTGAGAAATATCCTAATGCGATCTGGGTTGCTTGTAATGATGGATTGTGCCTATGTAACCATCTGAATAACATTAATCAAGAGGCCAAGACATTTATTACATACCAAATGGCAGGTATTGATGAAAAGGATTTCGCGTTTAATGCAAAACAAGTAATGCTCAGTAGGGGAGTCGAAATAAAACTGCCAGACGAAGATTTTGAGGAATATACAAAAGAGGAAGAATAGTTTCATCAATCCGAAAAGTAAATATCGAAGTATAACTATGACTACAGCTGAATTTACAAGGAAATGCAGAGAACTTCAAGGAAGGTTTCGTGAGAGGATGGGGGAGCCTATGGGCAAAGGTCCTTATCCTAAAGGCCCGAATTATCAGATCAATATGCTGGTTAATGGCGAGAAAACTGGTAAGAACTTCGTGAATGAGTATACCTTTAACTACGCTAAGCGTAGGGTGGCTAAAATAAAGCATAACGAGACAATCGACAAGTATCGTCTATTCAACAATATGTTGTCGAGTCAGCCAATGGCTTTTAATCTGTTCTGTCCGTTTATGCAGATGCGTGAAGAAGGGAAGAGGGAGGCTGTAACCAAAATCTTTAAATCTATATTCCCAGATAAATGTATCGGAGAGATTACGGAAGTAGGATTGGAATTCTTGGATACAAATATAGAGAACTACTTGAATGACTGCACTGCGATGGATGCTATCGTGAGATATAAGGATACTGATGGTAAACCAGCGTTTATCGCAATAGAAACAAAATACACTGATGTGCTTGGCGAGAATACTAGTGGAAGGAAAAATGCGAAGTACGACTATTGGATTGAGAAAATAGGAATGTTTAAACCCGATACGGAGGCAGAGTTGATACGTAGTGCGAAAGCAGCAAAAACGGCAAAGGATTCAAAGGAATTGAAACAAATCCTTAAAGGCATGAAGGTGGTATCTCAGATATATCGCAATTTCTTGTTAACTGAGTGTTATGGCATTAAAGAGGGAGCTGCCAGGTGTTATTCAGTGGTGCTTGCGCCAGCTCAGCATCCTACCACTGAAAAGGAGGTGGCATCGCTGAGGGATGAGTTGATGCCTGAATATCAGTACAAGATATCTGCTGTCTCTCTTGAGGATTTCGTGGAGCGTACTTTACAGGTTTGTCCTGAGGAGGATAAAGCTCCATTCTTATATTTCAAAGATAGATATTTTGAGAAATAATCACTTATTTCTCCGCTATATTACTAATTAATGTTAATTATTTAGGGGGTGTACCGACTTATGGTACAGGGCGATTCTACATTTGCAGCGAGAATTGCAAACAATAGTGTTTAACTTAAAAATGTATTAGTTATGGCTTACAATCTTGAAAAGAAAGTGAATACCGATGCTCGTAAAGCTGCAAATTCCGTGTTTGGTTTTGGTTGTGCATTGATTGGATTGGCTCTTGGTGGTAGACCTTCAACTCGCAGAAGTAGACCATCAATAAAACCGAGAAGACGTAGAAGATGGTAAGATATTGCTAAATCTTGTCTTATAGCCGAGTTCTTATACAGGGGCTTTTAAATTACTAGTATGAATTTTAAAACATGTTGCGTATGATAGAGAATTGGATATTAGCGATTATTTGGATTGCAGTTGCCATTAAGTGTGTGCTTGGAGGCAAATAGGAGATTATGATCTAAGAGTATAAAGAATAATAATAATGTAACGATGGAAGGAAAAGGTAAACTTAATGGCGTCTGGGATGCTAACAGGATTCTGCAAGAGTATCTTCGTTTTTCAGACATAAGAGGTCGCATCAAGAAAATAGATCTTTCAGATAACTCTCCATATGGCATTGAGCTGCGTAGATTCGCTGCTGCTATGAAAGCATATGGGAGAGATATGGAGGAATTAATTGAATTAGAAGATATGATAAGCATGTCTTGCTCATCTGAAAAGCTGGATCAGTTTCGTAAATTGCTCAAGCAACTTCTTGATAATAAATACCTTAAAGATCAAGTCGATGATGCGAAATTTATCAGATATGATAATGATATATATTCCCTTTTTGGGGCTCTCTTAAAATACAGGAAGAGTCTTTATGAAGTTGAAACTGTATGGTCTGGACTGATAGAGTGTTCTTTCTCTGTAAGTATGATTTGTCAAGCAACAAAAGGCCTCTATGCTAAGCATATCAAAGTGGTAAGCGATATCATCGACCAGATGCTAATATTGCTGATGGGTGATGATTTTGATAGATCATTTACAGAAGAGGATTTGTTACAATATGGTTATCCTGATGTTACGGATGAAGAGCTGGAGGATTTGATAATTGATAATTTTTAAAGATAAATAGCTTATTATGGCACAGTTATATAGAATAAAATGTCCCAAATGTGGGAAAATTTTTGCCGTAGGTAAAGGAGTGTTTATGAGTTTTGACTTTTCTCAACCCATTCCAGTAGGCTTGCGAGATGAAACACCATTCACTTGCCCATTCTGCAATCATGAGATGTGTGTTTTAGACAAAGATTTCAGTGACCACGTTATTGATATACAATATTTAGATTAAATTTCCTGAGCATAAGAAAATGCTTAAATAATTTGCATGTTTAACAAAATTGCCCTATCTTTGCAGAAACAATGAAATAACTAAAAACTTAAGATATGGAAAATGAGAAATACTCAAACTATCCACTATCTATCAGTGCTATATTAGGACTGATTGAGGCAAACGATATCGCTATACCTGAGATACAAAGGCCATTTGTGTGGAGAAAGACTCAAGTACGCGACCTGATAGATTCTCTCTATAAGGGTTATCCTACTGGCTATATCATCCTTTGGAAAAATCCTAATGTGAAACTGAAGGATGGTACAATATCTTCAGGAAAGAAAGTGTTAATAGATGGCCAGCAACGTATTACTGCGTTGATGACAGCTATAGCTGGCAGATCTGTATTTAATAGCGATTATCAAGAGGAGTGCATTAAGATTGCTTTCGATCCTGTAGCTGCATTGAGTGGTGAACCAGATGCAGAGATATTTGCTGTAGCAACACCAGCTATCAGAAAGAGTAAGCGATGGATTCCAGATATATCAGAGTTGTTTAAACACTCATATTCTCCATTTGACTTTATTCCTCAGTATTGTGAAGCTAACCCAGAGGTCGATCAGAGAGCCCTCGATAGGATTATTACAAAACTTAAGGGTATTGCTAATAGAATGATAGGTGTTATTGAATTATCAGAGAATCTTGATATTGACATCGTAACAGATATCTTTATTCGCATTAACTCTAAGGGTACAGCTCTGAGCCAGGGCGACTTTGTAATGTCTAAGATTGCTGCTGACGAGAAACATGGTGGTAACACTTTGAGAAAGGTGATAGATTATTTCAGTCATCTGGCAGTAGTTCCGTCTTTCTATGATTATATTGCATCTCATGATCAATATTTTGCATCAACACCTTACTTACAGAAACTAAGATGGTTGAAGGATGATACGGAAACGGTTTATGATCCTGAATGCGATGACGTGATTCGTGTGGCATTTATGCATAAAATCAAAAGAGCTAAATTGTCAGATCTCGTTAGCCTGCTCTCAGGACGTAACTTCGAAACTCGAGAGTTTAACGAAGAGATTGTTGAGAAAACCTATGCAGATTTCACTGAGGGTGTAATAAATGTTATCAATGAGTATAACTTCAAGCAATTTATGATTGCCATTAAGTCTGCTGGTTTCATCTCTTCAAGATTGGTGAACTCGAATATGGCACTTGATTTCGCATATACCATTTATCTGTTGTTGAAGGATTCTGGTGAAGTGCCTGTAGAGGATATCAAGCGATATGTGCAGAAATGGTATGTACTTTCTGTATTAACTGGTAGATATAGCAGCTCTCCAGAGTCAGCTTTTGCAAGGGATATAAGACGTATCAGCGAATCAGGTGTACTTGCTATTCTGAAGGAGATTGAAGATGCACAGCTTTCTGATAATTTCTGGGATGTTGCGTTGGTTCAGAATCTGGCTTATACCTCCACAAATAATCCTACATATTTGGTGTTCTTGGCTGCGCAGATTTTCTTTAACGACGTTTCGTTCTTATCGAATAATGTTCCTGTGCGCGAATTGATTGCTCTTGGTGGTGATGTGCATCATATCTTCCCTAAGCAATATCTTATTGATAACCATTTCGATAAGTCCCTCTATAATCAGGAGGCTAACTTTGTATTCCTGGATCGTCCTGTAAATATCTCTATAGGTAAAAAGGCTCCATTGATTTATCTAAAGGAAGCCAAAGAGCGTTGTATGAATGGAGAAACGGAGCAGGCTGGGCTCATTAATGATATTGATAAGTTCTACGCCAACCTTGAGACAAACTGCGTTCCTTTGGAGGCTATTGGTATGGATTTTAATTCATACGAAACATTCCTCGAAATGCGAAGAAAACTAATGGCTGCAAAGATAAAGAAGTACTATTATAGTCTATAGTATGGATTACGAACATGTTTTCAATGAAAAAGCCGAAGATAATAATTATTTGTTTGTAAAAGCAACTTTATCTTATGGTTGGGGAATAAAGCCACCCAAAGATTTGTTGTTTCTATATGACATTAAGAAAAGGAAAGCAAAGTGTATTGAAAAAGAAAGCGGGAAGGCCGTAAAGATGCCTTTGTTTTACAGCGTAAATGCAGACAAAGTATTTGATAATGATCCTGTGATTAAAACGTATTATAATGATGCAAGTGTTTATTATTTGATGATTAAGAATGGTAAGAGAATGAAGGAGATTTCTGTTCAGGGGCCCGAAGTGGACAAATATAGTTATTTGAATTGGATCTTTGATACCTTTGTGAAATTGGATTCTGGTCATCCATTAATACATAGATGGGAGCGTAGACTACTCAGAATTATGGGGATCGCATAAAATTGAATAGCTTAAAAATTTATCAATTATGACAGATGATATTAACGTAATTATAAAAGCTATTTCCTATGATATAATCTCCGCTATGGGGGATGAAGGATTAGGGGCTTTGTTGACAGTTGATGACTTGTTGGCAATTATGGCTGTGCCTGCAACGCAGTTTGATTTCTCCTATGTTGATAGAGGTGGTTTGAAAAAGCTGATGCTCGAGGTGGAGCATTTTGTAAAATACTCTCGCCTTAGAGTGAGTAGCTATACCAAGGCTGGCCTTCAAGCGAAACTGGAGGATTTGTGGTTGCCTACTTTGTCGGAAGAGAAAAAGCGTGAATTAGTATCGGAATATCTTCTGATAGATGGATTCGACGATGAAGGCTATGCCATATTCAATGAGGATGCTTATAAGAAATGGAAAGAGATATTCGACAAGGGGCAGAAGCCTACTCTGATGTTTAAGAAGCCTCATTTTAACTCCCAGTCTATTTATATGGAGATGGTAGAAGGCAGGCCTTTCGCAAGCTATAAGAATACGCTGGTGGATGGCTATTGGTGTGCACCTCTCGAGATAACTCCCATCGAGTGGGAGAGAGTTATAAAAGGAGCTTCTTCGAACATCAAACGCATGTTGCAATGCTATCGCCAACTGGATGTGCCTAACAAGCGTATGGATCTGTTGAGTATGGAGAAGAAGTTTGGCATTACATGGGAATCTCTTAATTCATGCAATACAGCCTTGGGGCGCAGGGCTCAGAGGATGATGAACTTTGCAGTGATGGATGCTGATGATGATACGAGGCGTCGCTATTGGTCTACAGCCATGACAAAAGGTCGCGAAGAGAATGGGCAATGGGTATGGGAGCCTCGCACAGAGTTGATGGAGGCTGCAGAGGTGGTATTGAGTGAAGAAAACTTCCCTAAAGTACCAGAGCTGGAATGAATCCAAGAGAACTCGTAGCCTCGTTTATCAAGGAGAAGCTGGATGGTGATGTGAATCGTCTGGCTTCTTATCCGTTGGGCCAACTGCGTTATGATAAGAAATATGGTTGCCCTGGACGTAATTTCGATTCTGACGATACAGAACTAATGAGGGCCATTTATTGCGTGGTGTTTGACGAGGCTTGGAAGAATATATCGATGGAGAATCTGGGCGATGGGAGATTGCGTGGCGATACGCTGAATACTTATAATACGCTGTTCTCTGCGCCTTGGAATGAGAGGTTTACAGCCATCTGGCATCCTGATGAGGATCTAGTGGAAAAGATAAAGCAATTCCAAATTACTTTCCACACCATAGGTAACATGGCTGTTCTCCCTGATAGAAGAATAGGAGAGTGGAGCATCAATAAACATCGTGGGTGTCATGATGAGTGGCATGATTATGAGGACAGGTTCTTGGCTGCGCTCTATAAGGTGTTGACTCGAAAGCCTGATAGGGATCCCGATTTGGAAGAGTTGGTAACACTCAACTCTGAAGATTTTGAGCCCTATTATGGCGAAGAGGGTTGGCGGAGGTTCATCAATCTGAACATGCTGGAGTATTACGTGAATATTGTCTATGAGCCTGTGGTTTCTTCGCTTGGCTATACCTATTGGCGTGGGGGCTATACTAACAAAGAGCGTTTCTTCGCAGAATGCCATAGATATATAGATCTCAGTACCAGCATTATCAATGACAGGGCGAAGCGAATGATTGACATTATTATAAATAAGGTATAAATGAAAAACGGGGGCGTTCATCACTGAGGGCCCCCGCTCAAATTATGAATAATTTTTTATTCTAAAACTACGATAAATGCAAGTGCGCATCACTGCGCTATATTTTAAAGTATTTGATAATCAATATCTTATCAGCCTACTACATTATGTTTCATTAAAACGGGACGCTCATCGCTGAGGGTCCCGCTTGAGACATAATTAACCAATTATGTTTGTTTTCAGGATAATAGCCTACGCATCGCTGCGAAGAACTTTATGAATTGATGGGTGTCCCCATCTAACACAAACCTTAACGGAGTGCAAAGGTACTGCATTTATTTGGTTTGTGCAAGATTTAGGTGTGGGTTTAACAATAATTTCACAACTACCCAACCCTCCTTGATGGTCCTAAAGAGGGTCCCTATTATAGGTTCGCCATGATTATTATATATCTTTTAAACTACAGGGAATATATTTCTGTCATTAGACGTATATAGTTTTTGTGGGCTCGGTTTGGTCTGAACACAATTTCTCAATCCACAAATACTTCTGAACGCCTATTTTGCGGATGTGCTCCTCCAGTTTTCTTGAAGGATTCTTTATGGTGATTGTTCTTGATTTACTCATTATACATACGGTTTCTGGGTGCAAAGATAGGGAATAATCTAATATGTTCCAAATATTTTTGAGGTTTTCTGCATAATATACAGGAATATTCGTAAATAGTGTTAAAGTTTGGAGGGGTGTAACGAGTTCTGGTACCGCCAGAATGAAAAATTGTATGAGCCTAAAATTGATGATGAATGGTGGTAAATGAAAAATTTGGATTGCGCAAGTTTTACGTGTAAGTTTAACAATATTTTTATCCTCGATAAAAAATGTTCGATTTTTCCTTTGTAAAGTGGAGATATTTTTGTATCTTCGCGCCCGTTTTCACCAGTTTTTCTGAGACCAGAGGAGCTGGATATTTAATATCTAACTTATAAAATATTCATATATAATGGTTAAAAAATCGTGCAACCCAAAATTGTACAGAATCAAACTTGTTTCAAAGAATTGCGATATTTTCGGATTCTCTCTTCCTTCTAAGGATTGGGATAAGTTTGCCGAGGCTATGGAGCATGATGTGCACAAGAAGAAGCAGATTAAGTTCGTGCATCCAAAGGACAGCGAGATAAAATATAATCGCAAATACCTCTTATGTCCAGCCAATGGTAATACTTTATTGGTGGTTGGCCAATTTAGGGAGCCAATGGATTTCTCTTATGTATTTGTTGTACTTCATTCGATGGATAATAAAGAACCTTATATAGTGATAGAGCGCTATAAGAAATCTTTCAGTAATCCAAGAATGATGATAGAGATGCTTGAATGCGCTTTTAACTATGTGTTGAGTGATTTAGGAGTGGAAGTGAAACTTGTGGCATGGGATAATCAGGAAGTGATGAAGAAATATCGTGATGATTTCTGGGACTCATATAATTTAGAACTCGAAAAGAGCAATGGGCGCCAACTAATAAGAATGGGTTACGAGGACGCTTTGGAAACCTATGAGAAACAGCAGGAATCTATGCTTGTTAAGACCCTTAAGAAGTCGGATAATATCTGGGCTTACATCAAACACAAGAATAAAGAGGCTATTATTAACTTCTTACGCCAATCGCTTTGTGGAATGAGAACTCCTAAGGAAATTGCGAGGCCTGTAAGGCTTTTGTGCGATCGCAAGATATTTAAGGATAACGATATTTATAGACTACCTTATAAAGCCTTTATCAAAGAAATACCAGAGGCGAAAGCTTTTATTTCGGAGAAGAAATACAACCACTGGCTTAATCCAAATGCAACTAACTATGATGACGATGATGTATATAAAGAACTAAGCTTGAAACTAGATCTTATTCTCTAGGGTGCCTTATGGTGCCTTATGGTGTCTTAGGGTGTGTTATGGTGTATTATCCGTAATACACCCTATTTTTTGTGGATATATGAAAAGCATAATCTAATTTTGCAGCCGCTTAGCGAAAAAATTAAGTTTAACCCGAGAGAGGGGTAGCGCTATTCTGATCTCACAATTACGAGAGTAATGACAGAGATTCTATTGAAAGTGGATGATTCTGTTTTTGAGCAGATCATGGGAATGTTTGGCATTTGCCAAGGTGTGGAAGTTGTGTCAACGAGTAAAGTCGTTGAAACTAAAGCGTTGGTTGACCAGTGTTTTGCAGCAGCCATACGTGAACTGCGCGAAGACAATGTGTTTAAGCGTCCTGGCGACTATACCTATATTATATTAGGTGCAAATCAAAATCTGATTAAAGGTGTAGGCTATTTCTATTCACCTTTAGAATTCCTCAATTATCTAAAGCAGCTGGGATTTGACGGCCTGCCTGGCAGAAACACCATTTATGATGGTATTACCCGAACTTTCGGGAAGTTTCCCGATTGGACCTTTGCTGATAATCCAAAGCAAGGGGAAATAATCAGAAGAAGAAACGTTCTAAGTAGGTTTTTGAGTGCTTATAACAAGGCAAGATTAAGACTTTCGGACGGTTCTTCGGACTCGCTTTGATTCTTCGGACTGTTTTTCGGACAACACGTTTTTAAGCCATACGTATCGGTAAAACATGCCTTAATTTTGCACTCGCAAACGAGAAACAAACTCGGATGCAGTGCAAAATTAAGTATAACAATTAAACATTTAAAAAGAAAATGGAAAAGGAAAATTTGACAGTTAAACTGAGTGTTGAAGAGTATCAGGGAATGATCAGAGAGGAGGAGCTAATGAAGGAGACGCTGCGGAATCAGTCAGATGATTTGAGCGAGGCTAAGGATGATCTGGATGAGGTGAAGAAGGAACTGCAGAAAGTGACGCGCGATCTCTATGAGACGAAGGACATGCTGCACTCGGCAGTAAGACTCCAGACCAAGGCCGAGGCTGCCGCCGACCTATGCATCGAGACGCTGAAGAACATTCTGAGCCACTGGCTCTCGAAAAAGAACGAGGCGTATGTCAATCGTCTGTTGGGATTCTACGACAAGGACAGACAGGTGATCTTCCTCCAAGCGATATTGGAATATCTGCTGTTTGGCGTAAAGCCGAATTTGCCTACCGAGCCGCTGAGGGTTCATTTTAAATACATTTGCGATCGGTTAGATGAGGATGCAACTACTCTGCCTGCCCATTCGCTGATGGTGAAACTGGTAAAGAAGTACGGACTGTTTAAGAAAGTAATTTAGAATTAAGATTTTAGAATTTAGAGATTATGGAAGCAAGGTTTTTAAGAGTATTGAAGTGCGGTGAGTGCTTCGCAGTGAAGAGTGAAAAGAGTGAGAGTGGCGTGCTGAACAAGCGTACACTGATGTTACAGGAGTTGGGCGGTAAGTATGAACCGACCTATGTGGTGACGGCCTTGGGCAACCTGGCGACGCTGCAATTCAACGAGGGCGACATCGTGATAGCTACACTCAGATTCCAAAGTCGCGAGTACAATGGACAGGTGTTTATGGATGTGGTAGCGACGGAGA
>JAEEGF010712744.1_pt1 | contig 11024 bp, 9 predicted proteins | sample 9134171 | NCBI WGS metagenome assembly JAEEGF01 (sample SAMN16246542, study PRJNA631951) | gut metagenome | biome: gut microbiome; feature: rumen; material: AP-attached | host: Bos | place: Iran: Karaj | collected 2018-10
CGGGCGGCATGAAGCAGGAAGGAACCGTCATACAGTCAACTGGCAGCTGGTACGAGGTGCTCACCTCCGACGGCGAGGTGGTGAACTGCCGTCTGCGCGGACAGTTCCGTATCAAGGGCATCAAGACCACCAACCCCGTGGTGGTGGGCGACCATGTGGGCTTCATCATCGAGGAGGACGGCTGCGGCTACATCACCGAGCTGAAGCCGCGAAAGAACTACATCGACCGCAAGAGCACCAAGCTGTCGAAAATCAGTCACATCATCGCGGCCAACCTCGACCAGGCTTTTTTGGTGGTGACCTTGAAAGATCCCCGCACCTCGTTGGGGTTCATCGACCGTTTCTTGGTGGCTGCCGAAGGTTTCAGAATTCCCACCACGCTAATTTTCAACAAATACGACCTTTACGAAGATGACGAAAAAGAGGAGATTGCAGATTTGAGTGGTATTTACGAGCGCATCGGCTATCCCAGCCTTTGCACCTCGACGGTTACGGGGCAGGGCATTGACACTTTGAGGGAGCTGATGGCGGGAAAGGTATCGCTCTTCAGCGGTCATTCTGGCGTGGGCAAGTCGGCCCTCATTAACCGCATCGACCCGACGCTGAACCTGAAGATCGGGCGTATTTCGGAAGTACACAGCAAGGGCATGCACACCACCACCTTTGCCAGCATGCACCGTGTGGCCGGCGGCTTCATCATCGACACTCCGGGCGTGAAAGAGTTCGGCCTCATCCAGTACAAGCCGGAGGAAATCCGCGACTATTTCCCTGAAATTCGGCAATATAACAACCGGTGTCGGTTCAGCAACTGCACGCACACCCACGAGCCGGGCTGCCTCGTACAGGAGGCTGTTGAACAAGGCGAGATTGCCGCACATCGCTACGAAAATTACCTCAACATACTCAATGACAACGATATGAACATTGCCCCATGGGAGTTGAAATAGCCAGCATCCCCCCTATCTTCTTTTTCTATTACAATAAAAAAACGGAAATTCCGTTACAAAACCGCAAGAACACTACACTATGAACAAATTACCATTCCTCTTTATCCTATTTTTATTCGGAAATATTACTCTTTTTGCACAAAATGATGCGGAAGAGTCAGAGCCTGCGGCACAAGCCATTGACACCCTCAATACGGCCGATAAATTCAAAAAAGTAATTCTATATGATGACTTCACCTGGGAATACCTTGAGCTGGAGCGCCCCGACATTGACGAGGAGTCGCTGATGGCGAACTGGGACAATGAGGTGATTCACGCCTACCGTGACGTGGAGATTTCCGCGCTGCCGGCGCAGGTGGACTTAGTGTTAGTAGATTCCACACACCCGTTCTGCATGCCCGTACACGGCTATGTAATTTCGCGCTACGGTTGGCGCGGCAAGCGTCCGCACCGTGGCATCGACATCCCGCTGAAGATCGGAGACTCTGTACGTAGCGCTTTCGACGGTATCGTACGCGTGGCTGAAGGCACCAGTCGCACGGGCGGCTACGGCAACCTGATCGTGGTGCGCCATCCCAACGGGTTGGAGACATACTACGCACACCTTTCCAAGATTTTGGTAGTGGAGAATGAGGTGGTTCGCGCCGGCGAAGTGATTGGGTTGGGCGGTAGCACCGGCCGCAGCACCGGTCCGCACCTCCACTTTGAAACCCGCTACATGGGCAAGGCCTTTGACCCCGAACGCGTGGTGGATGTGCCCGGAGACAGTTTGCGCTGCGACTCCATCACCCTCTACCGCAGTTACTATGAGGTCAACTCGCGCTACACGGGCAAAACCACCGCTGCTCCGGTTGCCCAGCAAACATCATCCAGCGCCTCTACATCCTCTTCGTCAAAGGTTTACTACACCGTACGAAAAGGTGACAATCTTGGAAAAATCGCCAAGAAATACCATACCACCGTCTCTAAGTTGTGCAAACTCAACCACATTTCTGAGCGCACCATCCTGCAGATTGGTCGGAAATTGAGGGTAAGATAACGGACGATTTTACCCTTCGAAAAGAATAAAAAGGGCAGGTACAAAATGTACCCGCCCTTTGTTTTTTAGTGGAAGTTTCCTACTTCCCTATTTCAATCCTCTATTCCGCAACAGGGCATCGATGGAGGGTTCGGCGCCACGATAGCGTTTGTACAACACCATCGGATCTTCGGTATTGCCCTTCTCCAAAATGTTCTTGCGGAAAGCATCAGCGGTCTTCTTGTCAAACACGCCGTTCTGCTTGAACAGCTCAAAAGCGTCGTTGTCCAACACGGCAGCCCACGTATAGCTATAATAACCAGCATCATAGCCCGTGGTGAAGACATGCTGGAAGTAGGTGCTGCGGTAGCGGGAGATGATTTCGGGAATCAAACCGATGGACTCGAGATAATTCTTTTCAAACTCGGCCACATTGATTTTCTGCGGCTCGGTAATGCTGTAGTAGGCCATATCGAGGAACGAGGCCGCCAGCAGCTCGGTGTTGACGAAGCCCTGTCCGTAGGTGGAAGAGGCCTCGATTTTCGCAATCAGCGAGTCGGGAATCACCTGACCGGTTTTGTAATGCTTGGCGTACATGCGCATCACCTCGGGCTCGCTGCACCAGTGCTCGAAGAACTGCGAGGGAAGCTCCACAAAGTCGCGCGACACGTTGGTGCCGGAGAGACTGCGGTAGGTGCATTTTGAGAAGATGCTGTGCAAACCGTGGCCGAACTCGTGGAAGTAGGTCTCGGTCTCGTCGAAGTTGAGCAGCGAAGGCTTGTCGGCAGTGGGTTTGGTGAAGTTGAACACCAATGAGACAATCGGAATAATATTCTTGCCGTCCTTCACCTCCTGCTCGCGGAAGTTGGTCATCCAAGCACCGCTGCGCTTGCTTTCGCGCGGGAAATAATCGACATACACAATGGCGATAACACTCCCATTTTCAACCACTTCGTAAGGAATAGCATCGGGATGATAGGTAGGAATGTTGGTATTTTTGCGGAAGGTGATGCCATAGAGTTTCTGGCAGCAGGTGAAGATGCCGTTGGTGACATTCTCGAGAGAGAAGTAGGGACGGATGACATCATCGTCGAGGTCGTACTGGGCCTTGCGGAGCTGTTCGCTGTAGTAGCGCCAGTCGTAGGGTTGCAGCGGCTCGTTGAAGCCGTCGGCGAAAAGCATGCGCTGGTACTCGTAAGCCTCCTGTTTGGCCTTGTTGAGAGCGGGCTCCCACACCTGCATCAGCAGATTATCGACGGCCTCGGGGGTCTTGGCCATGCAGTTGTCGAGCACAAAGGCAGCGTGTGACGGGTAGCCCATGATCTGAGCGCGCTCAAGGCGGAGGTTCACAATCTGGTTGATGACCTCGCTGTTGTCGAACTCGCCGGAGGTGCAACGGGTGGAGTACGCGGTCCAGAGCTCACGGCGCAGGTCGCGGTTGCGGCAGTTCATCAGGAACGGCTCCATGCTGGGAACATGGATGGTGAACACGTACTTGCCTTTGGTGGCGGGATCGGCGTTGGCGGCCTCGCGGGCGGCATCAATCTGACTCTGCGGCATTCCGGCCAAGTCGTTCACATTGTCAACCACCAGTTTATAGTCGTTGGTGGCCTTCAGCACATTGTTGCCGAACTTGAGGGTCAGCACAGAAAGCTGCTCGTTGATGGCACTGAAACGAGCCTGTTTCTCGGCCGGCACATTGGCACCACCCCGTACAAAACTCTTGTACACCTCCTCCAGCAGACGCATCTGCTCGGCATTCAGATTCAAAGAGGCGCGTTTTTCGTACACGGCCTTCACACGAGCAAACAGTTTGGCATTCAGCATGATATTATCGCCATGCTGCGAAAGTTTTGGATAGACCTTCTCGGCAATGGCTTCCATTTCGGGACTGTTGCAGCACTCGGTAAGGTTGAAAAAAACGCCCGAAACCTTGTTGAGCAACGAGCCGCTGTTCTCGAAAGCGAGGATGGTATTCTCGAAAGTCGGGGCCTGCTTGTTGTTGGTAATCGCCTTAATCTCAGCCATCTGCTGTTTCATACCCGTCTCAAAAGCAGGCAGATAGTGTTCCGTTTTAATTTTATCGAAAGGCGGAACGCCGTAAGGAGTGTCCCACTCTTGCATAAAGGGGTTGGATTTCTGTGCTGAAACCGTGACAGCCAATGAAACGAAAGCCATAACAAAAAGGATTTTTTTCATATTATTCAATTTCAATATTTTATAAAAAAAAATAAAAAGATTACTGATGACAATCTTCGTGTCCTGCGCAGCCCACACCTGAGTCTCTGACGAGACCGGCGAGGTAGGCATTGACGAGCATAGTGACTTCGCCCGTGCAACCGCGGATGACGCGGATATGCTGGGCTTCCAGCACGTTTTTGGCACCCTCGCCCATGTTGCCGGCCAGCATCACCGACACGCCCTGCTGGGCCAGCACCGATGCGATGTTGGACTTACATCCGCACCCCTGCCCTGCCGGCAGCGTGGTTTGCGATACGATTTCGTTATTGTCGCCAATCTCGAAGATGGTGTAGTGATCGCAATGGCCGAAGTGGTCGTCCACATGGCCATCCACAGTGGGAACGGCGATTTTGAGCGGTCCATTGGTGTTGGGCAACTGGTGGTCGAGGAACTCCACCACCTGATCGGCAATCTGCTCGAAGGCCTTGCAGATGAGGGCATTGCTATTGGAGAGCAGGCAGTCCTGATTTTCCACTTCTTCAACATCCTGAATCAAAGGAATTTGAGCCAGCAGGCGGGTATTGAACTCTTCGGCGAGTTTCTGACCGCCACCTTTGCCGAAAAGGAGATATTTCTCGTCGGGATGTTCCTTCGGGGTGAACCACGACATATTCTCCACGATACCGATCAACGGCACATTCATCTTGGAGACCGAGAACATCTCGGCACCTTTGCGCGCGTCGTTCACGGCCAGCACCTGCGGGGTGGTGACCACGATAGCGCCGTCCACCTCAAACTGCTGCATGGTAGAAATCTGGATGTCGCCCGTGCCGGGAGGGAAGTCAACAACCAAGTAGTCGAGTTCGCCCCACTGGGTCTTGGAAATCAGCTGCGACAAGGCGCTGGCGGCCATGGGACCACGCCAGATGACGGCCAGACTGTTGTCCACCAACAAACCCAAAGAGATAATCTTGAGGCCATATTTCTCAACGGGCACGAGGTACTCCTCCTCGCCCACGTAGGTGGCGTCCACCGGCATATTTTCCACTCCAAACATCTTATGGATGGAAGGGCCGTAGATGTCGGCATCCATCACGCCCACACGATAACCCTGTTTAGCCAGAGTAAGCGCGAGGTTAGCGGCAACAGTAGATTTGCCTACGCCGCCCTTTCCAGAGGCGACCACGATAATCTTTCCGATGTTCTCCATTTTGTGTTTTGCCATCGGTGCATTTTCATTACATGCCATAATTTATTGATTTATTGTTATTTATAATTACAATTTCTAAAAAAAAACGTTTGAATAAAGGGAAGCAAAAATACAAAAAATTATTCAGAGAAAAAGAGTATTTTTGCATTCGTATTTTTAACGCAAAGACTATCGAATAGCATTGACCTGATTGTGGGATAACATTTTCATCATTATTTATAAAAACATAAAATAAAAAAAATACCATGCAAAATTTTGACTATCAAACACCTACACGCCTCATCTTTGGCAAAGGCGTGATTGAAAAACTGCCCAAAGTAATGGCTCAATTGGGGAAGAAAGTCCTCTTGACCTACGGTGGAGGCAGCATCAAGAAGATGGGGCTGTACCAAAAGGTACACGAGTTGCTGCAGGGCTATAACATTGTAGAACTATCTGACATACAACCCAATCCAAAATATGATCCCAGCGTACTTGATGGTGTGCGACTGTGCAAAGAGCACCATATCGAGGTGATTCTGGCGGTAGGCGGTGGCAGCGTTCTCGACTGCTCGAAGGCCATTGCTGCGGGGGCCTGCTACGACGGCGACCCGTGGGACCTCATCTCCTACAAAGTGAAAGCCAAGGCCGCATTACCCATCGTTGATATCATTACCCTTGCGGCCACCGGCAGCGAATACGACACCTTTGGGGTCATCTCGCGCACCGAAACCAACGACAAGATCGGCTATGGTGACAGGCTGCTCTACCCGGCCGTATCGTTCCTCGATCCGACCTACACCTTCACTGTCAGCAGGAAACAGACCGCCGCAGGCATCGCCGATGCGATGAACCACGTGATGGAACAGTACTTCACGGAGGACACTACGCTGTTGAACGACGGCTTCTGCGAGTCGATGTTGCGCAGTCTGATGGTGAACGGCCGCAAGTGCTTGGAGAACCCGGAAGATTACACAGCCCGTGCCGAGATGATGCTGGCCTGCACCTATGGCTGCAACGGCATTCTCTCGCTCGGCAACAGTCCGTCGGGCTGGCCCTGCCACGGCATCGAGCACGCCCTCAGCGCCTACTACGACATCACCCACGGCTGGGGGCTGGCTATCATCACCCCGCACTGGATGCGCCATATCCTGAGCGAGCGCACCCTGCCCCGTTTCGTGAAATACGGCACCAACGTGTTCGGCATTGACGCGAACTTGGATCCGTGGGAGATTGCCCGCAAGGCCATTGATGCCACCCACGACTTTTTCGAAAGCATCGGCATCCCGATGCACCTGCGCGCGGTGGGCATCGACGAGAGCCGCATCAGCGAAATGGCGCACCACATTGCCATGAACGAGGGGCTGGAGAATGCCTACGTGCCGCTCACCGAAGCCGACATCGCCAAGATCATCACAGACAGTTTATAATGCCGCAGGACACCAGCTATATTTTTCTTTCATGAACGCAACAGAATACATCCAAAAACTGGGCTTGGTGCCGCATCCGGAAGGAGGCTACTACTGCCAGCTGTTCGGCAACGACGAGACGGGTGAAAAGCCCGTCTCCACCATCTATTACATGCTGACCGCCAACGACATGTCAGCGTTCCACCGTCTGCACAACATGGTGGAAATCTGGTATTTCCACGCGGGCGAGCCGCTCAACATCTACGTCATTGATCCAGACGGGGCGCTGACCGTCCACCATCTTTCCGAGCAAGACGAGATGCAGGTGATCATCCAGCCGGAGCAATGGTTCGCCGCCGACATTCCTTCCAAGCGCGGCTTCTGTCTCGTTGGCTGCGCCGTAGGTCCAGCCTTCCGCTTCGAGAACTTTGAGTTGGCCCAAAAGGAGGAGTTGCTGAAACTGTATCCGCAACACGAGGAGTTGATCGAACGGATGTGCAGAGAGTAACACGGAATCCATGCCGAAGGCATGAGACGCACCGCCAGGCGCAACTAACACCACACAAGCACAGCGCAGTATGGTGTTTAAAACCAACAACCATGACTATCACCAACCTACTAGAATACACCTCCCGTGCCCAGCTCAGACAGTGGCTCGCCGAGAACCACCATACCGCCAAGGAGGGCTGGGTGACGGTCAACCGCAGCAAACAGCCCCGCACCGACTGCATCCCATACGTGGAGGCGGTGGAGGAGGCCTTGTGCTACGGATGGATCGACAGCACTGTCAAGCGCCTGCCGGACGGACGGTGCGCACAACGTCTCTCGCCCCGCCGCAAAAACAGTCACTGGACCGAACTCAACCTGCAACGCTGCCACCACTTGATGGAATGCGGTCTGATGACCGAAGCGGGATGGCAAGCGATGCCAAAATGAGTTGCAAAACGGTATTTTTTTTATTTTTGCAAAAATAAAAAATCCTGAAATGGAACTATGAAAAAACTCTCCCTCACCGCCCAGATTGGCATCGCCTTGGTGCTGGCCGTCATCGCCGGCATCCTTTTGGGCCATCATGCCGACTTCGTCAACACCTACATCAAGCCCTTCGGTATTATTTTCCTTAATCTGTTGAAATTCATTGTGGTACCGCTCGTGCTGTTCTCCATTATGGCAGGCATCCTGTCGATGAACGACATCTCGAAGGTGGGGAAACTCGGTCTCCGCGCCCTGCTTTACTTCATGGCAACCACCCTCTTTGCGGTGACGTTAGGGCTGGTTGTTCCCAGTCTGCTGAAGGGCATCCTGCCGACCATCCACATCAGCACAGCCGCCACCGCGGAGACCATTGATACGCCACACCTGTCGGTGATGGATCAGATTGTCAACATGTTCCCGAGCAACATCCTTGCGCCGGTGAGTTCGATGGCGATGATGCAGGTCATCGTGATTGCCCTGTTTTTCGGCATTGCCATGGTGCATGTGGGCGAGAAAGGCGAGATGGCCCGCAAGGTGACGCTCAGTTTCAACGATGTGATTTGCAAGATATTGGAGTATATTATGGCGCTGGCCCCCATCGGCGTGTTCTGTATGCTGACGCCCGTGGTGGTGGAGAACGGTCCGGCGGTGCTCGGTTCGTACGCCGCCCTGCTGGGACTGGCCTACCTCTGTTTTGTCATCCACGCGGGGGTGGTCTATTCGTCGGCGGTGAAGTTCCTGGGCGGCCTCTCCCCGCTGAAGTTCTTCAAGGGGATGCAGTCGGCCATGCTGTTCGCCTTCTCCAGCGACTCGTCGGTGGCCACGCTGCCCTACACGATGCAGTGTACCGAGAAGTTGGGCGTGAACAAGGACATCGGCCGCTTTGTGCTGTCGCTGGGCGCCACCATCAACATGGACGGGGTGGCCATCTATTTGGGGGTGGCCTCCGTATTCATGGCCAACTGCTGCGGCATCGACCTCACCATGGGGCAGTACATGGCCATTGCGTTTGCCTCCACGGTGGCCTCCATCGGCACGCCGGGCATTCCGGGCGGCAGTCTGGCGCTGATGGCGATGGTGTTTGCCTCAGCAGGCATCCCGGTGGAGTGCGTGGCCGTGGCCGCCGGCATCGACCGCATCATCGACATGGGCCGCACCGTCATGTCGGTCACTGGCGACGCCTCGTGTGCCATCGTGATGCAGCGGATTGTGGAAAAAAAGTTGTAACACACTTTATACCAAATACATAAAACACACCACCCAGTACAATAAACCCTCACTATCATAGCTCAGTGTAATTCAAAAAAATTGTACCTTTGCAACGTCAAAACAACAAGCCAATGAAATCCCATAAATTCATGACCATGAAAAAGGCAATACTTTTTTTGTTTCTTATCGCAATAGTGCCAGTATACGTAATGGCACAATACGTCACCCTCTCCTTCACAGCCCGGGATGCCGACACGAACTGGCTGCAACTTGACCGCGTGGTCATCACCAACCAGACCAAAGGATGGTCTGAAACGATTGCTTGGCCATACCTTACCTTGGCCATGCAAAACGGCACAAGCATTGACGATTATATCCACAACGGCGGGTTTTCTCTGCATCAAAACACACCCAATCCGTTCAATGGCACCACCCACGTATATTTGAGTACAACGACTATCGGTGCAGTGACACTGGAAATTGCGGATATGAATGGCCGCATTGTTGCAAAGGCAGATGACTATTCACTGCAACAAAAAGGATATCACGAATTCCATATCACCCTTTCCTCCCCTGGTACTTATATCATGACCGCACGACAAAACGGAAAGTCGTCGTTTGTCAAAATGGTGAATAATGGTGGAGGAAACAAAAACAGCATAGACTATGTGGGTGTATCACGCTCGCACACATCAGAATTCGAGACACGCCTATACACCATTCAACCATTTGATTTTGGAGACCAGATGGAATATTTAGGGTATGCCACAATTGATGGACAAGAGGTTGAAAGCATTCCTATTACGCAGATGCAGGAATCAGAAGGAACCATTGTACTTTACTTCACAGAAGTTCCCACATTGCAATACGGGCAGCCTTGTCCAGGGACCCCTACCCTCACAGACATTGACGGCAATGTTTATCATACAGTACAAATTGGCGATCAGTGCTGGATGAAGGAAAACTTACGCACGACCCACTATGCCAATAATATGGCAATTTTCTGTTCCAATAACTCCAACTCCATCACAGGAACCATGCCCAAGCGTTTTGCGCCCAACAATGATGAAAGCCTCGTTCCCGTTTACGGATATCAGTACAACTGGTATGCCCTGATGCATGGAGAATCCTCTAGCAATGCAAACCCAAGCGGAGTACAGGGTGTGTGCCCAGATGGCTGGCATGTGCCAAGCGATGCGGAGTGGACACAATTGGAAAACTACGTAAGCAGTCAAAGTGAATATGTATGTACTCTAAATGACTCTCTCTATGAAGATTATTACCCCGAAATCCCCAAAATAGCCAAATCGTTGGCGGCGACCACAGGATGGGTGACCGAAGGAAATGAAAACAACTGTACTGTCGGAAACGACCTGAGTGCGAACAATGCGACGGGATTTTCGGCTCTTCCTGCAGGAGAGCGAGCCGGAGGAAGCCTTGCTTTTTCCTTGAACGCCTATTTCTGGACTGCGACTAATCTTCTGTACCGACAGATTAGCAACTATAGTGAATGTATCGGCAGGAATTCAGCTTACGGTTACTGCGGATACTCCGTTCGCTGCGTGAAAGATTGATAAAACAGACAAAATTATGATTGACCAAATTATCGCTTTCAACAAAACATTCGTAGAACAGAAAAGCTACGAGAAATACCTTACCGACAAGTATCCCGACAAGAAGCTGGCGGTGCTGTCGTGCATGGACACGCGGCTGACGGAGCTGCTGCCCGCCGCGCTCGGACTGAAAAACGGAGACGCAAAAATTATCAAGAACGCCGGCGGCCTCGTGATTTCAGCCTTCGACTCGGCAATGCGCAGCCTGATTGTCGCCATCTACGAGCTGGGGGTAAAGGAGATCATGGTGGTGGCGCACAGTCATTGTGGTGCGTGCCACATGAGCTACGACCACTTCCACCACGAGATGATCGCTCGCGGCGTGACGGACGAAACCCTCGACACCATCCGCAAGTGCGGCATCGATCTGCACCACTGGCTGGAGGGATTCAAGGACACGCCAACCTCCGTGCGCAAAACAGTCGAAACCATCCTGACGCACCCACTCGTACCGAAAAACATCACCGTACGCGGCTTCATCAT
>JAEEGF010735147.1_pt1 | contig 11024 bp, 15 predicted proteins | sample 9134171 | NCBI WGS metagenome assembly JAEEGF01 (sample SAMN16246542, study PRJNA631951) | gut metagenome | biome: gut microbiome; feature: rumen; material: AP-attached | host: Bos | place: Iran: Karaj | collected 2018-10
GGTATAACCAGAGTGGGAATTTACTGGAGGTTATACCTTTTTGCGGTCAATGGGACATTATATTGAAGTCAAAAAGGTATAACTAAGAGCAAAAATTATAGATGGTTATACCTTTTTGTCTAGCAGGTAAGCTTCAATGGTTCTCTTAATAATATCTTCAGTAAGCGGTGAATTAATAGTTTCAAAGGTGCATATCAGATTATGGCCTGGGACATAGCCTTTATTGATATAACTATTAAGTTTGTTCATTGCATTGAATCGATATTCAGTATTGTCCATCATTCCAAAGTGTTCCCAGATTAATTCAGTGTCTTCAGAAGCTTTATATATTGTAAAATCTGGGAAATATATAGTTCCATTAATCTCGAGTCCACATTCATATTTGAATGGAATATTATAATCTGATAATCCACGAACTATAAGAGTTTCTGATTTAGATCTGACAGTGATTCCAGCAGATGTTTTAAATCGAAGCGTTTCCTGGTGGTTATCATTATGTATATAAGGCTGGGATAGCCATTTCTGCTGTTTTATGTAATTAGGATTTAGCAAGGCTTGAAGAAGATTACTATAGCCAGGAACGTTATAGAGTAGATCTGTTGATGAGATTTTGGGAGTTCTATCCATTTTTTGTTTAATAGAAGCTATCTCATTTTCGATTTCGTGTTTGCGAACCTTGTTATATCGCTTCTTGGCAAGGGCGGTTGCTAATTCGATATTTTCTTTTTTGATGTAAGTTCTTTTTACATTTCCATGGTTCTTTTCTATTTGAAAATATTTGAAACCATTTGAAGTTTTCACAGCATTAAGTGACCCATTAGGAGCTTTAGAAAGTTCCTTGGTAATCATAGCTAGCTCAGAATTTAAAGAGGCAATTCTTTGCTCTTGTGATGGAGTTATGTTCATTAATATCCTTTCTAACTAATAGTAAAATTAGGGAGTTATCGCTCGAATGAGCATTTGAAAAACATTAGAAATATATAACAAAATTAACGTTTAATCAAGAACCAAATAATAATATGTGTGGATTATTTTAATTTGGCCTTAGGTTCTGTATACTAAAATGGAAAAGGATATAAGGAAGATAATTTAAGGAAATAGGAGGATTATATGGAAACTTGGTATTACACAGTTGTAAATATAGATGGGGATTATGTAAATCTAAAGAGAACAGATATAGATTCAGATGAGCTTAAGCTAGTAGCAAGAGCACTGTTGCCTGCTGATATTGAGGAAGGCACAATGCTTAAGTATGAGCTGATGCAGTATTATATTGTAGGCTAATCGATGGGGGATATAAAAATGCAGAAAAATGGTTGCGTGAGGGTTGGCGATACAGACATGTATTATGTGGCCTTCGGAGAAGGAAAAAAAAATCTTGTAGTTTTGCCAGGATTGTCAGATGGATTGTGGACGGTAAAGGGAAAGGCTATGCTTCTGGCAGGTTCCTACAAAAGGTTTTTCAAGGAATATACCGTTTACATGTTCAGCAGAAAGAATGAGATTCCAGAGGGGTATTCTATAGAAGATATGGCAGATGATCAGGCTATAGCTATGAGGAATCTTGGGATAGACAGGGCAATGGTTATGGGGGTATCCCAGGGTGGGATGATTTCTCAATATCTGGCGGCGAAGCATCCTGAGGTAGTTGAAAAATTGATTCTTGTGGTCACTGCACCATACGCCAACGATACAATAAAAAGTGTTGTTACAAAATGGATAGAAATGACCCGAAATGCTACTCATACAGAGCTAATGCTAGATACTGCGGAGAAAGTTTATACGAAGGAATTCAACGAAAAGAACAAGAAGTATCTACCACTTCTGGCCAGATTTACAAAGCCTAAGAATTATGACAGGTTTTGCAAAAACGCATATGCGATATTAAATTTCGACGCACGACCAGTTTTATCAAAAATAAAATGCAGTACATATATTATGTCTGGCGATAGTGACAATACAGTTGGAAATGATGCTCCTTATGAGTTAAAGGCTGGGATTGAGCACAGTGAAATGCTTATCTTCGAAGGCTTGGGCCATGGATTGTTTGAAGAGGATAAGGATTTTTACAATAAGGTATTTGAGTTTTGCAAAGCAGAATGATAATAAAAGGAATTCCCTGGGAAGCCATTTAAGTATAATGAAATTAAAGTTTCGGAGGACATAATGGAACAGTACTTACGAGAAACACAGATGTTGGATTATTCCAATAAAAGTATTCAAGAACTAATTAAGAAACAAGGATGGAGAAATCTAGATGAATACCAACGGTTGAAGGCAATATATAATTATGTAAGGGATGAAATTCTCTTTGGTTATAATATAGATGATAATATTTCTGCTTCAAAAGTATTGGCTGATGGGTATGGTCAGTGTAATACAAAAGGAACTCTATTCATGGCATTGCTTAGAAGTTGTGATATTCCATGCCGTGTGCATGGATTTACCATTGATAAGAAGTTGCAGGAAGGTGCAATGACAGGCTTAGTATATAGAAGGGCGCCTCAGAATATTTTCCATAGTTGGGTAGAAGTGTATTTTGAAGGAAAATGGTACGAACTTGAAGCTTTTATTTTAGATAAAACATATCTTAATAAACTACAAGAGTTGAATACTGATTGTAGAGGTGCTTTTTGCGGTTATGGAGTAGCTGTAACAGATTTTAGAAATCCTGTAATTGATTTTGATAGGAATAACACTTACATTCAGAGTGAAGGCATAAACCAAGACTTCGGTGTATATGATTGCCCGGATGAGTTGTTAAAGGAACATCATCAAGAAATGTCAGTGCTTAAGGCATTTGCATACAGGAATCTTGGAAGACATTTAATGAATCGAAATGTAAGAAAGATTAGAAATCGATAAATATTCAAAGAAAGACAAGCTACTATAAGTGAGCATATTATGAAAGCTAGAATAGGAGCAGGTTTGGATTATTTACAGAGGAAATGCAACGGCTTCGTTGTAGAGCTGCTGCAATATTTTAATAAAAGCATTAAGGCTCTCACGTCCATCTGCTTTATGTGTACACAAGACACAAGAGAAGGTATCTTCGCAGTCATAGGGAATCCATGCAAACTGTCCGCTGTGGTCATTAAGAAAACCAGGAGCCAGACAGATTCCTTTACCGGAAGCAATGTTTGTAAGTGTGGTGTCATGATCTGGGCTATTAAAATATTCAATCTTACCTGATGAAATAAGCTTTTGCTGAACTAAGCGGAGAAGTGCCGGTGAGCCGCCACCTACCATAAGAGTGCGTCCATAAATGTCTTCATCAGTTATGAAATTTTTTTCTGCAAGAGGATCATTCTTATCACAAATTAAATAAATATGACTTTGAAACAGCTGGTGGACAGTAGTGCCTGCCAGCTGTTTTGTCTGTTCTTCAAGGGCAAATACAACATCGGATTCATTTTTGAGAAAGCTATCCATACTGCCACCGTATTGGAAACGAGGTGTAATCTGAGTGCCTGGCGCTTCCTTTTCAAATTCCCTGATTGCCTCTGGCAGGAAGTAAAGAGACTGTCGCACTGACATACCTATAGTAATGTTTTCTTTGTATTTGGCGCTGAAATTCTGACCCTGCTCAATGGCTCTTTTCAGTCCCTCACGCATATTGGTTAGGTAGGTCACAAACTGTTCTCCGGCAGGAGTAAGAGTAGCTCCTTTTCCATTTCTTACAAATATTTCAAAACCAACTTCCTCTTCAAGTAGTTTTATCTGATATGAAAATGTAGGCTGGCTTACAAACATATTCTCAGCGCCTCTGGAAAAACTCTGTGTACGAGCAAGTTCTATACAATAATCTATCTGCTTTGTTGTCATAGCGTACCTCTGATATTTAAAAATTAAATTAACTATCTAATGTTTCTATTGGATATTATAAAGCTGGCGTGAGATAATGTAAACAACAAAGGACAAAACCAATTGGGAATAACAGATATTGATAGAAATTCTGAATGGAGGAAACAAAGATGGCAAAAACATTAATAGCATTCTTTTCAAGAGCAGATGAAAACTATTTTGGTGGAGCAATGAGATATGTGAAGGTGGGCAACACAGAAATAGTCGTTAACCAGATGAAAGAACTGATTGATGCAGATACATTCAAAATTGAGATGAAGAATCCTTATTCACCTGTGTACATGACCTGCATTGATGAAGCGAAGAAAGATTTAAGAGAAAATGCTCGCCCAGAGCTTACAAATTACTTAGATAGCATTGAGGGATACGATACCATTGTGCTTGCTTATCCAAATTATTGGGGAACATTTCCAATGGCAGTTGCAACCTTCCTTGAAAGATACGATTTCACAGGAAAGAAAATTCTTCCTCTTTGCACAAATGAGGGAAGTGGAATGGGTTCTAGTGAACGTGATGTAAAAAAGTATGCTAAGGGTGCAGATGTGAAAAATGGTCTTGCAATCACAGGAAGCCAATCGGCAAATGCGAAAACAGCTGTAGAGAAGTGGTTTTCCGCTAACGGGTTGATGTAAAGGAATAGAAATGGAGGAAAGATCAGTGGATTACAAAAAAGGTTATGTTTTTGAATTAATGGCCCAGGGTGGACCTACTGATAATAGAGAGCCTTATTTTAAGGATGCTGTTGATGAAATGATGAGAGCCAGAACTCTTTGTGCAAAGGCGAATGCCTGCATGCCGGATGATCCGTCATATGTAGGTTACTTAGAAGAACTTTTTGGTAGAAAGCTTGATGATGTAAGAATCCTTACACCATTTACCTGTGACTTCGGAAATACGGTAAAGTTCGGTAAGGGTGTGTTTATTAATCATTCAGCGATTTTGTCAGCATCCGGTGGAATAGAATTTGAGGATGGTGTAATGGTTGCGCCAGGTCTTAGAATTGCTACAATCAATCACGACATGAATGAGCGTCATACAAAATATACCTATGGAAAAGTCACTGTAAAGAAAAATGCATGGCATGGCCTTAATGTAACTATCTGTCCTGGCGTAACCATCGGAGAATATGCAGTCGTTGGAGCGGGAGCTGTTGTTACAAAAGATGTACCTGCGTATGCGGTTGTAGGTGGTGTGCCTGCTAAGGTAATCAAAATGCTGGATCCAGCGGAACAGAAGGAATAATGCTATGGGTGAAGAAGCAAAAATTTCAGAACTATATAAAGACTATAAGGAGGATTTACAAATGGAAAACATCGTATTAAATAACAAATTAGAGTGCCCAGTAGTGGGAATTGGAACATTTATGCTTACACCTGCAGATGCCCAAAATAGTGTAAGAGAAGCTCTTAAGATGGGCTATAGACTTGTAGATACAGCAAATGCTTATGTAAATGAGCGTGCTGTAGGTAGAGGAATCAAGGAAAGTGGTGTTGATAGAAAGGAAGTATTTTTATCTACTAAGCTTTGGCCATCAGAATATGAAAACGTAAATGCGGTAGACGAAACTTTGGAGCGTCTGGGCGTTGACTACGTAGATTTATTATACATTCATCAGCCTGCTGGAAATTGGCTTGCAGGATACAGACAGCTAGAGAAAGCATACAAAGAAGGCAAGGCTAAGGCTATCGGCATCTCAAATTTCGAAGGAAAGTATATCGAAGAACTTCAGACTAAGTGGGAAATTGTTCCGCAGTTTATTCAGGTAGAAGCACATCCATATTTTACACAAACAGAGCTTCGTAAGACTTTGGACAAATATGATATCAAGCTTATGAGCTGGTATCCACTTGGCCATGGTGACAAGTCTCTTATCAACGAGCCTATATTCGCAGAGATTGGAAAGAAATATGGCAAGTCATCTGCGCAGATTATCCTTCGCTGGCATACACAGATGGGATTTGTTGTTATTCCAGGAAGTAAAAATGTGGATCACATCAAGGATAATCTGGACATTCTGGATTTTAAGCTTACAGATGATGAGATGGCGCAGATAGCAAAGCTTGATAAGAATGAAAGATACTATCACAGAACGGATGAGCAGCTGGTTCAGTTTGCAGGGTGGAAACCTGATTTTGAAAAATAATTCATGAACAAATCTAAATAGAATAACTCGAAAGCAAAAGCATAAAAGGACTGCAAAAAATCGCAGTCCTTTTTGCTTAGAAAATTTTTAAAATATTTTCTATTTCATATATGAGATGTGATAAGCTAATAATGTAACAAAATGCAGTTGGTAGGGTAGAAATAGGAAATCAAAGTTATGAAAACAATAGTGATTAATAGTCAGCAGTGGAGCTGTTGATAAAAAAGGTATTGCTTATGGCCAAATGCAATCTATGTTTCAGACAATGCAATATTACCGAAGGGAGCTTTGGGTTTTGTGAAGTAAGAACCTGTAAGGATGGTAAAGTCATTCCAGCCAATTATGGGAAGCTTACGTCGATAGCCCTAGATCCTATAGAAAAGAAGCCACTGAATCGCTTTCATCCGGGAAGCAGAATACTTTCGGTGGGAAGTTATGGCTGCAATTTAAGATGCCCATTTTGCCAGAACTATCATATTTCTTGGGGGAATGAGGTAGAATCTTTTAAAAGAGAAGCAGCCTATGTTTCGCCTGAAGAGCTTGCAAGGATAGCCGAGGAACAAACGGCTAATGGAAATATCGGTATCGCATTTACGTATAATGAGCCACTCATTTACTATGAGTACGTGCTAGATACTGCAAGACTGTTGAAAGAAAAGGGTCTGAAAACCGTACTTGTTTCAAACGGTATGGCAGAGGTTGATACTGTAAAAGAGCTTTTTAAATACGTAGATGCGATGAACATTGATTTAAAGGGATTTACGGATCACTATTATGAAGATGTTTTGCAGGGAAATAGAAAGATGGTAATGGATTTTATTAGTGAAGCTACAAAGCATTGCCACCTGGAGCTGACCACATTAATAATCCCGGGGGAAAATGATTCCGATGAAGAAATGGATGAGTTGAGTGCCTGGATTGCTTCATTAAATAAGGACATACCACTTCATATATCAAGATTCTTTCCTAGATTTCATATGCTAGACAAGGAAGCAACACCGGTAGAGACAATCTATCACTTGAAAACTATAGCAGAAAAGCATTTGACATACGTTTATACAGGAAACTGTTAAGGGGGAAAAGACTATGGCAATAGAAGCTGCATTTATGGTTCCACATCCACCGCTGATTGTTCCAGCTGTTGGAAGAGGTGGGGAAAAGCAAATTCAAGAAACTACTGAGGCTTATGAGAAGGTGGCAGATGAGATAGCACAAATCGCGCCGGAAACCATCATCATCACAAGCCCTCATAGTATTATGTACACGGATTATTTTCATATTTCTCCTGGGAAAGGTGCCAAAGGTTCCTTTGCCAGATTTAATGCGCCGGAAGTTTCTTTTGAAGAGGAGTACGATGAGAAGCTGGTGGAAGCAATCAATGATATTGCTTACGAGGAAGATTTTGCAGCAGGAACTTTAGGGGAGCGTGAGCCGGAGCTGGACCACGGTACTATGGTTCCTCTATGGTTTATTCGTAAAAAGTACAAGGGCGGAAAGATTGTGAGAATTGGTTTATCTGGCTTGGGGCTGCTGGATCATTATCGGTTTGGTCAGATGATTCAAAAGGCAGTAAACATTACAAATAGAAGAGTAGTTTTTGTGGCCAGTGGTGATTTGTCCCACAAACTGCAGGACTACGGTCCTTATGGCTTTTCGAAAGAAGGGCCTCTTTATGATGAGCGAATTATGGACGTGGCAAAGCGTGCCGCTTTTGGAGAAATGTTTGATTTCAAGGAAGATTTTTGCGAAAAGGCTGCGGAATGTGGCCATCGTTCGTTTGTGATTATGGCAGGAGCGCTGGACGGAATGGCCGTAGATGCTACCGTGTATTCTCATCAGGATGTAACCGGAGTGGGCTATGGCATAGCATCATTTTATCCAGCAGGGGCGGACGAACGCCGTCATTTCAGAGACATTTATCTTGCCAAACTAAGAGAGACATTAGACGATTCAAACTCATCATCAGATGAATATGTAAAGCTTGCAAGAAAATCTTTGGAGAGCTACATTCTAAATCAAAAGGTGTTGCCGCTTCCAATGGATTTGCCAAAGGAAATGCTGGAAACTCAGGCAGGGGCATTCGTATCTATTCACAAAGCAGGACGCTTACGAGGCTGCATTGGAACAATTCTTCCTACCACCAAATGTGTGGCCGAGGAGATTATTCAAAATGCAATCAGCGCCTCTACCAGGGACAACAGATTCAATCCTATCAGCCCGGAAGAAATTCCTGACCTGGAAATAAATGTAGATGTTTTAAGTGCACCAGAGCCAATTGATTCGCCGGATAAATTGGATGTTAAACGATATGGCGTCATAGTTAGCAGCGGCGGCAGAAGAGGCTTGCTTCTTCCAGATTTGGACGGGGTGACCTCGGTTAATCAGCAGATTTCTATTGCCAGGCAAAAGGGCGGCATTGGAGAGAATGAGCCAATCAGCCTGCAACGATTTGAAGTAATAAGGCATATATAAACATTTAAAGGAGATAAACTATGATTAAAATTTATGGATTACACACATGCCCATATTGTGACTTTCTTCAGCCACAGATTCAAGGAAAAGAAGACCAGTATAAATACATTGATATAGGCCAGCATGTTCAGTATATGCACGAGTTCATGGATTTACGAGATAATCGCCCAGAGTTTGATCATTCAAAGGAGATTGGCGATATAGGAATCCCTTGTTTTGTATTCGAGGATGGTAGGGTCAGTCTCAATCCGGCTGATGCAGGGCTAGTTGAATATGATGGTGCATCTTCATGTTCCATTGAGGATCATCTTGCTGGTAAAAAGGGTTGCTAATAAAGAGGAGTATAAAATGCTCCTTGAATTCTTTATTTATTTCGCAAAAAATGAAAAATAGATAGTATTCATTTGCTCAAGTAGTGATATATTTAGCGGCCGTATATTTATAAAATATAATCAAGAAAACACAAAAAGACCTGGACAAAAGGTCAAGTGGATATTGATTATTAGGAGGATTTGCCATGACTTTTTTATTCTTTTTATTATTTTTAATGGTGTTTGGAAAGATGATTGGGTTTGCTTTTAGAGCTACTTGGGGCCTGTTCAAAGTACTAATGTATATTGTATTTCTTCCTTTGATTTTAGTGGGAATGGTGTTTGGTGGCTTATTATACCTGGCATTTCCAATTTTGCTTATTGTTGGAATAGTTTCATTGGTTGCGGCGGATTAAGTTTATCAGGAGAGATTATGATATGAATGAAGTAGAAACAAGAGAAATCAGAGAGGCAATCGAGGCTGCGGATAATGCGCTAGTGCATCTTCGCTCTGCCAGAAAGTATCTGGATAGTGCAGGCAATTGGGGCTTGTTAGATATGTTTGGCGGTGGATTGATTTCAGGAATAATGAAGCATAGCAAAATGGGTGATGCAGAGCGTGAGATTGATAATGCCAGATATGCCCTCCAGAGATTTAGCAAAGAACTGAGAGATGTTAGTGGATATAGTTCTGTTCATATCAATGATTTTCTCACCTTTGCAGATTTCTTTTTTGATGGATTTGTAGCTGACATTCTGGTACAGTCGCAGATTAGTGATGGCAAGAAGCAGTGTGATGATGCTATCAGGAGAGTCGAGGGTATCAAAGCGGAGCTTCAGAATAAGTTAAGGTTTTAGGAAGCAAAGGACTATAAAGGGACGATGATATAAAAGTAGAGGAAAAGTCATGAAATTTTTAGGTAATCTTATTTGGATAATATGTGGCGGTTTGTTTAGCGCGATTGGATGGTGGCTGGCAGGAGCACTGTGGTGCATCACTATCATTGGTATTCCAGTGGGGGTGCAGTGTTTTAAGCTTTCATCAATATCACTAAATCCATTTGGAAAGGATGTAGTTGGTGATGGTGGCGCAGTATCGTGCCTACTAAATATTATATGGTTTTTGGTATCTGGCTTGGAGCTAGCTATCGGAAATGCGATAATAGGAATCCTTTTGTGCATTACGATTATAGGCATTCCTTTTGGGAAGCAGTTTTTCAAGATTGCAAAGCTTGCAATTGCCCCATTTGGAGCTAAGGTTATTAAATATTGAAGGGGAAATATATGGCAGAAATTAAATGTTCAGAAGACTATTCTACTGTAAAGGAACTGTTTGTTGAGTATTCTCAAATCAAAGGAGCAGAAGGCTGTTTTGTTTCCTTTGATAAGGAGCTTGCAGACTTGAAGGGCTTTTATTCAGGTGGAGCCATTTTGCTTGGATATGAAGATGAAACACCTTTTGGGTGTATAGCTATTAAGAAATTAGATGATAATAGATGCGAAGCAAAGCGCCTATATATAAAACCTAAATTCAGAGGAAAAGGCTATGCCAGAATGATGCTCAATTCAATGATGAATCAGGCTCGTGATTTAGGTTTCAAAGAAGTTTGTTTTACTACTAGGCCAGATGTCATGGAACTAGCTTACAATTTGTATAAACGAATGGGGTTTGAAGAAAAAGGGTGCGATAAAGGGGTTGTATCCATGAAAATGGATTTGTAATATACGGCAGATTCACATCAGCTCGCAGCAACCTAGCAAGAATCGCAGATGCCCCATTCGCCGGAGGCGGGATTCCTATATCCAGCATTTACTAATAGAAGCACAGATATAAATCATTTTTAAGATTTTTCTTGAAAACAATTTTAAATCATATTAGCCTTTTCTTAGGAAGTCCAAATCATTCCTAAGAGGAGGCTTTTTTATGACGAAAGAACAACTTCATAAATACGTTTCTGAAAGCACCGGAAACGAGAGTAACATTTGCCAGATTTATGTTATCAAAGAAGGAGAAATGGCACTTGATGATTGTTGGCATAGTTTTAAGACTGAGGATGCTATGAATGTCAATTCCGTAACAAAAGGTGTAATGGGACTGCTTGCTGGAACTGCATTAGACAAAGGGTTTATCAAAAGTGTAGATCAGAAGGTAATGGATTTCTTTCCAGATTACACCGTAAAGCGTGGGGAGAAGACCATATATGATGTCACAATCAAGCATCTGCTCACTATGA
>JAEEGF011989194.1_pt1 | contig 11023 bp, 7 predicted proteins | sample 9134171 | NCBI WGS metagenome assembly JAEEGF01 (sample SAMN16246542, study PRJNA631951) | gut metagenome | biome: gut microbiome; feature: rumen; material: AP-attached | host: Bos | place: Iran: Karaj | collected 2018-10
ACACGGTCGGCGAGGTAATCGAAGTACTGGAGTTCATAAGCCCTATTGTCAAGGTTCCCGTGACTATCTGGATAAAGAAGGAAGGCTTGTTGAGCAATACTGCAGATGGCGTCCAGGGTCATGAGGACAATGCTGTATTTACCCTCAGGAAGACCAAGTTCCTCGGCCGCTACGAGACGGATGCTAATGGAAATGAGTTAACAGACAAACATATTGATTACTTATACTCAAATAAGGGGAAAAAGTATTTAGTAAATGGTGTGGAAACTGAAATGGTGTGGACGACCTTCACGAAGGTTACCGTGAACATGAAGGATGGGGAAGGAATCGCAAAGATTTCAGGTCTCGACGCTGATTATGTCTACAGGATTGAGGAAGACGCTTGGGCTCATCTGGGATATGATTTCGATCCGGATGAGACAGCGCAGTACACCCTTGAATGGGATGAAACAGCGAAAAGATACAAAGAATTGTCTAATCCTTTCACATTCACCAATACTCCCAAGACGAAAGCCTTCTATTCTGAGGATGTCTACCGCAATGTCTTCGGGCAGGGTTCAAGCAGACCTACTGAGTAAGAATCAGAGTAGATGTAATAATACGTTCTTTAATACTAATTAATACAATTGCCGGCCCAGATGGGTCGGCAATTGTATTAATATGCTTTATCGTACCAGCGTCATCGTTCTTACGTCTTGCCTTAACCGATAATCTAGCGTAACCACGAATGGCCCTGCGCCGGGATGCATATGTAACTAAAAGGTATTCAATAATTTAGTTATGTATGGCGTGGCAGGGGGTGGGAAATAATAAGGGGCCTGCGTCGCAGTAAATGCGCAAGTCCCTTATTATCAATATATTAGCAAATACAAGCAGCGCAGGTCCAGAAACAGGATTATCACAGCACCCCGACCGTCACTCCGGGCCAGTCGTCGGTGCGGAAGGGGTGGGGCGGGAAGGCCGGCGGAGTTAAAGAGGTTGCAGAGGTGGACGGCTCAGCTAATCTGAAACCCTAGAAAGTCTTCCATTCAGAAGTCTATTCTGCCCCAACCGAATTTCTAGCGTAACCCCGAACGGCCTGGCTAGCCATAATTCCAGGAACTTGTCATCCAGATAATAACGTTTTTGGGGATCTCTGGTCAGAAGTTGCCTTTTAATCAGTGAACGAGAGGCAGTCTGCACAGAGCTGACGGATCCAAGACCATGGCGGTTGATAAACTCTGCCGACATGATATTCATGGCAATTCCTTCAACTGCCACCGCAGAGAGAAGGGCCCTCTGGTTTGGTGTCAAAGATGAGAGCAAATCTTGATATGCATCTGTATTGGAAGTGAGTATCTCGTCAATCCTGTCGAAAATGAATTGCCTGCTGCACGCAACTCCTTCCGGGAGGAGGGAGAAAACAGTGTTCATAGCCCTCTGAAGATAATAGGTATATCCTTGTAAAAGGTCGTACAGATCAAAAACAGACTCCCTTTCTAGCTTTTTACCATATTCATTGAATAGTCTGATTGCGAAATCAGCATATACTTCCCGGCCAATGGGGGCAAGACTCATGTTTGCTGTACTTTGATAGAAAGGTCTCGATGCAGATCCGAACATCTGTGCCAGTACAGAACGCTCACTTCCTGAAAAGATAAAGTGAGTATTCCTCAGGAACTGAATCCTGGACCGCAAGACGGCCTCAACATTATTTTGCTCATAGTCAGCAATTTTCTGAAATTCGTCAATTGCAACTATACAAGGTTTGCTGGCTTTTTCCAAGTAGGAGAATATTTCATCCAAGGTCGCCTCAGGCTGTTTTATCTCGCCGATACCAACTGAGAATGATGGCAATCCGGATATCGGATCCAAAGTGAATACTCCTCTTAGAGAAACAAGGGAACGGAGAAAACCGGACAACTGATCCAAGCCCTTACGAGATAGTTTCCTAACAATTTCCTGCCCCAGTTTTTGAATTAACTCTTCAATAGAGGAAGTCTCGTAAATATCGATGTAGAATGTGTTGAAATGATCCTTGATTTCGGGTTGGTCGAATAGATGGTGAATCAACCCCGATTTACCCATCCTTCGTGGGGAAATCAACAAGACATTGCTGCCATTTAAAAGCAGTCGAAGAAGCGATTCTGTTTCTGTCTGCCTATCACAGAAATAATTATCCGGAATGACGGGGGACAGAAAAAACGGATTCAAGGGTCTTTTATTCTTAGCCATAGTTTTTATGTTCTGAGTACAAACCAGCACAATAATAAGAAAAGTGACTCAATTATGCAAATTAAATTATGTATAATAAATAATTCATCATAAATAATATCTTTCTAATTCTTACCCCTGCAGGAGCAAGTCAGGATCAAAATGCTGGATGACGGAGGCTTTTGACTTGTCGAAGATAAGATATTCAAAATCCCTGGATTTCTTGATGAGATCGGTTCTGGACAGCATTTCTGCGGCAGCTTCTTTTAGCTGTTCAATCGAGGAAATGCCGAACCGTGAAGCGAGGAAGTCAAGATCAGGACTCGTTTGTGACATCAAGAACATCGTGTCGTAAAAATCCCTGCCCTTCCCTCTTGAGAGCAGGGCAGCCCACTTCATTGCGCAGAGGACAGAGTCTGTCGGGACAGGGAACTGGAAATAAAAACCATCCAGGGAGATCATCTTCTTCTCCCGCTTATAGACGACGCCTTGATCCTGAGCCTCAATTTTCAGTACGAATTTACGGTTCCTCTCCGCTTCTGATGCCAGGCCAAGCGAGAAAAGATATTCAGGGAATAAGATTGTACGCCTCATGGCCGTCAGGTGACTGCTCTCGCTCTCCTTAGCCTCTGCTGGAAGCCCTTGACTGCGGAGAAACCTGACCACTCCGTCTGTCATGTCAGTAAACTCAATTCCAGAGAGACCCTTGCAATCAAAATCGAGATCCTCTGAAAACCGGTCTATCCCCTTTATCAAACGAAGGTTGGTCCCTCCTATGAAGGTCAGTTTTTCGACGTACTTAGTTTTCGCCAAATGATTCAGCACAAGAAGCTCGATGTACTATGAATAGTAGTCTGGGTATCTTGAGGGAAACCAGGATAAAATGCCTTGATTTGTTCAATTGAAAGCATGATCAGCGATATATCGATTCGACCAATTTCATACGAACTGCGAGGGCTTTTGACGCAGCTCTGTCAACGTATTCATTCATCTTGTCCCAGTTGAATTCTTCCTTCATGAAATCCTCATCAAGGCGAAGGTCCTCAATATCAGACTCGGATGAATATTCAGGATAAAGGTACAACAGGTCAAGCAGCGCCTTCTCTGCCGTTGCCATCATGTAAGGTACACGACTCGGGTCCGAGATGACTTCATAGCCGAAGAACATGTCCGGCTTGACTTTCCGGTATGAGAAAGTCCCTGCTTTTGAAGTGAATTCGGCAGTTTTGAGTGGCGAGATGCTGGTGACCGAATTGACCGTCTCAGGGATCATTTCGTAATAGGCTAAAGCCGAGAACAAACTGACATACGAAGGAGAATAGATAGAATTGGCAATGAACATCCTGTCAGAATGATCATTTGTTCGCTCAGGAAAGGCATACCAACCCTTGCGAAGTTTAATGAGTTTGCCTTCCGAAGTCCACCTTGACAGATTCGACGAAACCGACGCTCTTGGGGCATCGGCGAGGCCGTAGATGCTGAAACAGCATCGGGCAAGATTCTCATTTTTGAATTCGTAAAAATTCACCTTCGATTCTGATTTTTGGCAAATATACCAATAATCAGAAACATTTACAAATACTTAGGGTTTCCTTCTACACTCTATATTGCCCGCCACCACATTCGTTACCCAATCAGTTACCTCCGGGCTGATTGGGTAATATCGTTTTATTCATTTTTGCAGTTATCCTAATTGCCTGTAACTGCTTGTCTCTGAGCAAACGACGGCATTTATGAGTTGTTTTCAAATCGTTAGCCTTAACGGATTAATAGCGACGTAATCAACTGTAGTTCAATCACTTAGTATTGAAAAACGTTTTTTGGGCGTACAAACGACAAAGAGCATTAGTTGGGCAAAACCATTTACAAAAGGAAGAAATCAATAAATAATATATCATTATGAAAAGAGATCAATCTATTCCTCTAACCTACCAGCCGCCTCGTGTGAGGATGGTCTTCATGCTTGACATGGAGAGTCAGATTCTCAATCCGTCTAATGACCAGAAGAATCTGCTGAAGGTCGACCCTGTCCAGGAGCTTTACTATAAGGGTGAGGGCTCTGAGACTGAAGACTATCTTATCAAGATGTTCTAACCATTTAACAAGACAGGAAGTATGAAAACAAATCGAATTGCTATTGCATTGCTTGCAAGTGCGGCTTTGATGCTTTCCTCTTGTGATAATAGAGAGAAAGATTTCGAGGAGATTACTTTTGGCGAGGGCGAAGTGGCCTTCAGAATTGGAGAAGTAAAGACCCGTTCTGCAGCTGTCAACCAGTCAGAGACCATTCAGCTTGGAACAGTAAGGTCTGAAGACAGTTCGTTTATCCTCGAGGATGAAGTAACATCTCTGGACTTCGTTTCCAACGATCTTGCGACAAGAGGAACTCCTGCATTCACAGAGAACGTCAAGGCTCTTTACAAGACCTTTTACACAGTTGCCATGAAGGATAATGGCACAGCATCATTTGCGAAGAACACAGATCTTGTAAATGGAGTCGAGTACACCAACGAGAAAGACAATGTCTGGCACTATAATTACGGTGAGGACATCTGGGCCAACCTGCCAACTCACTTTTTCATGAGGATGCCGGGAAGTGCGCAGGGAGTAAATTTAGGGACTGCCCCTTATGACTTGAGTGACGGTTCAATTACCTTCAGTTATACATCTCCCTCAAACGCAGCTAATCAGACAGATATACTTTTTACTTCATACACTAGGACTGAAGAGAAGAATTGTGAGGATATCACTTTCTTCCATGCTCTTACAGGTGTAAAGTTCTCTAACTACTTCGACAACAAGCCCAGGGAGGCAGGGAAAAAGACCACTAAAACTATCATTAATAGCGTTACTATCCATGGTCTCAAGAACCAGGGTACATGTACTGTGACCCCTGATTTCACCAAGACTAGTCAGGACGTTGTATCATGGCAAGATGTTACCGGAAAAGCAGATTTCACCATTACTCTAGACGGTGACACAACTAATTACAAAGGAGGACAATATGGGCTCGACACCCTGCTTAAAAAGGACGCAATAGCCAGGAACCTCAACGACAAGGACGGTTCCCTCACTTTCTGGTTCATCCCTCAAGATCTGACCAGAGATGCAACTGACTCTGTCTATCTCGAAGTCGAGTTCGACGTCGAACTTGATGGTAAGAAGACATTCGAAGGCGTCAAGGTCACGGCCAACCTGAGCAAACTGCTCAAACCGGCCCATAGGGAATGGTTGGCAGGACAGCTCCATACCTTCACTCTCAGACCTACCAAGGTGGGTGTAGATATCGATGATGATCTTGAAGAATACGTAAAATCCGACGTAGTCGTAGAAAACACCGGAAATGTCTGGCAGTATGTACGTGTCAACATGATCGGTAACTGGTGGGGCAACCTTTGGAAGGAGAATGATAGCCAAGGTAATCCTGTCTATTATACGGATTCCACCATCCTTGCCGGTTATGCACATGCAACCGGAGATGAAGAGACTCCAGGATGGAATGACAAGGATGGTGATGAAATATATGGCGAATTCGTTAACCTGGTTGCAAAGAGTACAACAAGCAATCCTGTGGTAAACAGCCATGGCTGGGTAAGATTCGACAAATACTGGTATTATACCAAGCCTCTCGGTCCCGGCGATTCCGTGTCCGACACGTTCTTCGACAGTTACACAGTAGGACCTTCCCCTGAGTTTTGGATTCCTGATATCTTCGGTACCCGTCATGCTGCAGGCAATGTCCACTTGATCATGGATCTTATGGTCCAGTCCATAGAGGCTCCAATGACAGAGGATGGGGAGGAAACAACTGATTATATGCATGCCTGGGCTAAGGCTCTAGGATATGGTAATAACGTAGCCGCTCTTGATGATCTTTAATAGTAGATATTTTTGAAAACAGTTAACTAATTAAAGATATATGATTATGAATAATACATTTAATTATATTATAACCAAGGTGGCGTTCATATTCGCTGCCCTTCTATTCGGCTCAACTGCCTTCGCACAAGATGGTGCAGTACACTATGACAAGAGAGTCACTCAGGATCCTGATCCTAATGGAGTCTATACGATTAGCCTTGAAGCATACGTAACGGGATCCGTTACTGTTACTACTGAAACAAAACCTGCGGATATCATCCTAGCCCTGGATTACTCGTCATCGATGAGAGATGATATTAATAATCTGAGAAAAGCTGTAGCAACATTTGTCAATACTATAAAAGAAAGTAATGAGACTGTTGTTAAAGATGAAAATGGCGGTCATAGAATAGGTTTCGTGCTCTTCGACGGTAATGTTTATACTAATTCTTCTAATCTTAATACATTGTTGGATGTTGACGAGTTAACAGCTACTGTTACATCAAATTCTGGACAAGTGAGGGATAATACCAATACTGACCTTATTGGTTTCAGTATAGGAAGTGGTACTGGTTCCTATGAAGCTATAGCAATGGCGGATACAATGCTCCTGCATGCATTTAAAGCAGGGGATTATACTGACACAGATCGCTCCCGAACAGTGGTTATGTTTACAGATGGTGAGCCGTACTCTCCTACATTTAATAGGGATCAGCGTAGCTCAATGACAGGTTGTATCGATGCCGCTAACAGAATTAAGAATTCAACGGATTATTCTGCAACAATTTATACTGTTGGTCTCTTTACTGGTCATAACACTGCAGATGAAGTGACTACCTATATGAATTTCACATCATCGGACAACAAGACAGAGACAATGGCATGGGAGAATCGTGGAACCCCGGGGCGGCCAAGGTGGGTACTAATTAACCCAGAGACCCCTGTCAATGTTACGGGAGTATATTCAATAATCGTTTCCAATTCCAGTGCTTTGGCTAATATTTTTGACAGTATTGCATCTTCTTCTGGAGGCGAGTATTCGGCTAGTTCCGCATCATCTGTTTTAATCGATGTCGTAGCTACAAGTTTCGCCATTCCGGTTGATGCCGACTTGGGTAGTGTCAAGGTTTATAAGGTCCCTGCTGTCAAACCTTCGAAAGAAGCCATCCTTACATTCAATGAATCTGCCGCCGTTGAGATCACTGATCAAGTTGGCCTGACTACACCTCAAAGTGAAGGAGGTAAGGACAATGAGGTTCAGGTGACCGGATTTGATTATGGTGCAGAATGGTGTGGTTATGATGAAGAACATAATACTTCTCACGGTCATAAGTTGGTATTGACTATACCAATTACAGTTAACGATGATGCCGTGGGTGGTCCTCATGTCAATACGAACACCACAGATTCAAAGCTGATCATTAAGGACTCTGAAGGTAATGTTATCTCTGAGAATGTTTTCCCTCGCCCATATTTAAAGATCCCTGTAAACCTATGGATCCAAAAAACCGGATTGCTTGAAGATGATAGTGCGGTATTTAACCTTAGGCGTACACCTTATCTCGGCCCCGATGTAGATTACACTGCAAGTACTATTGTCTGGGAAGACTGGGGAGAAAAGGTGGTCTGTAATGCACAAACAATGAATGAAGAAGGTATCGTCAAGGTTAGCGGTCTTAGTCCTGACTATGTCTATAAGATTTACGAAGATGCATGGGGAGCCTTGGGCTACATCTATCAAGATGATGACACCCTTTATTCCGTAGGATCAGATGCTAAGAATCCGTTCGTGTTCGCTAATACTCCGAAGAAGGTAGTCTTTGACGAGGCAACAGTTCGTAACGTTTTCAAGAAAAAGGAAAAAGCAACTGATGCTAAATAATTATTCCTTATGATATGTATAAAGCACCCCATACCCACGGGTAGGGGTGCTTTTCTATTTATTATTCAATATGAAAGCAATCGAGAATAAAGAGCAAGAGTGCATCTATATCGCGCCCAAAACAGAGACTATTGTCATTAATAATGAAGCCGCAATAATAATGATGAGCGGGGAGAACACTGGCAACGAACCTGTCCCTGGCTATTAATCTATCTACTCATGAAGAAGCATTTTATCCTTTCTTTTGCGGCTGCAGCTGCATTGTGCTGCGCATGCTCCCAAGAGTCCGTCCTGTCTCCCAACCAGGCCCAGGAGATTGTCATTTCTGCATATTCAGGAGACGCTGCAGTGTCCAGGACTTCTATCGACGAGTATGGTAAGTTTTACTGGTCCCCTGGCGATCAGATCAGTCTGTTCTATGGTTATGGGGAGAATGGCGGAAGCCAGTTCACTTCTCTCAACTGGGAGAAAGCCCCGGCGGCCGATTTCACCGGATCAATCAACATAGTCACCGGCTCGTTCGAGAATGAGGAGGAAGGAATGTTCTGGGGAGTATATCCCTACAATGAGAACAACATCTGCACCGGCAGCTCCATCATAACTGAGGTGCCGGTAAAGCAATATGCTGCCGAAGGGACCTTCTCTGACGGACAGTTCGTCTCCATCGGACGCTCTCAAGGGCTGTCCATGGGATTTTACCATCTCTGTGGGGGAATATGGTTCTACCTTCAAAATCCTGGTATCACGAGGATTGAACTCACCGGCAACATGCCTGAGTTTAACAAGGAATATCTTGCAGGCAAGGTGGAAGTTGAGATAGACGATGAGAAGCACCCCTATGTTAGCAATTTCATAGAGCCTTCAACATCGGTCACTCTGTATCCGCCAAAGGGAGAAGAGTTCTTCAACACAGGGGTGAAATATCTCCTGGTCACATTGCCGGTGGAATTCGAGAACGGTTTCTCCGTCACCTTCTACAAAGAACAGGAGTCTTTGGTTGGAATAAGGAGGATTGAATCCAACATGGCTGTCCACCGTGCCTTGTTCCAGTGGAGCGATAAGCCGATTGACATCGACGTCGACTTCACTATAGACTACAGCGAAGACGTCGAATACTTTGACATAGAAAACACTGGTACCAGGCAATTCCTCGAGGAAGTTGACTATAGCGATGATCCCGACTACACGTACTCTAAAGTTGGGCAGTTCCCAGGAGATGACGAGCCTAATCCTGTAGAAATATATTGGGATGGAACAGCATCGTACATCCAACTGTCAACCTCATTATTCTTTATGGATGTCAAGGAAATACCTGTGTCCAATTCTCCGGCCTTAATATACAACCTCGTTCCGGGAGTCAAATACTACTACAGAGTTATCTCCGACAATGGTCAGCTACTGAAAGAATCATGTGCCACGCCTGTCGGACCAATGAGGATGATTAATGGGGTTACTAAGAATGTACGCGACCTTGGAGGATGGAAAGCCACGTCATACGACAAGGAATATGGCTACGAAATCACCAAGTCCATCAAATATGGAAGACTATACAGGGGTGGCACTATTGATAATATATCAAGCTCCGGATTGGAAATTCTCCAACAGGATCTTGGGGTGACCATGGATTTGGACTTGAGGGGGAAATACGAGTCCAACCATCAGAATTTTGATTGCAATTATGTCAATATTCCTGTGCCTGAATACCTTGGTGTCACATCAAGCAGTTCCAGCAGCATTGAAGAAGGAAGCACATTAAACCGTAATGCAATCCGGGAGATAATCAATTGGTTGAATAAGGATCGTGGATCGATTTATTTCCATTGTACCTATGGAGCAGATAGGACAGGAACTTTGGCCTTCCTTATCGAAGCCCTGCTTGGAGTCTCTGAGAGTGACTTATCAAAGGACTATGAACTCACCTACTACGCAGATTTGTCAAGCAGGACGAGAAATAATAATGGTTTCAAGAGGCTGATTCAGTACCTAAAGAGTTTCAATGGATCGACAATCAATGAATGCGTGGAAAACTGGGCAATGAGTGGTTCCAATCCATTGACTCAGGATGACATTGAAATGCTGAGAAGCCTCCTGCTAGAATAAAGTATGATTCGTTACAACTGCCCGGCCGTTACTCCGGGCCAGTCATCGGTCCTGAAAGGATGGGCGGGAAGGCCGGCAGAGTTGAAGAGGTTGCAGACAGGGTTGTCGGCCCAGCCATAGCGGACGGCAACGGGATGCGGGACTTCCTCAGAAGAGACGATTACCTCTTCGCCGTCAATCTTAGCAGTTGCCCAGTGCCAGACTTTATCAGCTCCGGCAATCTGGAATCCTGTCAACTCCCCTGCCTCTGCCCGACGGACAATGTCATAAGACATGGCATCAGAGCCGTAACGGGCTTCAGCAAACGAACCAGAAGGAACAGCACGAAGGCCTGATCCAACCGAAGAGAACTTGACACGTACGGCTCCATGTTCGAGTACATAAGACTCGAAACGTGGCCCGGAAGCCAGGACTGAACGCCCATAATCATTAGACAAAGCCAATATAGCCAGCCTGTCCCCTACTTCCTTCTTACGTACCGGATGGACATCCTCAGCTTCCCCAAGGTCTATGATACAGGCAACATCGGCCTTATCAAGAACTGAAGCAGCGATCGACTGTGCTTCCCTGAGCTCCGCCCAGGAGAATTCCCCTGGAACTGGACTGACAGGATGATAGCCGGTAATCTGGGTTATGTAGAATGGGAAATCATATCCCCATGCCGACCTCCAGTCAAGCACCATCGCGGACATCAGGTCGCGGTAGCGATATGCCCTGCCGGCATTGGATTCACCCTGGTACCAGATTGCGCCTTTGATTGCAAACGGAACCAGAGGCTTGATCATAGCGTTATAAAGCACGGAGGCGAGATTGGGTTCCCGGGCAGTACTCACCTTCCGGGAACCGAAATCGAGCGATTTCTTTACCTTCCACTCGCCGTCAAGGGGAATCTGAGTGCCGTCAGGTCCTTCGATATAAAGCTGGTCGGCTGCACCGTACAGGCCACCGTCACCATGGTCGTCAGTAACCCTTATGCAGAGGACGGAC
>JAEEGF010034005.1_pt1 | contig 11022 bp, 10 predicted proteins | sample 9134171 | NCBI WGS metagenome assembly JAEEGF01 (sample SAMN16246542, study PRJNA631951) | gut metagenome | biome: gut microbiome; feature: rumen; material: AP-attached | host: Bos | place: Iran: Karaj | collected 2018-10
AGGCCTTTGTTCCAGATCTCTTTTAAAGCCCACCACTCGGACTCGATGTAGTCGTCGTCATAGGTTACATAAGGGGGTTCCATGTCGGCCCAGAAGCCTACAAGTCCGGAGAAATCCTCCCACATTCCCTTGTATTTCCATACGGATTCCTTGCACTTTTTGATGAAAGGCTCCATGCCGTACTGCTCGATCTGGTCCTTGCCGTTCAGTCCGAGAAGCTTTTCCACTTCGAGCTCTACCGGAAGTCCGTGAGTATCCCAGCCGGCTTTTCTGGGCACCATATAGCCCTTCATGGTACGGTATCTGGGGATCATGTCCTTGATGACTCTGGTGAGTACGTGTCCGATGTGCGGCTTGCCGTTCGCTGTCGGCGGTCCGTCATAGAAAGTATAGGTCTCGCCCTGCTTGCGGGATTCTATGCTCTTTTCAAAGATCTTGTTTTCCTGCCAGAAAGAAAGCACTTCCTTTTCTCTCTCGACAAAATTCATGTTGGTGTCTACTTTGTTGTACATGTGTCATTCTCCTTCTTGGAGTCTTTTTTATTGAATACGAAATCAAACGCGCCGCGGCGGACGTCTTTTCTTTTGTTCTTGCGGTCGCAGAGGACCTCGGCGATCCTGTCGGCGATACGCTGCTTTACCATCTCGGCTATCTCCTGAGTGCGCATTCCCTCATATTCCTCATAGTAAATGGGAGGAAGGAAGTGTACCTCGGTCCTGATGATGCCTATGCGGATGCCTTCAAATGCTTTGTAGGAATCCACAAGCGCCACCGGAACGATGGGTGTTTTTGATTTGAGCGAAGCCTTGAAACATCCGGGCTTGAATTCCTGCAAATTGTTGTGATTGTGATTGTAGCCGCCTTCCGGGAAGATAAGGAAAGGCTTTCCTGCGGCAGCTTCTTCTGCCATCTCGTTGATGATCTTGATGCCGCTCCTCGGATCATTGAGCACCAGGCGTTTTCCGTCGCAGATGTCTATGATCTGGCGGGTGAGCGGGACATAGGATTTTGCCTCATCCATAACGATGGAGAGAAGTCTCTGCTGTGCCTGGAAAATGCCGAGCGCATCCCATTTTCCCTGATGGTTCGAATACATGATGTAGCCGCCCTCGGGCGGGATGTTTTCGGATCCGAAGACCTTTGTGACAACGCCTATCGATATCCTGATAAGGCGTATGACCTTTTTGATGGCCTTGATCTTTTGTTCCTCTGTGTATTTGTCTTTGTTCCTTGCTATCTTTTCGAGGTTTGACAAAATGTGGGGGATCCTTATGAGGTTGATAAAGATCGCCCAATAAAATCTGTACATATCTCCTCCGCAGCGCAGCTGCGGAGAGCCCCGCGGCTTTGAGCGCTATCATTGAAATGCCGGAGGCATTTCGATCCAAAATTCCTCCGTTATAATCGAAAATTTTATCACAAATCAAGTGTAATATACAACATAAATTTTTTATGGCCTTGTTTTGTTTGATTTCCCATTTAAAAAGTGTTATAGTGTACAATGATTTTTTGTGTTCATTTTTAAGGGGAGAATAAAATGGCCATAACAAAGGAAAATCTCACGCTTCTGACCGATTTCTACGAGATCACGATGATGCAGGGGTATTTCAGGAACAAAAAGAACAATGACATCGTGGTATTTGACGCTTTTTACCGCGAAAATCCCTGTCAGGGCGGCTATGCTGTCTGCGCGGGGCTTGAACAGGTCATAGATTATATAAAAGGTCTCAGCTTCAGCGGTGAAGACATTGAGTATCTCCGCGCGCAGAAATGCTTTGATGAGGAGTTTTTGTCCTATCTTTCGACATTCCGCTTTTCCGGAGATATCTATGCCATACCCGAGGGCTCCGTGGTGTTCCCTCGTGAGCCGCTCGTAAAGGTGGTCGCTCCGATCATGGAAGCCCAGCTTGTGGAGACCGCAATACTCACGCTGATAAACCACCAGAGCCTCATCGCCACAAAGGCCGCAAGAGTGTGCCTTGCCGCAAAGGGCGATCCGGTAATGGAATTCGGACTTCGCCGCGCGCAGGGTCCCGATGCGGGCACACTCGGCGCCAGGGCCGCAGTCATCGCAGGCTGCGCGGGAACGAGCAACGTCCTTTCCGCAAAGCTTTTTGACATTCCGGCTCTCGGAACTCATGCCCACAGCTGGATCATGAGTTTTGATTCTGAGCTTGAAGCATTTGAAAAATATGCGGAATGTTTCCCGGACAATGTCACACTTCTTGTGGACACCTACGACACGCTCCGCTCCGGTGTTCCGAACGCTATAAAGGTCTTTGAAAAGCTCCGCGCCGATGGGAAGCTTCCTGTGAGATACGGCATAAGGCTCGATTCCGGAGACCTTGCCTATCTTTCAAAAAAAGCCAGAAAAATGCTCGACGCGGCAGGCTTTACCAGTGCCGGCATCTGCGTTTCGGGCGACCTTGACGAATATCTCATAGAATCGCTAAAGAGCCAGGGCTGCGCCGTAAATTCCTGGGGTGTGGGCACAAACCTCATCACCTCCAAGGACTGGCCCGCTTTCGGCGGAGTATACAAGCTTGCCGCCATCAAAAAAGACGGGAAGTTCATTCCCCGCATAAAGCTCTCGGAAAATCCGGTAAAGATCACAAATCCCGGGAACAAGACAGTATTCAGGCTTTATGACAAGGAGACGGGAAAGATCCGCGCGGATCTTATCGCCTTTGCGGACGAAAAGATAGATGAAACAAAGGATCTTCGCATTTTCGATCCCAATGCCACATGGAAACACACCACTCTCGAAGCCGGCACCTACAGCGTCCGCGAGATGCTCGTTCCGGTATTTCTGAACGGAAAATGTGTATACGAGACTCCGGCGGTAATGGACATCAGGCGCTATTGCGCTTCGGAACTCGATACCCTCTGGGACGAGACAAAGCGCTTTGTTAACCCGCACGAGGTCTATGTGGATCTTTCGGACCGCCTCTATGAGTGCAAGCAAAAGCTTCTCTCGGAGTACAACAAGTAACAAAGCGGCTTGGGCCTTGCCCACAACCGAAAAGGAAGATAAATAAATGATCATCAGTTCAAAATTTAAAGCTATCATCACCTTGATCCTGCTCATAGCGTCAGCGTTCGCGTTTGCGGGATGCGAAGGGTTCTTTGCGTCACCGCAGGAACTTTTCACCGACGGCACGCCCACGCCCGTTCCCAAGGCAACGGATGTGATCCCGACAGTAGTCACGGTGACAAACACAAGTGAAGCAACTCCCACCGCGGAGGTAAAACCCACGGAAGGCGGAGTCCCGTCTGTAACCGACACGCCGACACCTGTTCCCACGGACACTCCCGTGCCAACAGCCACTCCTACCCCCATTCCCACCGTTGAAGCACATCCTGCGGAAGTGAACACGGATTACCAGAACAGTTACACCTTCATCGTTGACCGTGCTTATCCGCTTCCTTCGACATATGAGCCCGATGACCTCGTGCCGCTTTCGGAATGTGCTCTCGACTATGACAGTCTGACAGATCCCAAGCACAAAATGCGAAAGGTCGCGGCAGAAGCACTCACCGAGATGTTCAACGCGGCAAAAGAGGAGGATATCCATCTTGTCGCAGTTTCAGGCTATCGCTCCTTTGAGCGCCAGTACACCATTTACGGACACTGCCTCATGGTCTATTCGCTGAAGCATACGAACCGCTATTCCGCGGTGCCCGGTTCAAGCGAACACCAGACAGGACTTGCGATGGACCTCTCCTGTGAATCCGCGCACAACGATCTGATCGATGAATTTGCGGACACGCCTGAAGGTCAGTGGGTATACGAGCACTGCTGGGAATATGGTTTCATCATCCGTTACACCAAAGGAAAGACCGACATCACAGGCTATGCGTTTGAGCCCTGGCATGTAAGATATGTCGGCGTTCCGCTTGCATACTATCTCACCCAGAACGGCATAACACTTGAAGAATATTACGGCGTGCACGATCCCTACGATGAAGAGTACTTAAGCACTCACGCGCTCATCGACACGCATACGCTTAAATACCACAAGCTCTATGCTTCCTATTCATCTGCCGAGCTCATCCTCACCGCAGCCGGAAACGGCTGGGAAGATCCAAAGACAGGATATCCCCGCCTTGTTCTCCCCGTTAAGGACGCCAAGGGCAAAAACATCAAAAACGCAAAGGGAAAGCTTGTATACGACGTTCCTCTCACAAACATCTTCGGAGAGTATTATCTCAATGCGGACGGCTCTGTGATGATGAAGGAAGTGCTTCGTGACGCCGCGGGAAACCCGGTGCTCGACAACGACAAAAATCCCATATTCCTTGAGCCTCTGGTCGAAGGCGACGGCTCATTTGTAAGAGACGCATCGGGAAAGATCGTCACCAGAAAGCTGCTCACCGACAGCGCGGGAAACCTGTGGCTTGACGAAAACGGGCGCCCGATACAGCTTGTTCCTCTCCGCGACGACAACACTTATCTTGTCTACAACGAAAGCGGCGAGCTCATCTATTTCACTCCGTTCCAGAATGCGGAGCACTGGGGTGACGGGACCGGGCAGGATTATGAGACAAAGCCCGACGGTTCGCTCTTTTTCTCGCAGTGGTATTACACCGCCGCAAATATCGAAAAAACGATAGCCATCACCGAAGCCGGTGTGGTTCCCGAAAACAAGTAACGGAGGATCTTTACCAGAAATGTTAGGACTTATATTTGCGGGAACAGCATTCATACTCTTTCTTGTGCTGTTTCTGCCCGTACTCGGTGTGCTTCTTCTGATACACCGCAAAAACCCCGGCCTTGCCGCAAAGATAGGGCAGCCGATCGTTAAATATGCTTTCAGGTTTGTGATGTTTTTTACCGGAACAAAGACATACCGTTTCGGCCTTGAGAACATCCCGAAGGATCGCCCTGTGATGTTTGCTTCGAACCACAGAGGCATCCTCGATTCGGCCCTTGCTTACGGCTCTCTTCCCGTTCTTGCGGGCTTTGTTGCCAAGAAATCGGTCAAAAAAGCGCCCATCTTCGCGCTTTGGATGAAAGTGCTGAACTGCTATTTCCTCGACCGTGACGACCCGAGAGACGGCATAAAGATGATACTGAACAGCGTTGACGAGATAAAGGCCGGCCGCTCGGTATTCATCGCTCCCGAAGGCACACGCAGCAAGACAGAAGATATGAACCCCTTCAAGGAAGGCAGCTTCAAGATGGCCACAAAGACGGGCTGTCCCATCATTCCGGTCGCAATGTCAGGTGCGGACGATGTTTTTGAAAACTCCAAGCCCTTTGTAAAGCGTGCAGTCACCGTCATCCAATACGGCGAGCCCATCTATCTCGATCAGCTCACCGATGAACAGCGTAAGTTCGTCGGCGCATACACTCAGGAAAAAGTTGCGGAAATGCTGAAGACACACGAAAAGTACATCTACAACAATCCGACTCAGAAAAAGCGCCGTAAGGAAGCGGCAAAACAGAATGCCTGAGTTTCGCATAAACATTTTTTAAGATATCATTTACGGAGGTTCTCTTATGTTTTTACCTTTATTTGCAGTCCTTGCTGCCATCCCCACATGGACGATAGTCATGATAATCATCCTTGTGGTGCTCATAGCCGGCGTTGTGGCACTCATGATCGTCGGAAGCCGCATGCAGAAGAAGCAGCAGGAAGCCGAAGCCAACATGATGGTCGGCGCCCAGACGGTCTCAATGCTCATCATCGACAAGAAAAAAATGAGGCTTAAGGACGCAGGCTTTCCCGACGTGGTCGTTCAGCAGACCCCCAAGTATCTGCGTGCTTCAAAGGTTCCCGTTGTAAAAGCCAAGGTCGGCCCTCAGGTACACTCACTTATGTGCGACGCAAAGATCTTTGACAGCATTCCCGTAAAGAAGGAAGTCAAGGCAGTCATCAACGGCATCTACATCATCAGTGTCCGTGGCCTTCGCGGTCCTCTCGAGGCTCCGAAGGAAAAGCAGAAATTCTTTGACCGCCTTCTTACCAAGGCACGTAAAAAAGTCGACGAAGCAAACAGCACAGCCGCTGCCCGGAACGGAAAAACAAAGAAAAAGTGATTTCAGATGGTCATTCAGATAGACGGATATAACGTAAACTACAACATTTCGGTCTGCAGCGCCGCACCCGACAGATATGCGGTTATCCTGCAGGGCTGGGGCACCACCATGAAGGTCTACGACTCCGTGGTAAGCGCCATAAACCACAAGTATACCGTGGTGACCCTCGATCTCCCGGGATTCGGCGAGAGCACCGAACCCCGTGAAGCGTGGAGCGTATCGGATTACACGGACTTTTTCATCCGGTTCCTCGAAGCGCTCGGCATCAAAAGCTGCACGCTCATCGGCCATTCCTATGGCGGCAGGATGATCATAACCCTTGCGAGCCGTGAAAATTGCCCGGTAACACTTGAAAAACTGGTACTCGTGGACAGCGCCGGGATCCTGCCCAAAAAGACTTTTTCAAAAAAAGTAAAGGTCGCACGCTACAAGATTCTTAAAAAGCTTGCGGGACTAAAGATCGCAAAGCTCCTTTTCGGAAATCTCATAGACGATTGGAAGAGCCGTCAGGGCTCCGAGGACTACAGGAACGCCTCTCCCGTCATGCGTCAGTGCCTTGTAAAAGCGGTGAACGAGGACCTTACGGAACGCCTTCCCCGCATAAAGCAGGAAACGCTTCTCATCTGGGGCGACAAGGATACCGCGACTCCCTTAAGCGACGGTCAGAAAATGGACGAACTCATCCCGAATTCGGGTCTTGCCGTGATACAGGGGACCGGACACTACTCATTCCTCGAACAGCCCGTGGTGTTCAAAAATATAATCAATGCGTTTTTATAATGTTTTGCAATGGAAAAGATAACAGCCATACTGATACCAACAATATACAGCCTCTGCTTTGTATTTAATTTTGTTCTCTGCGTCCGCTACAACATGCACATGCTGCAGCTCAACGGCTACAAGACCGGAGAACACATGCGGTGGCTCAAAAAGAATCTGCTCCGTCAGCGGTTTTTCGTCGTTTACGGAGTTTCTTTTGCCTTAGCGCTCATATTTGTGATCCTTAGGGCAAACGTGCTCTTTATGCTGATCCCCGCGGCGCTCTCTCTGCTGCCGCTCGTGGGATACAATGTCTTAAGGCTCACAAACACAAAGAAAAAGCTTGTTTTCACCATGCGCGTAAAAAGGCTCATCGCAGCCTATGCAGTGATCGTTGCGCTTATCGGCATCGGCACATCCTTCATCGCGCACAACTTATTTTTCTGCGCTCCGCCCTTTATGCTGCTCGTCACGCCCTTTTTCCTTCCCTTTGTGAATTTCCTCATGAAGCCTGTTGAAAAGGCCGTCGGGAATTCGTTCATAAACGACGCGAAAAGAAAGCTTAAAGAAAACCCCGGCCTTGTGATCATCGGGATCACGGGAAGCTACGGAAAGACAAGCTTAAAGTTTTATCTTACTGAGCTTTTGAAACAGAAATATGACGTTCTCTGTACTCCCGAGAGCTTCAACACTCCGATGGGCGTTGTGAGAACCATCAGGGAACACTTAAAGCCCACGCATCAGATCTTTGTATGTGAGATGGGCGCACGCCATGTGGGTGACATCAAGGAGATCTGCGACATCGTTCATCCTCATCACGGCGTCATCACTTCTGTGGGCCCGCAGCACCTTGAGACCTTTTTTACGATCGACAACGTGAGAAAGACCAAGTTTGAGCTTGCGGAAAGCCTTCCCGAAAACGGAAAGCTCTTCCTTAACGCGGATTCCGCAGAGATCACCAGGCAGGATGGTAATTACAACCGCATATGGTACGGCATCGAGGAGAAATTTGGGTTTTACGCAAAAGACATTGAGCTCACCCCTCTCGGGACCGATTTTACCGTAGTCTCGCCTGAGGGAGAGACCGAACGCTTTCACACAAAGCTCATAGGCTCCATAAATGTCCTTAACCTCGTGGGTGCCATAGCTGTCGCGAACTCTTTTGACATCCCGATGAACGAGCTTAAGATCGCGGTGCGCCGTATCGCACCTGTGCCGCACAGACTTGAGCTCAAAGAAGCGGGCGCACTCACGGTGATCGACGACGCCTTCAATTCAAACCCCGTGGGATCAAAAGCCGCGGTTGAGACGCTGAAACTCTTCCCCGGCACCAGGATACTGATCACTCCGGGAATGGTGGAACTCGGCAAAAAAGAGGACGAGCTTCATTACAAGTTCGGAACCTACGCCGCTGACTGCTGCGACTACATCCTGCTGGTAAACCCTTACCGCACGGGAAAGATCAAACAAGGCGCGCTGGAATCCGGATTTGACGAAAAGAGGCTCAGGGAATTTGACAAGTTCACCGACGCTTTTGCATTTGCGTCGTCCTTAAAGACAGCGGATCACAAATACATTCTTCTTGAAAATGACCTTCCGGACAACTATTGATCCGGGATCAAAATAAGACAGAAAGACAGGTTACAGAAAATGATAAATCTTGCAGTATTGTTCGGCGGGCGCTCCGTAGAGCATGAGGTATCGGTCATCTCGGCCATCCAGGCCATCCAGAACATGGACAGAGAGCGTTTCAACATCATCCCTGTGTACATCACAAAGCAGAACGACATGTACACAGGCGATCACCTGACCGATATAGCCGAATACAAGGATATCCCCGCACTTATAAAGAAGTCGCAGAAAGTGGTGTTTATCAACACGGGAGAGATTGTGGAGCTTGTGGCTTTTCCTCCAAAAAAATTCGGAAAAAACAAGACAATCCCCATCGATGTGGCTTTCCCCATCGTACACGGCACAAACGTTGAGGACGGCACCCTGCAGGGCTTTCTCAAGCACCTCGGACTTCCCGTATGCGGCTGCGATGTAATGAGTTCGGCGATCGGCATGGACAAATACATCCAGAAGACCGTGTTAAAATACAACAGCATTCCTGTGCTCGACTGTCTCATGTTCACGCTCTCCGACTACAAGGATGTTGAAAAGATGGCCGACACCATAGAGGCGCACTTCAAATATCCCGTGATCGTAAAAGCCGCAAACCTCGGTTCAAGCGTTGGCATCTCCGTTGCGGGAGACAGAAACGCACTCCTCCGCTCCATCGACGATTCCTTTACCTATGCAAAAAAAGTGATCGTCGAGCACGCCATCTCAAACCTTCGTGAGATCAACTGTTCGGTGCTCGGAGATGAAAACGAAGCTGAAGCCTCCGAGATCGAGGAGCCTTTCCATTCCAAAGAGATCCTGAGCTACAAGGACAAATACCAGTCAAACGCCAAGGGCGGTTCAAAGGGCATGGCGGGAGTATCAAGGCAGATCCCCGCGGACGTTCCCGCAGAGCTCCGTGACCGCATAAGAGACCTTGCCGTAAGGAGCTTTAAAGTACTTGGATGCCGCGGCGTTGCGCGTATCGATTTCATGATAGACGTTGATACGAATGAGCTTTATTTCAACGAGATAAACACGATCCCCGGATCTCTTGCATTTTACCTGTGGGAGCCTCTGGGAGTACACTACAAAGAGCTTTTGAACCGCATTGTTGACCTTGCGCTCAAGGCAAAACGCGAAGAAAGCGCCATCACATTCTCCTTTGACACCAATATCCTGTCAACCACAAGCTTTGGCGGAGCAAAGGGATCCAAAGGCGCAAAATCATGATTTCTGACTTATGAGAAAAGATGTACTGATCACAATTTCAGGAGTGCAGCCCGGTATGGGAAACGAAGACGCTGTGGAGATCACAAGCGTAGGGACCTGCATGCACCGCGACAATACCTGGTATCTCACCTATGAGGAAGCGGACGACAGCGGAAACCTTTCCAAGTGCCGCATAAAAGCAGCCGATGATCTGATCGTCCTTGAAAAGACCGGGCACGTCACCACCCGCATGGAATTCACTCCGGGACAGGTATATGAAGCCGTATATCAGACTCCGTACGGCGAGTTTGACTTAAAAATGCTGACACGCGAGGTCGTGTTCCCGGACACCGACGAATATCTCGCGGTAAATCTCATCTACGAGCTTGGGATAAACGGTGAATATGTGTCAGACTGCAGGCTTTCGATCACAGTCGCCGAAATGGAGTGACCCGGTTTCGTTCGCAAATGCATAAATTAAGCAAAATAAATACAGTCCCGCAGATGTGGGACTGTATTTTGTGTTTTCGTCTTTCGCTTTCGGTCTGCTACAGCACTTTTTTCATCAGCCGAACTGAAGCTGGATATCCTTTGTGTAGACATCAAAGTAGCTGTAAGAAGCTGTTTTAATGGTATCTGCTGCCTCATCGAGCTTGATGGTAAAAAGGCACGGATAGGTCTCGGTTATGGTACCCTCCACAACTGCATACCTGTTTCTCCCCATGTTCTTTGTTACCTTCACGTGATTTCCTACGTTGCCACGAATATTGCGGACAACAGCTCCCATATCGCCTGCCTGCTTCATTTCATGCTCCTCCTGCGGAAAACCGCCCCATTATTCCCTTATGATTTTCTACCCAAAACCACAAGGGTTTGTGACAAAAATCTTACCGCACTACTATATCATGTGGTAAATTGTTTGTCAAGAAAGTTTAGGGATTGTTAAGAAACTATTTTACATATATGTAGTGGTCGGGACCTATGTCCCACCTCCACATATTGTGTTTCACCCCCTCAAAATGGGGGTTATGAGCATGCCAAAGCAGTATGATGCCAAATTGATAATAAAAGCGTATAAAAATGCATTTTTGAGTGACAACGGTTTCACTTTAAAACCGCCTGACCGTCTTAATCTGTAGATCAAAAGCCCCTCAACGACAACGACCGCAGCTTCAAGGAGCAACATGACAACGGTCGGCCAAGGTCCCGAAAGGAGTGGATAAAGTCCCCTGTACAAGAGGTTTACCGCAGGATTTGTCAGCACATTTATGAAAAAAACGTATTTTACCCAGGCAAAATCCCTGGACTGCAGCGCCGCAAGCCCGCATTCCACAAGTACAGTGAAGAACAGTGCTTTAAGATAATACAACATGTTTGCCCTTTCCTTTGTACGCTCCTGCTGCGAT
>JAEEGF010077455.1_pt1 | contig 11022 bp, 8 predicted proteins | sample 9134171 | NCBI WGS metagenome assembly JAEEGF01 (sample SAMN16246542, study PRJNA631951) | gut metagenome | biome: gut microbiome; feature: rumen; material: AP-attached | host: Bos | place: Iran: Karaj | collected 2018-10
TGACTCCTCGGATATTTTTCTCCACATCTTTTCTCGGTACCATGATCTGATGTCCGCAGCCCTGGCACTTAAGCCTAAAGTCTGCCCCCACTCTTAGAACCTCCCATTCAAAGCTCCCGCAAGGATGTTTCTTCTTTAATTTAACGATATTTCCTACCTGTATATCCATTTCATTCCTACTAATCGTAAAAAAATTCTTATGATAATTCAATTCCCTGAAGGTCTGCCAGATGCCTGAACACTTCCCCTATTTTTGCTTTTATAATAACCGTATTCTCTGCCTTTCTGACGCCGATCTCACTTTCATTGATTACAACAAGGTTTTTACCTCTGAAATAATTAATAAAAGAAGCAGCCGGATAAACTGTAAGGGACGTCCCTCCAATTATCAGCATTTTCGCTCTTGCAATAGCATCTATAGCACCTGAAACCTGGTCCTCAGGAAGTCCTTCTTCGTAAAGAGTAATATCAGGACGGATATTTCCTCCGCAGCTACACTTTGGAATTGGTTCCTCTGACTCAAAAATGTAGTCCTCAGGATATTCTTTTCCACAGCTCATACAGTAGTTCCTAAGAGCACTTCCGTGGATCTCATATACTCTTTTGCTACCGGCCTTCTGATGAAGTCCGTCAATATTCTGTGTAACCACTCCCTTAAGCTTGCCCATTTCTTCCAGCTTTGCCAGATATTTATGAGCATCATTAGGCTCTATATTTCTGGTGTCCATCTTCTGCCTGTGGAACTCATAATAAACCTTAGGCTCATACACAAGACAGCTATGGCTAAGAAGATACTCTGGCTGATACATATCAAAACGCACGTCATGCTGATTATATAGGCCATTTTTACTTCTAAAGTCCGGTATTCCACTCTCGGTAGACACACCAGCACCACCAAAGAAAACTATATTATCGCATTCATCGATAAGTCCCTTTAATTCTTCAATCTGAGTTTTTACCTCATCTGTCATTAACTATCCCCCCTTTCATAAAACCTTTTATATAGGATTCATCATTTTCTATATAATGCTTCTCTTATTTTATCATATTTTCTTAGAAAAAGACTTCGATGTATAAGCACCGCTGGGCATTTCAAACATATAGATGCGAATCATACGCACGAGTACGTAAATTCATGAGTATAAAAAATCAGAGAAGTTTTTCTATATATGGTTTACCAATTTTAAACCATAGAAAAACTTCTCTGTATTTTTACCATGAATTAAATTCTATTACTGAAGACGTGTTGTCTTTCCATCGTTGAACATCTGCTGTCTCTCATCGATAACTTCCTGATATCCAGCATCAAGATACTTCTGTGAAAGCTCATCATAAAGAGCATCAAACTCTTCTGGCTTGCACATTACAAGCTTATCTCTGTACTCAGGATAAATTTCTTCCTTGAGTGATGTACCATACTCAGTTACAGCATCAAGTGCGCCGCCGAACAAGCAGTCAACGTTTGCATAGCCAGACTCATAAAGAGCAAGCTGTCCCTTGTAGTTTGCTAGAATGTCCTCGTAGAAGTCCTGAGGAAGTCCCTGAGGATTGATAGCCTTGATGTCCTTCTCGATATCGCCAAATGACTTAGAAGCTGTAACAACCATCCAGTAGTCAACGTTGTTGTTGTGACCCTGCTGCTCTTCAAGACCAGTCTGATCACCAACTGCTACAGGGTTGCCGTTCTCATCATAGTTGAAGTTCTTTCCTTCGATACCCCATGTCATTGTGAAGAGGTTCTCATCCTGAGCCATCCACTCAAGGTACATCTCACCAGCCTTAACCTCATCCTCTGTTGCGTTGTTTGCGAATGCAACCATAGCGCCGAAGATGTTGTTTGGTCTGAATGCGTTGCTTGATCCCCATGTAGGATCCTGTGTGAACTTGCTGTCGCATACTACTACTCCAAGCTCAGCATCTGGGTTGTTCTGATAGAAAGAATTAAGTACATCCATAGTTGATGAAACGTATCCTGACCACTGGAAAGCCTTGCCGTTTACGAAGTCAGCGTTTACATCATCAACACTTCTGAGGTAGTACTCAGGATTAATGTATCCCTTGTTGAAGAGCTCGTTATTCCACTTAAGAAGTCTCTTCTGAGCCTCTGTTGAAAGAGCTGGGATCTGGTAGTCACCTGTTGTAACCCATGTTGTCTCATCCTGTGGATAATCTCTATAGCCATAGTTCTGGTCAGCACCTGCACCAGCTACCTTTGATCCTGAAAGAGGATACTCATGTCCGTTAGCTACCATCTTTTCAAGTGCTGCAAGCATATCTGTGCTTGTTGCAGGATACTTCTCATCAAGTCCGGCTTCCTTAAGCCAGTCCTTACGATACCATGTTACGAAGGTATAGTTTGTGTTACCATAAGGTCTCTTACCAAGAACCATGTAGTCCTCGTCGCCAAGCTTTGTGTAGCCTGTAAGGCCGTTGTCTTCCATGTTCTTCCAGTATGTAGGAGCGATAGTCTTGAACTGCTCGATATCGATTGGCTGAAGATATCCATCAGCTGCCCATGTAGCAAGCTTGTCATAGTCATACTCCATGCAAAGAGTAGGAAGTGTGTTTGTTGAAGCAAGCATAGCGTAGTCTGTCATAACGTCTGAACGTGTGATTCCAACGTACTGAACCTTGATGTTGTACTTGTCGCCGAAGTTCTCCTGTACCCACTTTGTCCAATAGTTGTTCTCAACATCTGAGCATCCGTTTCCGTTGTCTCCTCTGTCGTAAACAGCTACACGAAGTGTTACTTCGTTATCGAATGGTGTCCATCCATCGATACCTGCAACTGTCTCAGCTGGAGTCTCTGCAGCAGTCTCTGCAGCAGTCTCTGTTGCTGTCTCAGTCTTTGTTTCAGCTGTCTCTGTTTTTTCTTCTGTCTGTGCAGGTGCTGGCTCTGCTGTGTTTCCGCCACATCCTGCAAGTGTACCTGCTACCATTGCTGAAGCAAGTGCAAGTGAAAATACCTTTTTTAACCCTTTCATACTTTCCCTCCTTATAAGTAAGAAAATAAATTTTATCCAATACCGTTTTACGGTTTCGAATCAATAAGGAACTTCCGCTCTCGCACACAGTGCTCGCCGGAAGACGTTCGAACTAGCTTCGTAAAAACCTCAGCAAGTTCTCTCAGCCCTTTACCGCGCCAATCATAGTACCCTGAACAAAGTATTTCTGAAGGAACGGATAGATTATGATGATAGGAATAGTTACAAACATGATGCAGGCTGCCTGAAGAACCTCGGGTGTTGACTGTGCAACTCCGCCTGTATCAGCAAGTGAAGCATTCTGTGCCTCTGTAGCTGACGCAACCAGCTGATAAAGCTTGTACTGGATCATCTTAAGGTCAGCAGATCTTGTAAAGTACATGTTGTCCGCGTATGCATTCCAACGTCCTACTGCGTAGAACAGTGAAAGCGTCGCCAAAATAGGCTTTGAAAGCGGAAGTACTATTTTCCAGAGAATCTGGAAATTGGTAGCTCCATCGAGGAACGCTGATTCCTCCAAGCTGTCCGGAATAGTACTCTGGAAAAAGTTCTTCATGATAAGCATATTGTAAGGTGAATATATAAGGGGCAGAATAAGTACCCAAAATGTATCCAGAATATGCAGCTGATAGTACAGGATGTATGAAGGAATAATACCTGCTGTGAAATACATAGGAACCATCAGCAAAAATGTAAGAACCGGTTTTCCTTTAAGTCTTTTCTTGGATAACGGATATGCTGCGCAGGTACAAACGATCATACCAAGCAGTGTAAAAAGAAGTGTTACCCAAACTGAAAAGATCATTGATTTTGTCATTGACTCATCCGCAAAAACTCTTGTGAATGCGTCAAAGGTTATATCCTTTGGCCAGAAATATACTGACTGCGACATTACTGCGGTGTTTCCTGAAATGGACTTTGCTGCTACATGAATAAATGGTAAAACACATGTTGCGCAAAGAAGTACGATGAGCAGCATCATTATCGCGTCGCTTATTTTAAATCCAACAACGGCGTGGGCTCCTCCGGCTGAAAAGCTCTCCTCGCCATTTTTGTTCTTTTTCTTCCCCATCTTGTCCTCCATAAGCCTTATAATAAGCCATCTTCGCCAAGCTTCTTGGCGATTCTGTCAGAAATAAGTACCAATATTACGCCGATTACCGACTGGAACAAACCAACCGCTGTGGCCTGACTGAACTTGTTGTTTCCAATACCTTTGTTAAAGATATAAACAGCAAGCTGATACTGGAATTCCTTAACCTGAGTGTTTCCAAGTGAGGTAAGTCTTTCAAGGTTACTGCCCATAACACGACCTAAGTTCATAATAAGAAGTGTTACAATTGTGCTTCTGATACCTGGCAGTGTGATATGGATCATTCTCTGCCAGCGGTTCGCACCATCGATCATTGCAGCTTCATATAATTCTCCGCTTATACCTGTGATAGCTGCAAGATAAAGGATTGTGCCCCAGCCCATTCCCTGCCAAACGCCAATCAGCAGATAAGTTACTGCCCAGTGCCATTTTTCATTAAGGAACGGAATACCTTGTGTAATAAGTCCTGCATGCTGAAGTGCTACATTTACCAGTCCGCTTGAAGGCTTGAACATTGTAAGTGCTACGCTTCCGATGATAGCCCAGGATAAAAAGTGTGGCAGATAAAGAATTGTCTGTGAAACCTTCTTAAATCTGGGATATCTAAGTTCGTTAAGGATAAGTGCCAAAATAATCGGCATTGGAAATCCAACAAGCAGATCAAGGATATTGAATACAATTGAGTTTCTAAGTGCTCTTGTAAAATCGGCATCCTTAAAAACTTTTCGGAATGTATCAAGTCCAACCCACTTACTTCCCGCATATCCTTTCGCCGGTTTGTAATCCATGAACGCCATTCTCAGGCCCGGATACGCACCATAGCAAAAAACAATTACCAAAATCAGTGGAATCAACAAAAGAAGATATAACTGCCAATCGCGCTTTAGTGCACTCTTCCAGGATGTCTTCGTCCTGACGACAGCTCCCCCTTTGCCTTTTTTTTCATTTTTCATACCTTTATTGCCCCTTCCCCTTGTATATGACAATCCTAAAATAATTAAGTCTTTATATCTAATCACTTAGTTAAAAAAGCTTTGCATAAACAACCATTTAACACAAAAGTTTTAGTGTGATGTGTCGCTTATCCCCAAAAGGAATGTATATTTTTTGTGCACTTTTACTACTGTAACGTTTTCGTAATTTCAACAAAAGTATGGCTGGAGGAGTGGCCCCTTGGGCCACTCCTCCAGCCATCATATTCCACTTACTTCTTGCTCTCTGTCAGGTTCTGGGCTTGCATCCATCCCGTGTATTCAAGGATTGACGCATTATCGGCCCTTGCCATCTTGTGGCGCCACTCGCTGGGCTGCGTGCCCATGATTTCAGAAAAATGCCTATTGTAGCTGGACACTGATCTGAATCCAACCTGCTCTGATATAGAAAGAATCGATTCCTCTGTAGCCCTGAGAAGTATGCATGACTGCAGTATTCTCGTGGTGTTCAGGTAGTTTAACGGGCTTGTATTCATGATCTCATGGAACACTCTCCTGAAATGAGTCTGGCTTAGATGACACATGTCAGCCAGGTCCTCCATAGGGAAGTTCAGCATGTAATTATCCTTTATATAATCCAGCGCAGGCGAAATAACAATGGCATTTTCATGGGCATCCTTATTATCAAGCTTGCTTCCCTTCTGAGCTGAATAAATCCTCATTAACTTCATAAACAAAGAAAGCATCAGGCCTTTTACAGAAAGCTGGTAGTTCATACCCTTTTTCTGCATCTCTTCCATTATTGAGGAAAGAATAAAGTAAATATCAGGATGTTCTTCTTTATTAAGGATAAGCTGCGTGTTCTGCATCATATCCACAAACACCTCTGCGTACGGAGAAGACGCATCATAAGTACCTTTGAGGAGTTCATCCGGCTGTATAAAAATATATGACCAAAGGCTGGCTTCTCCCTTACTACTATAGGTAGTGTGCGGAACATTACGTGAAATAAAGGTCATATCTCCAGCCTTAAAGGGAGTTGGAGAATTATCAAACTCTATAAAGCCACTGTCTGTGTGGCATATGCCTATTTCCAGACAATTATGGAAATGAAGCTTTCCAGATTTAACATCAGAAATATGCCATCTGTCACCTGTCAAAAGCAGCACAGGAAAGTTCATTGGCAGCTCATAGTTTCTATATTCTATAACAGTTTTCTTTGGTTTTGCCATGATTTTTCTTCCTTAATTAGTAACGTGAATGCGTTTATTGTACAAAATCATTTTTACTTAGTCAAATAGTTGAATTTGCACAGTTTTTTATTTTACTTGGAGAGACATTTCGACCATACACTAATATAATTTTGCTCAAAATGACAAGCTAAGGCATTTTATAGCCTTTTAATTATGAGGTAAAACATATGGCAAATCTCATTTATGACAAAAAAGAAGTTGAAACTGCAATAGACAACATAGTAAAACGTACTATGCGAATGGATCTGACCTGGGACTGGCCGGGCGGCGTGGCATACTACGGCGTTTGTGAGGCGTATCTTGCAACCGGCAAAAAAGAATACATCGAGTTCTTAAAGGAGCGCATTGATGAATACATAGAGCTTGGCCTTCCATCCTGGACAGTTAATACCTGCGCCATGGGACATGCAATGCTGAGTCTTTATGAATACTCAGGTGATGAAAAATACCTTGATATAGCTAAGAGCAAAATCGACTATCTGGAAAATGAAGCTCTGAGATTTGGTGACAATGTTCTTCAGCATACTGTTTCTGTAAACAACGATTTTCCTGAGCAGTGCTGGGCCGACACTCTTTTCATGGCAGCTTTTTTCCTCTTAAGAGCCGGTGTTCTTTTGAAGGATGAAAAGCTCATAGACGATGCACTTAACCAGTATTACTGGCACATTAAATATCTTCAGGATCCGGCTACAGGTCTTTTCTATCATGGTTACAACAACATTACCAAGGACCATATGTCAGGCTTTTTCTGGGGAAGAGCCAACGCCTGGGCTGCATATACCATGTCAGAAGTAGGCCGCGTTCTTCCTGAATGTTACCTGTATCCAAAATTCCTTGATGTAGTTGGTTCTCTTAATGAGCAGCTTGCTTCAATCAAGCTTTTGCAGACAGAAGACGGCCTGTTCAGAACAATTCTTGATGATGAGGAGTCCTACGAAGAAGTGTCAGCATCCTGCGGAATTGCAGCAGCTATGATCAACAAGGGTAACCCTTTGCACATCAAGTACATAAACAAAGCCACAAAGGGCATTCTTGACAACATTTCTCCAGACGGAAGAGTTCTTAACGTATCTGGCGGAACCGCAGTCATGAAAGACCGCGATGGCTACAGAGGAATATCCAGAGAATGGATTCAGGGTTGGGGTCAGGGCCTTGCTCTTGCATACCTTTCAGGAATTCTCAACTATGACAAGATCAGAAGTGACGGTGCACTTTGATTTTTGCAACGACAGTAAATATAAACTTTGGGGGTTTTTATGGGAGTAGAACACACTAGCGGAGGATTCACTCTCCCGGGAGAATCAGGCTACGAAAAATTAACACTTGAACTTGCCAAAAAATGGGGCGCTGACGTTATCAGAGACAGCGATGGCACTGTTCTATCCGATGAAATATTAAATTCGGGCTATGGTATCTATTCAACCATATGTATTATCCGAGATCATAACGAATGGGCAAAAAAGAATACTGACAAGCTTCAACAGACATTTCTTATGACTCAGCCCAAAGTTGCAGACGACGGTTATCTTACCTTCCATCTTCTTGATGATTTTTTTGACCAGCAGTTCAAGGTAAATGACAGCTCTGATTCAATGAAATACTGGCAGGTCTTCGACCGTACAGCAGGTCGTGAAATTAGCAGTAATTTCTGGACCTATGAAAAGGAAGCCGGCAACGTGATAGTTAATAACGTTATTCCATGGCACAGATACACTGTAAGCTTCCTTGCATATCGTATATGGGAAGAGATTTCCATGTACAACCACACCACCAACAACTGGGAAAAAGAGCACCTTATGCAGATTGACCCTGTATACCCTGAAACTCAGGAATACATGGTTAATTGGCTTACAAACTGGTGTGAAAGCCATCCCGCAACAACTGTAGTTCGTTTCACATCCATGTTCTACAATTTTGTCTGGATCTGGGGAAGCAGCCTTCGCAACAGAAATCTTTTTACCGACTGGGGCTCCTATGACTTCACTGTAAGTCCCAAGATGCTTGATGATTTCGCGGAGAAATATGGTTACAGATTAACTGCCGAAGACTTTATAAACAAAGGCTCTCTTCATGTAACCCATATGCCTCCTGTTAAAAGTCAGCTTGACTACATGGATTTTGTAAACTCATTTGTAGTTTCCTTTGGTCGCAAGCTCGTAGATATTGTGCATAACTACGGCAAAAAAGCCTATGTTTTCTACGATGACAGCTGGGTAGGTGTAGAACCCTACAGCAAAAGATTTAAAGAATTTGATTTTGATGGACTGATTAAATGCGTATTTTCAGGATATGAAGTAAGACTTTGTGGTGGCGCTGATGTTGGCACTCATGAAATAAGGCTCCATCCATACCTGTTCCCTGTAGGACTTGGTGGTCTTCCAACCTTCGCTCCTGGCGGAGATCCTACAAGAGACGCCAAGGAATACTGGAACCATACACGAAGAGCTCTTCTTCGTACAAAGATAGAAAGAATCGGACTTGGCGGATATCTCCATTTAGTTGAGAATTATCCAGATTTCATCGACTATATAGCCAAAATATCTGATGAATTCAGAACCATAAGAGATCTCCATGAAGAAGGCAGTCCTTTATGCATAAACACCAAAGTAGCTGTACTTCACAGCTGGGGCTCACTTAGAAGCTGGACTCTTAGCGGTCACTTCCATGAAACCTTTAAAAACGACCTAATCCATGTGAACGAAGCATTATCCGGTCTTCCAATTGATGTAGACTTTATCAGCTTTGAAGATTTGCAGTCAACAAATCTGTCTCAGTATAAGGTCATCATAAATGCCGGAGCTAAAGGCAGTGCCTGGAGTGGCGGTGACAACTGGAATAATTCAGCTATAGAAGAGATTCTTTCCAAGTGGGTTTTTGATGGCGGATCATTCATAGGAATAAACGAGCCATCTGCTATAAGTGGCTATGATTCCACATTCAGAATGGCTTCTGTTCTAGGCGTGGACAAGAACACTATTGATAGAATATGTCACGGAAAATGGTCCTACGAAAAAGAGAACATTGAAGGTCTTATCCCTGAAGGGGCCTATATTCCAAAAAGATGCTCAGTGCACCTGACAGATGGAAATGCAAAAGTCCTTCTTGATAAAGACTCTGAGCCTGTACTTACCATCAATAATTTTGGAAAAGGAAAAGGTATTTATCTTTCTACCTTTGAAACAACTCCAATAAACAACAGACTTTTGTTTAACATCATACTATTCGCTTCAGGTCTGTCACTTGATCAAAAGTATGTTACAGATAATGCCAACACTGAATGTGCTTATTTCCCAGCATCTAAGAAGCTTATTGTAATTAACAACTCAGATCAAAAGCAGAGCACAACCATAACAACTGATAAAGGAGAAATATCCATAAAGAATATCGCTCCTTTTGATACAGTTATAAAAAAGCTTTAATCTATCCTTTGCGCTCACTTAGCGCACAATAAAAGTAAGAGCGGTGATTCCTCCCAAACATACAAAATCACCGCTCTTTTTCATTAATTCTTTTTAAAAGCCTGCTTTTTTAAGCAAATCTGCAAGTGAAGTTGTAACTTCACCTTCACTCTTAAGTTCAATCTTCTCTTCTGTAATCTCAGTAGCTGCCACATCCTCAAGAGCCTTCATACTAAGGCTGAGCTTGCCTTCCTTAATAGCAGTTACCTTAACCTTGACTCTCTGGCCAACCTTAAGAACTGATCCAGGATGAGCAATTCTCTGATTGCAAATCTGTGAAATATGAACCAAACCTGTCATACCATTGTCGAGATTAACAAAAGCTCCATAGCTCTGGAGGCTCTCAACTACACCTTCTGTGACCAGGCCAACCTCAAGATTTGAGATCATCTCAGCTCTCTTTTTATCAGCCTGCTCTCTAAGATATTCCTTAGCAGAAAGAACCAGCTTATTTGCTTCCTTATCTGCTGTAAGAACTCTTACCTTAAGTGTTTTTCCAACATACTCAGGAATTTTCTCTTCCTCTACATACTGAAGATCAAGCTTGGAAGCTGGGATAAAGCCTCTAATCCCCTCAAGGAACGCTACGCAGCCTCCCTTAACAGCTTCTGAAACTTTTACATCAACATAGCTCTCTGAATCCAGAAGTTCCTTAAGCTTATCCCAGGAAAGTACCTGATTTGCTTCCTTCTTTGAAAGAAGAATATTTCCATTGCCATCGTCTGTGCTTACTACTGTGGCTGAAACTTCATCTCCAACCTTAACATCTCTGTGGATATTAAACTTAGGATCATCGCTCATATCCTCAACCTTGATTATACCCTGAGTGTAATACTTAAGATCCAGAGTAACCTCAGTATCAGATACGTCTATTACAGTTCCTTCAAGAATATCCCCTTCCTTTACTTTTCTAAAAGATCTGTCGATCTCATCTTTAAAATCGTTCATTGTTTCTTCTGCCATACAAACCTCCCAGTCGTTCTTTTTTCATAATTCAGATATAGTGTAATACTACATAAAACCATTATATCACAACAACTGCTAATAAATTAGCAAATGAATTTGTATGCAAGCATCCATTCGCTTGTCGGTCTTGTGCAACAAAAAAACTGTGATTTAATAATAATCACAGTTTACTTAGAGGTGACAGGCGGATTTGAACCGTCGATCAGGGTGTTGCAGACCCACGCCTTACCACTTGGCTATGTCACCAAACAATATAGATTGTAATACATTTGAACCAGCTTGGCAATATGCTTTGCAAGTTCTTTCTAGTGACTCCGACGAGAATCCAACTCGTGT
>JAEEGF010833454.1_pt1 | contig 11022 bp, 7 predicted proteins | sample 9134171 | NCBI WGS metagenome assembly JAEEGF01 (sample SAMN16246542, study PRJNA631951) | gut metagenome | biome: gut microbiome; feature: rumen; material: AP-attached | host: Bos | place: Iran: Karaj | collected 2018-10
GCCAATGAGCTATTCAGTTCAGAATGAGGCAGAGGTTTCAGATGTGTTTATTGAAGAGGTAACAAAAAATACAGCAGGTATAAATGGGACTAATCCTGTCCAGTATCCTAATGCTGTAGTAAAGAATAGTTCTGTAGAGAAGAATCAACTGATAGATCCAACCGCACTTTTGGAGCAGAGAAAAAAGACGGCTAATGCTTTCAATGAAATTGCTTCTCAGTTTAAGACCGCTAACACAGGCTACAGCAAAGCAGGAATCGGAAATTCCTATGGTATGGCAGGAAATAGATTTGATGCTTTTGCATAGAAAAAATTCATAAGATTTTTTAGGCAGGGACTTTTGTCCTTGCCTTTTTTAAAATAAAAAACACAATTAGAAAACAATTTGTTTGGATTTGTTTGATAAAGTAGGAGTGATGTAATGGGGCATTGTTTACATATAAACTGAATTGGGAGGTTTTTATGCGATTTAAGAAACTTTCTGCAAGAATAACCTTTTATATTGTTATTGCAACGACTATTGGCATTATTATATTAAATCTATATGCATCATACAGTATGTATAATATGATGCAGGATAACGCAGAGAAAACCCTGATGGGACTAGTTGAGCAGATAACTGCAAGACTGGATGCATACACCCAAAAGCAGTATGCATATCTGGATGGATTTATGATTTCAGAGGAGATGTTATCTCTGAAAGAGCATCCAGAAGATCCTGCTATACAGGAAACTGCTGAGATTTATACAAATGATTTTATGAATGCTATTCCAAATAGTAAAAGCTTATTCTATGTGGAATACAATGGAAAGGTATTGACCCATACACGACCTGATATGATAGGCTATCAAAATGACCCTGATCTGATTAAAATGATTCAGGGACTCTACTATAATGATGAAGGAAAAACGGTGTACAATAGCGTTACAGCCGTATCTCCGGCAACAAATGAAATAAGTCTTATTTTTGCCCGGTCATCATATAAGAATAATGGCCAGCCTGCAGGCTACTGTTCGGTAGAGATAGATAAATCAGAGTTTTATGAATTGCTGGAAAATGGAATTCATATCGGAGAAAATCAGGATGTATTACTGACAGGAGTTAGAAATCCCGTAGTTTACTATTCAAATAATCCTGATGAAATTACAAAAGCAACAGAAAAGCCGGCAGTTGTGGAGGTAATGGAGAAAATATCAGCTAATTCAGGTGAATCTCTTACAGGTGTTGTTGAATATTATCAGGTTGGCACGGATTTGCCTATGTATGGTTATTACCAGTATTTACCAGAGAATGATTGGCTATTATTTGTTGGAGTTGACATAACAGAATTTTATGCTCAGGCATACGCGGCATCAACAAAGATGATAGTAAATGGAGTAGTAATTGTTATAGTAATCGGTATATTTTTAGCATTAATAATCGGTTATATGATCAGACCGATTTCAAAGATACAGGCGGCTCTGGCAAAAGTAGCATCCTTAGATTTGAGCAGTAATAATGATATTGTAGGTTTTGAAAAGCGAAACGATGAAATAGGAAAACTTGCAGCTGATACTAAAAGCGTAATCCTTAGTCTGAGGGGAGCTGTTAGCGTATTCAAGGAATACAGCCATGTAATGGATGACAGTGCTGGTGATTTGGATGATGCATCAAAGGTATTGGCTGATATTACTTCAGAAAATAAGAGTATAGCAGATAATCTGTCAGTAAAGATTAATGAGACAAATGATGCTATTGAAACAGTTCATGCGGAGATTGAAAATATTGTTTCATTAGTATCAGAGGTTTCCACAAAGGTTGAGGAGGGACAGTCCGATTCTGAGGATTTAATTAAATCTGCCACAGAAATGAACGACAAGATTAATGATGAGATTCAGAAGAATATGGCTACTCTTCAGGAGACAATGGCATCTATGCAGGAGGCCTTAGAAAGCTTGAAGGCTGTTGAACAGATTAATGAACTTGCAGAGGACATTATGTCCATAACTTCACAGACAAACCTGCTGTCATTAAATGCTTCTATTGAGGCTGCAAGGGCTGGAGAGGCAGGAAGAGGCTTTGCAGTAGTAGCAGGAGAAATCGGAGCTTTGGCAGATCAGTCAAAGGAAACAGCTATGAACATTACGGAGATTGTAGCCGCCAGCAATGAATCTGTTGTTAATGTAAGAAATCAGGTTACTAATCTTATTGATTTTATCAAGAATGATGTTATTGCTAGCTTTGAGGTATTCTCGGCACAGAGTCAGCATTATGATGAGGGTATATCTACTATAAAGCAGGCAGTGGCAGATATAGGCGAAGTGATGAATAATTTATCTTCATCAGTTGATGAGATCGCAAAGCAGATCGAATCTGTAAATGATGCATCTGTAGAAAATACAGAAGGCGTTGCAAGTATCTTAGGAAAGAATACACAGACAGATGAACTGTCTCAAGGTATCGAGAATCTGGCTAAGGAAACTAAGGGCAATGCTAATGATTTGAAGACTGCTATAAATCAGTTTAATGTAGATTAAGACGTATATAGGTAAAGGCAAGGGCTAAAACAAGGGTCCTTGCCTTTTTTATGTTTTTACTGTGAAATTTTTACCAATATTATTGAACTGTCTATTTACGAGAACTATAATCAAGCTGAAAAGGGTCCGGTTGGGACGTTTAAATGAATGGGGGTGAATTATTTTATGATTAGCTTTCTAGTTTGTTTAGCAGTACTCATTGGTGGCTACTTTGTTTATGGCAGAATTGTCGAGGGCATCTATGGTCCAGACGACAGAGAAACTCCTGCGGTGCGAATCAACGATGGAGTTGATTTCGTAGTAATGCCTAAATGGAAGTTGTTCCTTATTCAGCTTTTGAACATAGCTGGACTTGGACCTATCTACGGAGCATTAGCAGGTGCTCAGTGGGGTACATCAGTATTCCTATGGATTACACTTGGTACAATCCTTGCAGGTGGCGTTCATGATTTTTCAGTAGGATTTATGAGCATGCGTCACGACGGTGCAAGTGTATCGGAACTTACAGGTATTTATCTCGGAAAAATTATGAAGACTATCATGAGAATTTTCAGTGTAGTTCTTCTTGTAATGGTTGGTACAGTATTTGCAGTTGGACCAGCTGGTTTGATTTCTCTATTGATTGGTAATCACGGAGGCACTGGTCTTCTTACTAATACATATTTCTGGCTTGCAATTATATTGATTTATTACTTCATAGCAACATTTATTCCAATCGATAAGATTATTGGAAAGCTTTATCCAGTATTTGGTATTTGCCTTTTAGTTATGGCTGTTGGTGTTGGAATTGGTATCGTTACTCATGGCTATACAATTCCTGAGATTCAGTTATCAAATCTTCATCCAGCAAATACACCTATATGGCCAATGATGTTTGTATCTGTTGCCTGTGGTGCTATTTCAGGTTTCCATGCTACACAGTCTCCACTTATGGCTCGTTGCTGTAAGACAGAGAAGGAAAGCCACATGGTATTCTACGGCGCTATGGTATGCGAAGGTGTAATAGCTCTTATTTGGGCAGCAGCAGGTAGTGCAGTATATGCCAGAACTGGTGGATTGACAGTAGGATTAACAGAGATGCTTGCAAATGGTCAGGCAACATGTGTATACGATATTTGCACAAAGACAATGGGTGGTGTAGGTATTGTTCTTGCAATGCTTGGTGTTATTGCATGTCCTATTACCTCAGGTGATACAGCATTCCGTTCAGCTAGACTTGTTATTGCAGACTGGTTCAAGATTGAGCAGAAGAATTATCGTAATCGTTTATATATCTGCGTACCACTTCTTGCAGCAGGTGCATTAATCAGCCAGTTAAATTACGGTGTAATTTGGAGATATTTCAGCTGGTCAAATCAGACTCTTGCAATGATAGCTCTTTGGACAGCTTCAATGTATCTATATAAGAATGCTAAGAATTATTGGATTACAGTTGTACCAGCAACCTTTATGTCAGCAGTATCAGTAACCTATTTCTTCTGCGCACCAGAGTGCTTGCACTTATCAACAGCAATAGCTTATCCAATAGGACTTATAGCAGCGCTGATATTCTTAGGTTTGTTCTTCCACGCAACTGCTGAGCATCACGAGTTCTTTAAGCATTTCCATTTACATCATCACGCATAGAATTGCAGATGGATGTAGCTGATAGTTTCCAAAAGACCATGGTTTTTTCCATGGTCTTTTTTAATGGCAGAATATGGACTGGTGAAGTGAAAATTATTATACTTAGTACAACAAATTACTAAAGAAGGGTAGATGACAACTGTTGAGTGAGTATTATTTTAAAATGATAAAGTCTATGCGACTTGAAAAAAAGGTAAGTCAGAAGCAGCTTGCTCACGGGCTGTGTAGTGTCAGTCTGCTTTCTTATATAGAAAAGGGCGAAAAAATCCCTAGTGTTGAACTTCGCCAAAGACTTTTAGATAGATTGGGAGGTTCCTTCCAGAGCTATGTGAATGTATTCAAAGGGAAGGAATACTTTGATCAGAGAGAAAAGAACCAGTTTGTAAAATTGATTAAAGATGAAGACTGGGATGCCCTGAAGGAGCAAAAATCTGTTATAGAGGAGAGAATTGTTGAGTCAGATGTTATCGCAAAGCAATTTTATTATGATGTTTTAGGATTGATATGTTTTTCCGAAAGGGATTATCAGGGGGCAAACTCTGCATATGAAAAAGCTGTGGAGTGTACTATGGCAGGCATTGATAGAGCAAGCCTGAATCAATATCTTTTGGCACCTATAGAATATTATTATCTTGTTATGCGCTGTTATAGTAAGGCAAAAGCGGATGTCTCAAAATTAGAGGAAAACACAGATTGCCTGTTAGCTATTTTAGATAAAATCGAGCGAAGTGATATTGTAGAAACTAAGAAGTGCGGAATATATTCTTTTGCTTTGGAACAATATTACGAGCTGGTTAAAGACTCAGAGTATTTCAATATCTTATTGCTAAACAACAGGGTGGATAGAGCTCTTGAGATGCTTATAAAATCCAATCGTTCATTTAATCTTATGGACCTTTTAAAGATAAAGGCCTTTATTTTTGATGGAATGGCCGGTGCAGATAAGGAAAAGGAAGCCTATGATAATCGAATCATGGCTTTGGAAGAAATCTATAAGATAGCAGAGGTAAAGAATAACACCGAATGTGGTGTTTACTTTTTGTACGATGAAGTATCTATAGATATTTCTGATATGATTAGAAAACGTCGTTCGTTACTTGGATTAACCCAAAGTCAGCTTGCAGATGGAATATGTAGTGTAAAGACCTTGCGCAGAATCGAGCAGGGGATAGTGAATAGTCAGTATGCGGTTATTGAGCCTTTGATGCAGAGACTAAATCTGCCAGGGGAGACTCAGTATGATAATTATATTACTGATGATTGGGAGGTTTTGAGAACGGCCCATGAATTACGTATGGCACTTAGAGATAGAAAGTATATTCAAGCAAATTACCTTTTGTCTTATTTAGAACAATATGCAGAAAAAAATCCTCAGAACGAACAGATGCTAAAAATGGATAAAGCATATTTGAACTATACTATGGGAAATATTTCTCCAGAGGTGTATTTAGAACAACTAGATGAGGCGCTCTCTATTACTGTACAATTAAATGAGAATACCAATATAGGAGAAGGTTATTTTACAGGGATGGAGGTTCAATGTCTTTTTTATATGACTATGGTCACAGACACATACAAAAATATAGTTTTGTTGGACTTCTTTAAAGAATTATTTGATAAGAATAATTGTAATAATCTAGGAAAAGAATCAAGAGCAATATTACTTAGATGGATGTCCGATAGATATGAAAAGATTGGAGATTTTTTACTTTCTGATAGATATGCCAGAATGTCATTACAGGTGGATTTGGAAAATAATAAACTCAGGACTGCACACAAATGTCTGTATGATATAGTTTGGAATTCTGTAAAATCAAGTAATGAAAAAGACATGTTCAGTGATGACGTTTGCCATAAAATATTTGTGTGCTATGTCCTGTCTGAGTTTATTAAAGATAATAAGAGTGTAGAATTTATGCAACATATAATTAATAACATTCAAGAGAGAAAAAACTGGATGGATTAATTAAAGCACATATTCTACCTCAAGGTTAGAGTTTGGCTCGGCAGTGATAAACTGACCCTGAGCCTGGGTACCAGTAGTAACCTGTACAGCAGGCATTACTACTGTTGAGAGGATTACCCCAAAAATGAGTAAAAAAGTATTGATTTTCTTCATAACAACTTCTCCTTTTGTATGACTTATCATTTGTATTATCTTCTATATAAAGGTGTATTCGCAAGGGACAGAGTGGTCAAATTAGTTTGACTCCTCTGTCCCTTGTTTACGTTTTTATGCTTTGATAAAAATATATTGATGAATATTAAAATAAGCAAATCTATTGTTTGTGTAATGGAGGCAGTGTGAATGAAAGATATTTGTACCATTGAGGCTCAAGCAAAGCAGTTTGGGGAAATGATGGAGCATACAGTTTCTGCTATAAGAGACGACACAATAAATAATAAAAAAGCAACATTGGCTTTGCTAGATGAAAAGAGAGCAAAGCTACTGGTGGAAAAGTATGAAGAGCTTCATCGATTAATGGAGGAGCTGGAGGCTCAGTCCCTCAGAGAAAATAACATAAAAGATCTTAGAAACTATACTCTTATAGGGGCTATATCTGAATATGACTGCAAATACAATAGGGGAGAGGAGCATAAGGGCTTGGAAGAAAACAAATTGGATTTTTTCAATGGGGATGGAATAGGAACTGGAAAAATCAAGATTTCAAAGGATGATGTAGAGCTTGTGGATGGCAAGATAGTTATCAAGAATGTGGAGATACTAGAGGCTATTCAGGCAAAGGAAATGATTTTTTAAAGCAACTATGAAATTGTCAGCAAGAATCCTGCTATGCTATTATCTATTATAAGTGTACTTTGATTTATAAATCGAAAAACGGGAGGTAGAAATGAGCAAAGTATTAATATTTATGGCAGAGGGACATGAGGAAATCGAAGCCCTCACAGTAGTAGATTTACTTAGACGAGCAGGAATAGAAATAGAGACAGTTTCAATTACCAGCAACAGGATGGTTCCGGGAAGTCACGGAATAGTAACTGTCTGTGATCAGCTTATCGAGGAGGTAGATTTTAATAGCGCAGATATGCTGGTACTTCCGGGAGGAATGCCAGGCACTCTTAATCTGGAGCTTTGTCAGCCTCTTATGGAGCAGGTTCACAAATTTAATAATGCAGGAAAGAACATTGCTGCTATATGTGCAGCCCCAACTGTATTTGGAAAAGCAGGACTTTTAAAGGGCAAGAAAGCTACATGCTATCCAGGTATGGAAGGCGATTTGGATGGAGCTAAATTCTCAACAGATGAGGTATGCCACGATGGAAATATTATCACCAGCCGTGGGCTTGGAACAGCTATTCCATTTGCGCTGGAGATAGTTAGAACTTTCCAAGGGGATGGAGCTGCAGATAAATTATCAAAAGCAATTGTATACAAGAGTGCTTAATATTCAGAAGGAAGGCGTGTATATGCCTTCCTTTTGTGTTATTATAAAAAGGCAAATAAGAGTTATTGTATTTTTATATAAAGGAAGGATTATATGGAAAGAATTAAGAGTTTTACAATTAATCACAACATTCTTACTCCAGGATTTTATATTTCAAGAGTAGATGATGGAGATATCATCACTTATGATCTTCGTACACGTAAGCCAAATGCAGGGGATTACATGGATAATGCAACAATGCATTCTGTGGAGCATATGATTGCTACGTATATACGTAATTCAGAAATCGCAGACCACGTTATCTACTTTGGACCTATGGGATGCCAGACAGGCTTCTATCTCGTTGTAAAGGGTGTGGACTCTAAGAAGACCTTTGAGGTTGTTAAGAAGGTATTTAAACAGACTGTAGATCACGATGGAGATGTATTCGGAAAGAGTGCCATCGAATGTGGCCACTACGAAAACCTGGATATTTCCTTAGCGAAAAAAGAGTGCCAGCGTTACTTAGACGTACTAAATTCGTGGACAAACATGGAATTCACATATCCAGAATAGCGTATCCAGCGAGCCATAAACTAGGAGGGAAATTATATGACATTAGGAATTATTGGTGCTATGCAGATGGAGATTGAGAACCTCAAGCCATCTATTAAGAACCCAGTTTTAGAGACAATCAGCGGCGCTACATTCATCAAAGGCCAGATTAATGGTATCGATGTGGTTGCAGCAGTCAGCGGAGTTGGCAAGGTTTTTGCAGCAGTATGCACTGAGATAATGGTTCTTCATTTTGGAGTAGACCATATTATCAATATTGGTGTTGCAGGAACTCTCGTAAAAGATTTAAAGGTTCTTGATGTAGCTGTTGCAGAATCAGCAGTTCAGCATGATATGAACACATCTGCACTTGGGGATCCAGTTGGTCTTATTTCAGGAATCAATGTAATCAACTTTGAGGCGGATAAAGAACTCACTCAGATTGTGTGTGATGTATTAAAGGATAAAGGTATTTCTTATCAGACAGGTGTAATTGCATCTGGTGATATGTTCGTAGATACAGATAAGCAGCGTGATAGAATCCGTCAGAACTTTGATGCTATTGCCTGTGAAATGGAGGGTGCAAGCATTGCCCATGTTTGCTATATCAATAATGTTCCATTTACACTTATCCGTTCTATTTCTGATGGAGATGGCAGTGCAATGGACTACAACACATTTGCCGGAAAGGCGGCAGAACAGTCTATAAATATTGTTTTAGATGTGATTGCTAGATTAAAAAAATAGAATTAAAAAGTGTTTTTCACTAAATAAACCTGCAAGGGAATTTTACTCCTTTGCAGGTTTTTTGATGTCAAACGCAAAAACTGACTAGCATAAGGTAAAAAAAATGCATTCAAAAATATACAAAAAATATGATAATAAACGCCGGTTAGATAAATTTTTAACAAAATTCCATTTTGGTATGTACAATTCATACTATTTACGTATATAATACTATACTAGTTTAGGAATTTCTAAAATATTTAAAGGAGAATTAAAATGAATCACAATGAAATTACTGAAGAGTATTTAGCAAAAATGGACGCCTACTGGCGTGCAACTAACTACCTCGCAGCAGCTCAGTTGTATCTTCTTGATAACCCACTTCTTCGTGAGCCACTCAAGAAGGAACAGGTTAAGAAAAAAATCGTAGGTCATTGGGGAACAGTACCAGGACAGAACTTTATCTATGTGCACCTCAATCGCGTAATTAACAAATATGATCAGGACATGATTCTTATTTCTGGTCCAGGTCACGGTGGAAACTTCTTTGTAGCTAACACATACCTTGAGGGTTCTTACAGTGAGGTATATCCAAATGTAAGCCGCGATGTTGCTGGTATGCAGAAGCTTTGCAAGCAGTTCTCATTCCCAGGCGGTATCTCAAGCCACGTTGCACCAGAAAACCCAGGTTCTATCCATGAGGGTGGTGAGCTTGGTTATTCTATCGCTCACTCATTCGGTGCAGTATTTGATAATCCAGATCTTATTGCAGCTTGTGTTGTTGGTGATGGTGAGGCTGAGACAGGCCCACTTGCTACATCATGGCAGTCAAATAAATTCTTAAATCCTATTACTGATGGTGCGGTTCTTCCAATCCTTCACCTTAACGGATTTAAGATTTCTAACCCTACAATCCTTGCTCGTATGTCACACGAAGAGCTCGTAAGCTTCTTCACAGGTATGGGATGGGAGCCACACTTTGTAGAGGGTGACGATCCTAAGGAAATGCACAAGAAGATGGCAGAAGCTCTTGATGTATGTATGGATAAGATTAAGGCAAATCAGAAGCACGCTAGAGAGACAGGCGATGCTACAAGACCAGTATGGCCAATGATCGTTCTTCGTACACCAAAGGGATGGACAGGTCCAAAGGTTGTAGATGGAAACAAGATTGAAGGATCTTTTGCGGCTCATCAGGTTCCAGTTATGATGGATAAGCCAGAGCACATGGAAATTCTTGAGAAGTGGTTAAAGAGCTATCATCCAGAGGAGCTCTTCGATGAGAGCGGACGCCTTATCCCAGAGCTTGAGGAGCTTGCTCCAAAGGGAGACAGACGTATGGGTGCTAATCCACATGCTAATGGTGGTAAGCTTCTTCACGATCTTAGACTTCCAGATTTCCGTGATTACGCTATCGATGTACCAGCTCCAGGTGCTGTTGAAAAGCAGGATATGATTGAGCTTGGCGGATACATCCGTGACGTATTCAAGCTTAACGAAGAGCAGAAGAACTTCCGTATCTTTGGACCAGACGAGACAATGTCTAACCGTCTTAACAAGGTATTCGAGGTTACAAATAGAGATTGGAACTCACCAATCGAAGAAGGCACAGATCAGTTCCTTGCAAAGGATGGTCGTGTAATGGATTCAATGCTTTCTGAGCACATGTGTGAAGGCTGGTTAGAAGGTTACCTTCTTACAGGTCGTCACGGCTTCTTCGCAAGCTACGAAGCTTTCATCAGAATCATCGATTCTATGGCAGCTCAGCATGCTAAGTGGCTTAAGGTTTGCAACAGCCTCCCATGGAGACGTCCAATTGCATCACTCAACCTTCTTCTTACATCAAACGTATGGCAGCAGGATCACAACGGATTTACACATCAGGATCCAGGCTTCCTTGATCATATTTCTAATAAGAAGGCAGACGTGGTTAGACTTTACCTTCCACCAGATGCAAACTGCTTGCTCTCTACAATGGATCATTGTTTAAAGAGCAAGAATTACGTAAATGCGATAGTAGCTTCAAAGCATCCTAGACCACAGTGGCTCACTATGGAGCAGGCTGTTAAGCACTGTACTCAGGGTATTGGTATCTGGGATTGGGCTTCTACAGATAAGGGCGAGGAGCCAGATATCGTACTTGCTTGCTGTGGTGACACACCTACACTTGAGGCTCTTGCAGCAGTTGATATTCTCCACAAGGAAATGCCAG
>JAEEGF011147560.1_pt1 | contig 11022 bp, 10 predicted proteins | sample 9134171 | NCBI WGS metagenome assembly JAEEGF01 (sample SAMN16246542, study PRJNA631951) | gut metagenome | biome: gut microbiome; feature: rumen; material: AP-attached | host: Bos | place: Iran: Karaj | collected 2018-10
TTCTATTTCCTCTTGTTTTTCTTCCACAGGATATTCTGGCATTACGTGTTCTTCAGCCACGAATGGTTCCTCTTCTTTAGGAGTCTCTTCAACTTCTTCTTCAGGAACAGTTTCAGATTCTTCAGTACTAATGGGTGCAGCAAATGGGATAAATTCTTCTTCTTTTTCTTCTACCTCATCAACATTTTCTTCATAAGATACTGGAACACCATCTTCTTCCGGCTCTTCTTCTTTTTCTAGGAGAAGTCTTTTTAATTCTCGATTCTTATTGGCTAAGATAATCGAAAAGATTAAAAGTAATAAGACAACAATGATAACTCCCCAAAAAATTATTAAGTTTATGGTATCTAATCCTTTATAAAATTCAATAATAAAATCCATATAATCAACCTCTATATATATAATTTATAATGCTAGCAACATATATTGCTGCCGTTTCTACCCTCAATACTCTTTTACCTAAGCTTACTGGTTTAAAGTTGTTATCCAAAAGATATTTTTCTTCTTCGTTAGTAAAACCACCTTCTGGTCCTACGAAGAATAATACTTCTTTGATATCGTTATTTAGATAAGAACTAATGTCTTTCGTCTTTTCATTTAATGAGCATATTAGTTTTAATTTAGTATCGTTGTCTTTTAATTCTTTTAAAGTTATAATATCAGAAATGGTAGGAATGCTGGTTCTTTTAGATTGTTCGCTTGCTTCTTTACAAATCATTTGCCATCTAGATATCTTTTTTGACTCTTTTTTATTATCTAATTTGACAATACTTCTTTCTGTTTTTACAGGAATAATTTGATCTACGCCTAATTCAGTTAGTTTCTGAAGTATTAAGTCAAACTTTTGCTCATTAACTAATGAAACAGCCACAGTAAGTTTAACAGGCAATTCTTTATCTTCTGATAAGGTATTGACTATCTCGATGGTCAATGGGTCTAAACTCGATATTTTACATATGTAAACAACATTTTCACTAACAACTTCAATTTCATCATCTACTTTACCACGCATAACGTTTTTTATATGATGAATATCCGTATCGTAAAGAATAAAATTATCATTTATTTTTTCTTTAGCAAAATATCTTTGCATAATATCACCTTGACGAAAATATTATAACAAAAAATAAATAAAAAAGCATCTATTTGATGCAATTTTTATATGTTTTAAAGTATTTTGCTGGTTCTAAATCTGTTTCAGATAATTCCTCAAGTAATTGTTTTTGTGTTCTAGTTAATTTTTCAGGAACAATTACTTTGGTAATTACATACATATTACCTTTTCTCTTGGTACTTATATTTTCTACTCCTTTACCGGCAAGACGCATTTTTTCACCTGTTTGCGTACCGGCTGGAATAGTCAAATCGACATTACCATACAAAGTAGGAATCTCTTTTTTTGTTCCTAATGCTGCCTCAGTTATAGTAAGTGGTAATTCAATGTATATATCATCATCTACTCTTTGGAAATATTCGTGTTCTCTTACGGTAAATTCAATATACAAATCACCATTGTCGCCACCATTAATACCTCCAGCACCTTTGCCAGCAATACGTAATCTATTATCAGAATCAATACCAGCTGGGATGGTAACCGTTATTGTTTTTCTATTGGTTACTTTTCCTCTTCCGCGGCACTCTGGGCATGTTTTATCATAGGTATTACCTGTTCCTTTACAATATGGACATGTTGTTCTGGATAAGAAACTACCAAACATTGTTCTTTGTTCTTGAGTGATTGTTCCACTACCATGACATTCAGAACATGTTTTAGAATCAAAGCCACCCGTTCCTTTACATTCAGAGCAAGTTTCTTCGACATCAACTTTAATATCTTTTTTAGTGCCATAGACTGCTTCTTCAAAATCGATAGTCATACGGTATAAGATATCTTCGCCCTTTCTTGGAGTATTGGCGTTTCTTCTTCTAGAACCGGAACTATATCCCATTCCTCCGAATAGATCTTCGAAAATATCACCAAGATTGCTAAAATCGAATCCTTCGAATCCGGAGAAACCACCATTTTGGTTAGTGAAGGCACTATGACCAAACTGATCGTATTGTTTTCTTTTTTCAGGATCTCCCAAAACAGCATATGCTTCGCCGACTTCTTTAAATTTTTCAGCGGCGTTTTCTTCTTTAGAAACGTCTGGATGATATTTTTTGGCTAAACGTTTGAAAGCACTTTTTATTTCATCGGCAGAGGCATTTTTATCAACACCTAGGACTTCGTAATAATCTTTTTTATTCATAATACCTCCATACATAAGTAAGAAGTTCTAGATAACTAGAACTTTCTACTTATTTCTCTTCATATTCAGCGTCTACGACGTCATCTTTATCTTTTTTACTCTTCTTTTCTTTCTTTTCTTCTTCAGGTTCTTCAGTTGATTCTGTTTTATTTTCTTTAGCAGCTTCAGCATATACTTTTGTAGCTAATTCATTAGCTTTCTTTAGAAGTTCATCCTTAGCTTCTTTAATTTTTTCAACGTCATCGTCTTCAAGAGTCTTCTTAGTCTTTTCAATTAATTTTTCAGCTTCTTCTTTTTCGCTATCACTAATCTTTTCACCTAAGTCTTTAATAGCTTTTTCAGTCATAAAGACAACTTGTTCTGCTTCGTTTTTAGCATCAGCAATTTCCTTCTTCTTGTTATCTTCTTCTTTATGTGCTTCAGCTTCTTTCATCATTTTATCTATTTCTTCATCAGTCAAAGTATTTGTAGCTGTAATAGTAATTGATTGTTCTTTATTAGTACCTAAATCTTTTGCTTTAACGTTAACTATTCCGTTAGCATCAATATCGAATGTTACTTCGATTTGTGGAACACCACGTGGTGCTGGTGGAATATTTGTAAGTTGGAAGTTACCTAATGTCTTATTATCTCCAGCCATGCTTCTTTCACCTTGCAATACATGGATATCAACAGCAGGTTGATTATCGGCAGCAGTTGAGAATACTTGGCTCTTGCTTGTTGGGATTGTTGTATTTCTTGGGATTAGGACAGTCATAACTCCACCCAATGTTTCTATACCAAGTGATAATGGTGTAACATCTAGTAAGACGATATCATTAACATCACCAGTTAAGACACCACCTTGAATTGCAGCACCCATAGCAACAACTTCATCTGGGTTAACTTCTTTAGAAGGTTCTTTACCTAATTCTTTCTTAACTAATTCTTGAACACATGGTATTCTTGTAGAACCACCAACTAGTAATACTTTATCAATATCATTCTTTGATAATTTAGCATCTTTCATAGCTTTTCTTACTGGATCTAATGTAGATTCAACTAAATCGCTAATCAAGTCTTCAAATTTAGCTCTTGTTAGTGATAAATTTAAGTGCATTGGTCCTTCTTCACCTTGAGTAATGAATGGTAGAGATATTTCAGTAGTTGACATACCACTTAAATCTTTCTTAGCTTTTTCAGCGGCATCTTTTACTCTTTGCATAGCCATTTTATCACTAGATAGATCAATGCCAGATTCTTTCTTAAATTCTTTAACCATCCAGTCCATAATTCTTTCATCGAAGTCATCTCCGCCTAGTTTGTTGTTACCGCTTGTTGCTTTAACTTCGAATACGCCATCACCTAATTCTAGGATAGATACATCGAATGTACCACCACCTAGGTCGTATACTAAAACTGTTTGTGTTTTATCTTGTTTGTCAAGTCCATAAGCTAATGCAGCAGCTGTTGGTTCGTTGATAATTCTTTCAACTTCTAAGCCAGCAATTTTACCAGCATTTTTAGTAGCTTGACGTTGTGAATCGTTAAAGTATGCTGGAACAGTAATAACTGCTCTAGTTACTTTTTCGCCTAAATATTCTTCAGCTGTTTTCTTTAGATCACTAAGAATCATAGCTGATATTTCTTCTGGTGTATAATCTTTATCGTTAGCATGTACTTTATCACTTGTACCCATTTTCCTTTTAATTGAAGAAATAGTATCTTTGTTGGTTACCATTTGGTTTTTAGCCTTTTGTCCAACAATTATTTCTCCTTTTTTGAAGGATACTACTGAAGGCGTCGTACGCATTCCTTCGGGATTGGTAATAACCTTAGCTTCTCCTCCTTCATAAATAGCAACACAACTATTTGTTGTTCCTAAATCAATTCCTATAATTTTACTCATTTTTTATCTCTCCTTTTATAATTATTCATTTACTATAACCATTGCGTGACGCAATACTTTATCTTTGTACATATATCCTTTTTGATATACTTTAAGTACTACCCCACTAGGTTTTGTTTTATCCTTCTCTGTAGCTATTGCTTGACTTGTTGCAGGATCAAATTCTTTTCCTAGGCACTCAATTTCTCTAACCTCAAACTTTTCTAATAAGGCTTTAGTTTGATTATAAACCATTCTGAAACCCTCCAAGAATTTTGATGTTTCATCTCCGAAATTATTGTTGTCCATCGTAATAGCTCTTTCGAAGTTATCTAGTATTGGAAGAAATCCATTTAAGATATCTTCCTCAGCATATTTTAATATTCTAGCAGTTTCTTCATCTTTTCTTTTTCGATAATTAAGAAGTTCTGCTTGACTACGAAGTAAACTATCTTCAAGTTCTTTGATACGATTTGATAATAGTTCTTCAGTAGCATTCTTGCAATTACAGTCATCACCACATTCGCAATTGTCTCCGCACTTACAATTATCTCCACATTGGCATTCTTTGGAATCACATGTGCATTCTTTTCCTTCTTGGCAACCGCAAGTGCAATCTGGTGCACAATTACATTTCTTTTTTATTTCTTTCTCTTTCTTACTCATTTTAGCCTCTTTTCTACTTATCGTCTTCTAATTCGTCAATATTCTCTTTAATATAATTTAGGATATTAACGACTCTTTCATATTCCATTCTCTTTGGACCGATTATAGCAATAGTACCTTCTTCACCATTATATTTGTATTTTGTTTTGATGACTGATACATCATCAGATAAGTCACTGTCTTTTCCAATATATATATTGATACCATTGTTATGTTCTTCCATTTCACTTATTTTTTCAACATCATCAAATTTTGTTAAGATGTCTTTAACTTTATCAATATTATTAAATTCTGGTTGCTTTAGGAAGTTATTTTTACCAACAAAATGAACATCACTAGCTTTATTAGTAAAGCTTGTAAATGCATCATAAAAGGCATTATATAGTACTTCATGTTGTTTGACATATTTAGCTATGATTGGTTTAACATCATACTCCAGTTTTTCACTAATTTCATTGATTGGAGTACCCACAATCATTTTATTAATTAAATTAACAGTTTTGATTACTTCTTCGATATCTGTATCTGGTAAATATAAGTTTTTATACTCAACATAACCTTTATCCGTTATTAACATAGCTAGTATTCTATCATCATCTAATGAAAGTATTTCAACTTTTTTAAGTTTGTTTTCACTAGAAGATTTACCTAAGACTACAGATGTATAGTTAGTTATTTCAGCTACTAACTCTAGACTCTTTTCAATGGCATCGCTTAAAACTACGGATTTATTATGAAATATAGTCTCTAGTTTTAATAAATCTTTGCCAGTAATGTCTGTTGGAGTCATTAGATTATCAACATAGTACTTATATCCTTTCTCACTTGGTTGACGACCAGATGCAAAATGATTCTTTTCTAGATAACCTAGTTCATCTAGAATAACCATTTCATTTCTAATTGTTGCACTGGAACAATTTAGATTTTTGCATATTACATTTGAACTAACAGGTTTTACTGTTTTGACATATTCTTCGACAATAAATTTAAGAATATCTTTCTGCCTATTCGTTATCAATATATCACTTCCTTAGCAATGACATTTTCTAATTGCTAATATAATTATAACACCGTTGTTAGCAATGTCAATATATAAATTGCTAATTCTTTAAATTTTATTCATTTTACATTGTTTTATGACAATAAAAAAAGACCATATGGTCTTAATCTCCGAATAATTTGCTTTCGTCACCTTGGCAATAACCTTCGCCAATTTTTTCTCCTTCGACATATTCTTTTTTCATCATTTCACAGCCCATTTTAGTAACTGTATCTTTTAGGTAGCCACCAAATATCTTAACAACAGCTATTGCTAAAACAGTTATTAATGAAATAATTAATACATATTCAACCAAAGTTTGTCCTTTGTTATTTAATCTTAGTCTCATAAGTCACCTACCTATTTACTCTAATGTAATTATATAATAACTACTTGTGGTTGTCAACCTTTTATTTCTACGTAGTCGCCAGAATCTAGATAAATAATTCCTTTTTTGCCTTCCAATTCTGTGACAATTGAATTATATTTATTTAACTTAGTAATTTTTGATAATGTGATATATGTGTAGTTTTTATCGACCATATAAAGAAGAAATCTTTCATTATCAACATCATTTGGAGCATATTCAATATGTGATATTTTAACTAATATATCATCGTTAATAAGTGAAAATTTTTCAACAAATTTATCATATAATTTATCGATATCATTAATTACATATGGAACATAGTTAATATTATATATATTATCTACTTTTTTTTTGGATGATAAAATCAGTTTATCATTATAGATACATATTGGTTTATATTCTTCTAGATCAATATATACTTTACCGTTTAATTTTCTTTTAACGGTTACATTTTTAACATAGATGTTTTCTTTTATATTGCTTTCTACATCCGTAAAATATGTGTTAATATAGGGTGGATAATCACCTAATTCGGATAATTTTATTATTTCTTTATCACTTAATATTTTATTACCTGTAACATAAATATTTTTGATAGGTTCATGTAAGACATGAATAGCTAATGCGACCACAGTTAAAAGAACTATTATTAGAAATATAGTAATTTTTAGTTTAAGTCTTTTTTTCTTTTTCTTTTTATTCTTCTTTGAGGCCATATTTATCACACCTATTCAACTATTATTTGTTCTAATACTAAATCTACATTATACTCTTTCTTAACAATCTTTTTTATTTCTTCGATTAGTTTGACAATATCTTCACCTTTAGCATTACCGCTGTTGATTATAAAATTAGCATGTTTTTTAGATACTTCTGCACCACCTATTTTATAACCCTTTAAACCACATTTTTCGATTAGTTCACCAGCAAACATACCTTCTGGATTTCTAAATACACTACCAGCACTAGGTTTATCTAGTGGTTGAGTAGCCAATCTTTTTACTCTTCTCGTACTAATAAGTTCAGACATGGCATTTCGATCTCCACGCGTTAATTTAAATGTCGTAGATATTACAATGTATTCTGGATGTTTTTTTAGATAAGAATCACGATATTCGAATTCTAATTCGCTATTAGTAAATTCTTTGATATTTAAATCTTTATCAAGTACTCTTACCTTGTCTACGACTTCAGCCATATCATGAGTATAGGCTCCAGCATTCATAGCTGTTGATGCACCGACGTCTCCAGGAATGGCTGCGCCAAATTCAAGTCCTGACAAGCCATGTTTTATTAAATCAAGAGACAATTTCATAAGTGAACATCCGGCTTCGGCAGTTACATAGTTAGAATTATATGTTATTTTGTTTAGTCTATCTAATTTGATAATAATTCCATCATAATAATCATTTTTGAAAATGGTATTTGAACCATTGCCTAGCATTAGATATTTTAAATTATCCTTTTTAATCTCTTTTAAAATATTTATAAGTTCTAATTCATCTTTAGGAAATACTAAATATTTACATTTAGCATCCAATCTGTATGTATTATATTTTTTTAAAGATGGATTTTCTTCATAAATGATTTTGTTTTCGTTAAAAAAACTTTTTATCATCCATTATCATTCCTTTTAGTACTTCATATATTCTTTCAGCACTATCTTTAATACCTAATTCCTTTAAATTCTTTTTTATTTTAGCATATTCTTCTTTATTCTTTAATGTATCATCAATCATACCGATAAGATTTTCTTTATTTAAATCTTTTTCTTCAAGAATCAAAGCAGCATTTTGGTTTACTAAATCCATTGCGTTTTTATATTGATGATTATTTGTGACATATGGACTTGGAACAAAGATTGAAGGAACACCTAGGACTAGTATTTCACTAATTGTGGAAGCTCCAGCTCTTGTAACCATTAAGTCAGTTGCCTTCATAAGTGATGGCATTTCATAGATAAATGGTGTTATTTTAACGTTTTCTGGTACTTTCATATTCTTTACTTTTTCATAATAAGAGTTACCTGTTACAAACATTACTTCATAGTCTTTACCTTTAAAGGCACTTAAGAAGGATGTTATTTTATCATTAACTGTTTTACTACCTAAACTACCCATAACTATTAGAACTAATTTTTTATTTTTAGATAATTTATAATCTTCTTTATTTGCTTTTTTCATTTTTAGGGCTTTTTCACTACATGGATTACCCGTTAAAACTACTTTATCCTTAGGGAAATATTCCATTGTTGAAGCGGAAGATACCCCTATTTTATCGGCATATTTAGTTAGATATTTATTAGATAAACCAACTACTGAATTCTGTTCATGAATAAAGGTCTTTTTACCTAATTTTTTAGCTGCCCAAATAACTGGACTAGTAACATATCCGCCAGCTCCGATAACAACATCAGGATCAAATTCTTTGATTATCTTTTTACATTTGTGTCTAGCTGCTAAAAATTGATATAGCACTTTAAAATTCTCTAAAGTGATTTTTCTTTTTAGACCGCTTACTTTTATTTCTTTGTAATTAATACCTAAGGCTGGTATTAAATCCTTTTCCATACGGTCAGAAGTACCAATATAAAGTATTTCACTTTTAGGTTCTTCTTCTTTGATTTTATCGATAATAGCAATAGCGGGATAGATGTGTCCACCAGTACCGCCAGCACTAACTACAACTCTCATGTTACACCTCACACTCATTATACCATAAATCAGTTTTTTTGTCCTTATCTACAGTTAATTATACATTTTAATTGTTAGAAATATGTAAAAAAAAGACAATCGAAATTGTCTTTTTATCATCCTTATTATTTGGGTTCATCATCATATGGATCTAGTGTACATACTCCATCTCTGTATACGGTTTTATATTCATCAAAATTACTATATACATAATGGCATTCATATTCACCATAACTGTTAATTGTACATATTACTCCGCCGCCACCATTACAGTATGCTTCATCAATTGGATACTTTTTACCGGTATACATTTTTTGCGTGTTAGATAAAGTGTATACTTGGGTTCTATAGTCAAATGAATGAGCTGCTGTTTCACTATCATATGGTGAAACGCCAATAGAGTATTTTGTTACCTCGCCATTATTTAAATTTAGAGCATTGATGGCTGATGGTGCATTATTTCTTCCATGATGGGCTTGTTGATATATTACTAAATCATTTAGACTATCGTGATTTTCATTGATTATATAATTAGCTATTGCTTCGGCAGTTTTAGTTTCTGCTTTGACTCTTACAGGGAATACTAATTCTTCGGTATTTTTATATATTTTTTTCTTTGTGGCTGCCGTTACATTCATAGTAAATTCGGTAATATAACTCTCGCTACTTATTTTTGGAATATTCTCTTCATATTTTAAGGAAGTATCATCGCTATTTCTATAACTATACCAATTAGTTATTGCATCGTTATACCCATCAAAAGCAACAGTATATCCATTGTTTTGCAAATCACTTGGTACGTAGATATATTTGTTAGAATTACCAGTTTTTATTTTAAACAAGACTGCGATAGAATTAGCATTTTCATTACACATACCATCATCTAGGAAATAGGTAGTAAAGTCTTCTGATGTGCTATTTGTTGGAGTTGTTGTTATTGCATTCGTATTCTCATTGGCTTCGGTAGTGAAGAATTTTGTACCTTCAAAACTGATTGTGGATGTTCTAAACCTATAAAAAGTGTTTCTTCTTAGTGTATTAACTCCATTATCAGATGTGCCATAAATAGTAGTCGTAGAACATAATTTAGATCTCTCTATACCTAGTTTGGCAGCAATTGCAGCATAGACATCATATACATTAAATAGAATCATATCAATATTTGAATTAATTGTATATACACTGCTATTTTCTCCAGTTTGATAATTGAATGATGGATACAATAGTTCATCATCATTTAATTGACCGGTAAATTTTTCATTTTCATCATCATATCCGCCTTTTATGTACTCTTTAGCTTTTTCTAAGGCATCGTCTATATCTAACCTTTTTGTGTAAAAATAATCTTTTAGGTTAATTCTATTTTCTATCTTGGCATGTATTTTTTCTTTTAATTCAGAAGGTAAACTTATTTCTTTATAGATGAAATTATTGATAATTATCTCAGTATCACCTGGAAAATCGTCATCTTCCATGCCAATGTCTTTAACATGATCAAGTAATTGTGATAAACTTCCGTAATGATCGCCATGTCCGTGGGATATAATTAGATAATCAATCGTTATTGTACTAGTTTTGGATAGGTCTTTTAGTTTCGATAAAATGATATTATAGTCATAATCGTATCCAGTATCAATCAATATAAGCTTATCATCATATGTTTTAAATATTATTGCTTCATCGGTAGAATTGCTCATTTGAGTATCTAAGAAATATCCCTCGATAAGATCTGTCTTAATAGCTGCTTTTCCGGTAGCAATAAGCATAACATCATTCATTTTAATACTACCATCACCATTGACATCAGCTTCATCTAAGTCAATCTCGTCAGCATTTGTTTTATTAATAATATATTTAGCTATTAATTTAGCGTCAGTTATATCGACTATTTTATCGCCGTTGACGTCACCCTTGGCATATAATACATCACTGTAAGTTTTATTTACCAATAGTAATACAAGAATTATAGCAATAAAAATTCCGAATATATGTATTTTTTTCATACCATTACCTATCCTTATCCATTTTAATTGTATCATTATTTCTTTTTTATGTAAACAGGTTTTGAGGTATAAAAAAAATACCAGCAACTACCTATTTTTGCGAATGCTATCGTCGGCGTTTAGGTGCTTAAC
>JAEEGF011409110.1_pt1 | contig 11022 bp, 5 predicted proteins | sample 9134171 | NCBI WGS metagenome assembly JAEEGF01 (sample SAMN16246542, study PRJNA631951) | gut metagenome | biome: gut microbiome; feature: rumen; material: AP-attached | host: Bos | place: Iran: Karaj | collected 2018-10
TGTAATCTTGGCGATAGCCATAAATGTAGCTGCACATCGACGACTTGCCGGTGCCGCTCTCGGCGCTGATGAGGTAGCGTTTGCCACGTTCCAGCACGATATCCTGTTGCCACACCTGGCTGTGAATGCCGTTGTGGCCGGCAAACACGCGTGGCAGGGTGTTATTTAGTGCAATTTGTTTCATTGGAGTTTTCAGTTTTCAGTTGTCTGTTTTCAGAGGCGTTGTTAATGGGTTTTCTCGCAGTCGTTTGAGCCGCGGTAGGGCTCGACGTGGATATTGGTCATTACCTCGCCTAATTCCTGGCTTAGTCGTTGCTCAATCTCGCGGGTGATGTCGTGGGACTGGGCGACACTCAAGTCGCCGTCTACTTTGATGTGCAGGTCCACGACGCGCAGGTTGCCGTTGCGACGTGTGCGCAGGTTGTGGAAGGCTTTCACGCCCTGGGTGCTGTTGACGATGGCGGCAATCTTCTCCTGCTCGTCATGGGGTAGCGACACCTCCAGTAACTCTTCGACCGCGGGGCGTCCCATGCGGTAGGCAAGCACGAGAATCAGTACACTCACGGCAATGGCGGCCAGCGGGTCAAGTATCCTCCAGCGCTCACCCAGGAACATCGCCCCTGCTACACCCAACATGGTCGCCGCAGTAGACAAGGCATCGGCGCGGTGGTGCCAGGCGTATGCCTTGAGTGCATTGCTGTCAGTCTTGCGCCCTTTGATGCGGGTGTAATGATACAAGCCTTCTTTGGCAACGATGGCAATGATGCCCACAACAAGTGCTATGGTATGTGGCCGTTCCAGTGTCTCGCCATGAAAAGCGGACCATATATCCTTTGCCCCTTCGGTCATCAGCCCCAAGGCAACGACAACCAGTAGAATGCTGATGAGGAAAGCGGCGAGAGTCTCAAACTTGCCTCGGCCGTAGCGATAACGTTCGTCCACACCCTTGCCCGACAAACGCACCATGGCATAGACCAGCGCATCGGTGACGGTGTCGCTGATGGAGTGGATACCGTCGGCCAGAATGGCGCTTGAGTGTCCCACGATGCCCGTGGCAATCTTCAGGGCCGATAGGCCCACGTCGGTGGTCATGCCCACCAGCGTGCAACGTTTCTCCTCACTGTTGCGGTTCAATGCCATTGGATTGCTGTAGTCTATATTGGTAGTCATTCTAGTGGCCGCAAATTTACGCATTTCCGCCCATTGTCGTGCAGTAATTAACACAAATTTATAATGTGGCCGATTTATCGGATGAAACGGCCGATTTTTTAAGCAAACGCTCATATAGCCAACTTTTTGTTTCGAGTCAAATGGCTGATGACAGTTAATAAATGTCCAAAAAATTTGGATTATTTCTTTTGATTTTTTTATCTTTGCCGATTGAAAACCAAAATTCATCATTTATAGATACATTAACATAAAGAATCCTTAATATTTATAAGAAATAACCATTATTCATTTTTCAGTTATGAAGAAATTATTATTGTTGTTGACTGCCGCTTTGGTGGCATTGTCGTTAACGGCCGCACCCGTCGATCCGGCTACGGCCCAGAAAAAAGCTAAAAGCTTTTTGGCAGAGTATTATGCTGGTAAACTGATGGCTCCAGCAGCACTCAATCCTGTTCTGCTTAAGGCCGAGATTGGAAATTCCAAGTTGAATCAGCCTGTTTATTACATCTACAACACTTCCGAGACGTTCCTGGTTTTGGCTGGTGATGACCGTGCCGAGGAAATCCTGATGGTGGGTGACGAACCCTTGAAGGACATTAACAATCTGTCTCCTGGCATGAAAGGTCTGCTGAGTCAATACAAAGAGGAAATTATGTTCCTTCAAGAGCATCCCGATGTGCAGGTTGAAAAACCTTCACAAACGGCTGTTCCGCAATTGCGTGCGGTGACTTACGGCCCCTTGCTGACGGCTAAATGGGACCAGACAGCGCCTTATTGGAATCAGTGCGTTTTCACCTATAACAATAGGTCTTACCAGTGCTTGACGGGTTGTCCTGCAACTTCGGCATCGATGGTGCTTTACTATTGGAAGTACCCGACGACTCAAGTCCCTGCTGTAGCCTCATATAGTTCAACTCTGGAACTTTCTTATTATCAGAGCGTTAATTTCACTTATCCTTCGGTGTCCGCTACTACATTCGATTGGGCCAACATGAAGGATACATACACTAGCTACAACTCTACTCAATCCAACGCAGTGGCTACACTGATGCGCTACGTGGGACAGCTCGAGAAGATGATGTATGGTACTGAGTCTGCTGGCGGTAGTGGTATATATACCACTGACTCAGAAAGAATCGCTACTATGTTCAAGACCTTGGGATATGACTCCAATACGCGACTGGCCAACAAATCGTCTTATTCCGCTGCCAACTGGGCTGCATTGATTCAAGGCGAGATGGCTGCCGGTCGTCCTGTTGTTTACCTGGGTGTAGACCCTCAAGGTGGTGGTCATGCCTTCAATGTGGATGGTTATCGTGATAGTGACAACAAGTATCATGTGAACTTCGGTTGGAGTGGCGATGGTAACAGCTGGTATGCAATGAACGCGTTCACTTATGGCGGATACACATTCAGCTCCAGCCAGCAGGCTATCGTGGGTATCCAACCCCCAGGCGGTGCGGTGAATACTCCCCAGTTAACCGTCAATCCCACATCACTGTCCTTTACTGGCTGCTCGACGGGTGAGACCTATACCAAGACCTTTACCGTGAGTGGTACCGACCTGACAGGCAATGTGACTTTGTCGTCTTCTAACTCCGTGTTTACCATTACTCCTTCCACTTTGACCGCAGCTCAGGCAACTGCCGGTGCAACCGTCACTGTTACTTATAAACCCACAGCTGCTGGTACACAGAATGGCACGATTACTGTGAGCAGCAATGGTGCCACGAGCAAGACTGTGAGTGTATCGGGTACAGCTACCGTAACGCCCAAGATTACGGTTGATCCTACGTCGCTCAGCATGAACACGAACGTGGGCACTCCTGTTACTAAGACATTTACCGTGACCGGCACCAATTTGACAGGTACTATTTATCTGACATGCAGTGGCACAGGCTTCTCGATTGACAAGAACAGTATCACTAGGTCTCAGGCAACTGCCGGTGCAACCGTTACCGTCACCTATAATCCCACGGCAGCGGGTAATCACACCGGCACTGTGACATTAACCAGTAGCGGTGCTACGACTGTAACCGTTGATTTGAACGGTACTGCAGTTGGCGCGCCCACCATCACTGCCGATCCCACCGCGTTAAGTTTCAATACCGTTGTTGGTACTCCTGTAACCAAGACCTTTACCGTTACTGGTGCCAATCTGTCGGGCACTGTTTATCTGTCATGCAGTGGCACAGGCTTCTCGATAGACAAGAACAGTATCAATAGGACTCAGGCTCAAAACGGTGCCACCGTCACCGTTACCTATAATCCCACGGCAACGGGTAATCACACTGGCACTGTGACGTTAACCAGTAACGGAGCTACGGCTGTAACTGTTGATTTGGACGGTACTGCTGCTGGCGTGCCCGCCATCACTGCCAATCCCACCTCGTTGAGTTTCAATACCGTTGTTGGCACTCCTGTAACCAAGACCTTTACCGTGACTGGTGCCAATCTAACGGGCACTATTTATCTGTCATGCAGTGGCACAGGGTTCTCGATTGACAAGAATAGTATCAGTAGGACCCAGGCTCAAAACGGTGCCACCGTCACCGTTACCTATGAGCCGACGGCTGGCGGAGCCCATACGGGAACTGTTACCCTGACGAGCTCTGGTGCTCAGCAGGTCAATGTTTCTCTCACGGGAGAGGCAGCAGGCACTCCAACTGTTGCGGCTGATCCTGCAGAACTTAACTTCCAGACCATTGTTGGCACTCCTTTGACCAAGGCCTTTACTTTGAGTGCTGCCAACCTCGAGGGTAATGTGACCTTGGCAGTCCAGGGCGACGAATTTGCTATCGACAAAACCGACATTGCCCCCAGCGCTGCCAACAACGCCACAATCAATGTGACTTACACCCCGACGGTATTTGGCACCCACACCGGAACCGTGACCATCACGAGCCCCAATGCTCCGACCGTCACTGTTGCCTTGAACGGCCAGGCCGATATCGTGAAATATGCTCCCGTCATGCTGCCTGCTAACCAGCGCTTCATCAACCTGACCAAGTTCCGTGCTGATTGGACCTACGAGGCCCTCGATGAAAACGTGTCCAGCTACACTCTTGAGGTATCGCCCAAGCCCATTGTGCCTGAGGTAGAACTTATTGGATCGGTTGTCGGAACAGACTTTACCGGCAGTGCCACTGGTTATTACAATATCACGCTGCCCGCTCCTTGGGGTGGCCTGAATGTGCGTGGTGGCCTGAACAAGATCATCTACTTTAGGAGCAATTACGAGAATGACGGTTCTTATGGTAACATTACCTTTACCATCCCCGCAGGTTACGAGAATGCCACCTTTACGTTAAAGGTCACCACCAGCGATACCAACGACAGTCGTGGTAACCTCACTGTGGAAACTCCGCAGACGCCCGCTTCGACCCACTACTTCAACATTGGTGAGACTTACGCTTGGCTGGTAACGGCTAGCGCTGGCCAGAAGATCACCATCACCACACCTGATGATAACTACTCGCCCGACATCGCCAAAATCGAGGTTTATCTCGGTGACGCAACCGCTGCTAACCTGCTCAGGGCCGTTGAGACCCGTGACGCTGACTATCGCATGATTACCGGCATTACCAATAAGTACTATACAGTTAAGGATCTTACTGCCGAGGGCTCGTTCCTCTATCGCGTGAAGGCTCTCTACATCGACGGCACCGAGAGTGACTGGAGCAACGTCGAGGAGGTAACCCTGTTCGATGCCGGACACGACTACGAGATTGGTGACGTGAACCATGACGGTGTACTTAACATCAAGGATGTGAGCGACCTGATCGATAGCTTGTTGGGAAGTGAAGACGTGTGCGAAATCTGTGCCGACATCAACGGCGATAGTTTAGTCAACGTTGGTGATGCCGCTGGACTCATCGACTTCTTGTTGAATGGCGACAGTGCAGCCAGCTTCAACGTCAGCAGTCCCGTTAACTCAATGTTGTTGGGACGCTGATGACAGCGATGAGCCATGTCTTCCCCTGACAGGGAATAGTTAAATAATGCCACTGCGGGGCACCTTCTCGAATAAAGAGGGTGCCCCGCACGGTTTTTATTGGTTTTGGTAGTCTGTTGGAGGAGTGTTGATTTAACGGTCTCTAAGCGTAAGGCATTTTTTTCTAATAATTACTAGATAAAATTTTGATTATTTCTGATGATTTTCTTAATTTTGCGGGTCGATATTAGAAACTGCCATTTGGGTACAACATAACCAAAACATCTTTATATATAATTAATACCAATTTTCGTTTATGAAAAAAGTTTTATTTCTTGTCGTAGCCGTTCTTACGGCTCTACAAATCTCGGCTGCCGATGTGTCATCTTCACAGGCACAGGCTGCAGCCAACGCGTTTCTTACAAAACAAGTGAATGCCGGACGTCTTAAAGCCTCCGCCGCTTCCAACCTCCGGCTCGTCAAAGCTGAAGCTTCTGTAGCCAGGCCCGCTGCTGTGGACTACTACATTTTCAACTCAGCTAAATCTTATGTAGTGGTTTCAGGCGATGACCTGGCACCGCAGATCCTGATGTACGGTGAGGAAGGTTCTCTCGACGTGAACAACATTCCTCCTGCCATGCAGTGGTTGCTTAACAAGTACAAATATCAGATCGACGGCCTCAAGGCTGGTACTATGGTGCCAGTGAAGTTGCCCAAGTTTGCCACTACGCCCGTAGCGCCCCTGGTAAACGCCAACTGGGACCAGAGCGCTCCTTACAACAACCAGTGCCCCTCCAGCGGTGGACGTCACGCCGTCACTGGCTGCCCGGCTACGTCGTTGGCTATGTGCTACTACAAGTGGAAATGGCCCGAGACCTATCCTGCAGTAGCAGCCCTCTCTAATACAGGCGGTCTCAGCGCTGCCGCTCTGCCCGAGCGCCAAGCCGACTGGGCTAACATTATCGACGAGTATACTGGCCCGACTAACTACACTTCCACATCTGAACAGAAGGACGCCGTGGCATGGCTGATGCGCTATGCGGGACAGGCCATTCCCGATTATCAATACAGCACCAGTGCCAGTGGTGCCAACGACCCCGAAATCTTCCAGGGTTGCAAAAACATGGGCTACACCGATGCCCAGTACCTCCTGCTCACCGAGCTCGTGTCTTCGGGTTGGACCTACACCAATGGTCCGCAGCAATACACCGATGCCCAGTGGAACGAATTCATGCTGAACGAGCTGCATAATGGCCGTCCCATCGAATATTTGGCCTATGACGTCAGTGGCGGCTACAGTGTTTCTGGTCACGCATTCAACGTGTTTGGCTGCAATGCCAACGGTCAGTACTACGTGAACTGGGGCTGGAGCGGCGACAGCAACGGCTATTGCACGCTGCACAACTTCACCACCGCTACCGGTGCAACGGGTCAGGCGGGCTCCTACGTCTTCAACTATGGCGAGGCCATGATTATCGGCATCGAGCCGCCCGCTGGTGCGCTGACCAATCCCAGGATTTCGGTTAACCCCGCCACCGTCACGATGAACTCTTTTGTGGGCAAACCTGTTACCGAGACTTTTAAAGTTACCGGTGCTAACCTCGTAGGCAATGTGAACTTGGCCATCAGCGGAGATAACGTCTTCTCGCTGAGCACTACTAGCATCAGCGCAGCTCAGGCCGAGAATGGTGTGAACGTGACTGTAACCTATACTCCGACTCATATCGGTTCCAATGAGGCAACTGTCACCTTGTCCAGCACCGATGCCGAGAGTGTGACGGTAAAGATTAACGGTACTGCCGACTTGGAAACCTACAATCCTGTGATGCTCGACGCACGCAATATTACCTCTACCTCGTTTACTGCTGCCTGGACCGACGAGACTCCTGCTGCAAACGTGGAGAGCTATACCCTCTATGTGAGCGACAAGCCGTTCAAGCCCGCTGTTGCCCTGCTCGATTCTATCGACTGGACTACGTCCAATCCTATACCTGCCAGCTGGTCTTCTTACGGTCTGAATTATTATAGCTCCAATAGAGCTTCCTACTTGAGCTCAGGTGGCTATGTTCAGAGCGGCACTTATGATCTCACGGGCTATGAAAAGATGACCGTCATGATTTATTCTGAGCCCTATAACAGCAACAATACCCTCACTGTGACTACCAGCGTCGACAACAAGAGCGTTTCTCTCCCGAACAATGCTTCGTTTGCCTGGTACACCATTGTTGTGAATTGCGCCAGCAGCGACTATGTGAAGATCACCTCTAGCGGTATGCCCGACATGAGGTACGTGAAGGTTTATGCAGGTGAAGTTACCGCCCCGCAGCTCAAGGCCTCCGAGAGTGGCGATGAGACTTATCGTGTCATTACCGGTATCACCGACAAGAACTATACCGTTACCGGTCTCACCCCGGGTGGTACATTCAACTTCTATGTTGAGGCCAACTACATCAATGGCGCCATCGGTGCCAGCAACGTTGAGCAGGTAACCCTCATGGAGAATACCAATCCCATGATCACCGTGAATCCGGCTTCGTTGACCATGACCGCAATTACTGGCGAGACAGCCACCGCCACCTTCAATGTTTCGGGTGCTAACCTCACCGGTGATGTGACCTTGGCTTTGGACGATGCCAATGGCGTTTACACGATCAATCCGACGACCATCAGCGCTGCCGATGCCATGAACGGCAAGGATGTTACTGTTACCTATGCTCCCACGGCCTTTGGCACTCACAATGCTACGATAACCTTGAGCAGTGCCGACGCCGAGGAGGTAACAGTCGCTTTGAACGGTCAGGCCAATATTGTGAAATATGCTCCCGTGATGCTACCCGCCAACGAAGGATTTATCAATCTGACCAAGTTCCGTGCCGACTGGACCGATCAGACCCTTGGTAAGAACGTGGAAAGCTATACCCTTGAGGTATCGGCTAAGCCCGTTGTGCCCGAGGTTGAACTTCTTAGCACCGTTCTTGGAACAGACTTTACCGGCAGTTCCACTGGTTATTACAATATCACGCTGCCCGCTCCTTGGGGTGGTGTGAATGTGCGCGGTGGCCTGAACAAGATCATCTACTTCAGGAACAATTATAATGGTGATGGTTCCTATGGTAACATTACCTACACCATCCCTGCAGGTTACGAGAATGCCACCTTCACGTTAAAGGTCACCACCAGCGATACCAACGACAGTCGTGGTAACCTCACTGTGGAAACTCCGCAGACGGCCGCTTCGACCCACTACTTCAACATTGGTGAGACCTATGCTTGGGTGGTAACGGCTAGCACTGGCCAAAAGATCACCATCACCACACCTGATGACAACTACTCGCCCGACATCGCCAAGTTGGAGGTATATTATGGTGACGCTACCAACCTTGCTACCCGCATGGCTACCGAGACGGGCGATGCCGACTACCGCTTGATTACCGGCATCACCAATAAGTACTATACTGTCAAGGATCTGACTGCCGAGGGCACCTTCCTCTATAAGGTGAAAGCCCTGTACATCGATGGCACTGAGAGCGACTGGAGTAACATCGAGGAGGTTACCCTGTTTGACAACGGCCATGCCTTCGAGCTGGGCGACGTGAACCACGACGGTGCACTGGATATCAAGGATGTAACCGACTTGATTGACAGCCTCTTGGGCGGAAATGATGTCTGCGAAATCTGCGCCGATGTCCACGTCGATGGTGCTATTGACGTTTCTGATGTGACCACGCTTATCGATTTCCTGCTGAGCGCTGGCAATTGATTCAATCCTGATTACTCCGCACTTGAGTGATTCGTTGCCAAGTGCGTTTAGGATTTTGACAGTTTGCCGTTAACGGTAGCTGCAAGATAAAGTTAAAGGAGGGTGTGTCATAATGGAGTTATGGCACACCCCCTTTGTAAATCAACCGTCTGAAAATGCGATATTTTCCATCCGTCAGATTGAGGGCTATTTCTTTCAGATCGCTGAACCTCGGGTCCACACTAGAACGAGGCGAATTGTTGAGCTCATACACGAGATTTGTCGAAAAACTCTTGCATACATCCAGAATTTTGACGAAATTTGCGTACGAGTTGTGCATACTGTGATCTTTATTTATTATCATCACCGCTAAATTTCTGAAAATCAGTGATATGTACAACTTCTCAAACATCCATTTATTAACTTTTTAATCCCGCCAACGGGTAATACTTACAGCGTATGAAAAAGATTCTATTACTTTTTGTGGCACTTTTTGCCAGCTTTACGGCAACAGCTCAGTATGTCGCTATCTATGCCTCTCCCTACTCAAGTGGCATGGTCCAAGTGGGAACCGACAGTAATATGGGTCCTCTCTTGGATGGTTCCAGCATAACAATCGTCGAAGCGGGACAAACCGTTTACTTCAGTTTCCAACCATTCAGCGGTTACAAGTTCAATGGTATTCGATACAAAAACTTGTCAAGCGATGATGTTACCGAACTCCCTGACGGCATCTATTCTTTTGTCATGCCCGATTTCACTGGGGACAATTTCTGGGTATCAATTTATATCGATTTTGTGAGGGATGAAGAACCTCCTGTCGTAACAGGAATTGACATCAATGAGGAAAACTTCCCCGATGAGAACTTCCGCAACTGGTTGCTCTCCCAGTCTTACGGCGCCGACGCAGTTATCACCGAAAGTGAGATGATGGGCATCGGCAAGATTGATGCACAGTCATGCGGTATTCACGACCTTACGGGTATTGAATACTTCACTGGATTGTATGAGCTTAATGTCAGCAACCCTTATGGTACATCCCAAGAGAATTGGAACACGATTACATCGCTCAACGTGTCCAACAAAAGCTACCTGAGGAAAGTCGTGGTATATAACAACCAGCTCGAATCGATTGACCTCTCTCGCTGTTCCGACTTGAGAAACTTGGATTGCAGTGATAATGCTTTGACACAACTCTATGTTGATGATTGCCCGTTATTGTCGATGCTCTATTGTGTGAATAATCAGCTCACTGAACTTGACTTGTCTCAGAATCCGCATTTGGCCGTGTTCTCGTGCGCGGGTAACCAGCTTACTGAGCTTGATGTCACCAGCAATGTGGATTTGGAGCAACTGTTCTGTGAAAACAACAAGTTGACCTCGGTTAATGTGACCAACCTGAACAAACTGATGATGTTCAATTGCAATGACAATCTGTTAACAGCACTTGACGTGGCTGGCTGCACACAGTTGTTCCAACTCTATTTCTATAATAACCAGATTAATGGCCAGGCGATGGAAGATTTGGTGAACTCATTGGAAACGCCTCCCAATGGCGGTTATATGGTGGTTGTGGATCTGGACAATGAGGCGGAACAAAACGCCATGACCAAAGCCCAGGTGGCAACAGCCAGAGCAAAACACTGGTCGGTGGAAGGTATTACTGACGAGGACTTCTACCCCTATGATGGCATTGACGATATCACCATCATTATGGGCGACGTGGACCAAGATGGTAATGTCTCCATTGCTGACGTCACCATGCTGATCGACTACTTGTTGAATGATGCCACCGCAGCGCCCGCCGAAGCCGACATGGATGGCGACGGCATCGTATCTATTGCCGACGTGACTGCACTTATCGATTTCCTGCTGAGTGCTGGCAATTGATTCAATCCTCATTACTTCGCACTTGAGTGATTCGTTGCCAAGTGCGTTAAGGATTTTGACAGTTTGCCGTTAACGGTAGCTGCAAGATGAATTAAATGCGGGACACCTGCCACTTCGAGTGGAGGTGTCCCGTTTTTCGCTTTATTGTTATTGGTAGTGTTGTTTTTGTCTCTAGTTGAGCGCAATAAATGACTTGTTGATGGAAAAATGATGCCTTTTCGGTGAAAGTACAAGAAAAAATTCGCAAATAAGGGCTTTATCATGTATTTTTGCGAGCAATTTTGAATAA
>JAEEGF010887524.1_pt1 | contig 11020 bp, 10 predicted proteins | sample 9134171 | NCBI WGS metagenome assembly JAEEGF01 (sample SAMN16246542, study PRJNA631951) | gut metagenome | biome: gut microbiome; feature: rumen; material: AP-attached | host: Bos | place: Iran: Karaj | collected 2018-10
CTGAATGATATATCGCCCGAAGCCTCCGCAGATCTGCCGGAAGGCAGCTTCACATTCGCAGGGACTTTGCTGCACATCGGCGGAATAGCAGCAGTCGTTTCGAAGAGTGAAGGTGATCACGTTGTCCTTGGATTGAAACAGGCTGTAAAAGGTCTGCCGCGACACGTCTGCCCGTTTGCAGATCGCGCTGACCGAAATATCTCCATACGACATCTCTTCCAGCATAGAAAGCAGAGCATCTGCGATCTGACGTTGAGAAGCCAAAGCCATTTTGTTGTTCCCGCAATACATAGGCCGTGCATCCTCCGCACAAAAGAAATAAAAGCCTTGACACATGTCAAAGTTGTGTTATAATCATTATAGCACAAACTGGACATTTGTCAAGCTGTACGCCGGGCAATGCATCCAAGCAGGAGGAAGAACAATGGCAGTTATCCCCGTATATAAAGTATTGGTTTTACCGGACACGAATGTATATTTGAAGACCGAACGGTTCAAGAAAGCGACAGGCCGCACCCCAAGGGTGGATGAGCACGTCACACTGCTGATGCTGCGGGAAGAGACGCAAAAGGAGCAGCTGACCCCGAGCAGCTTTTATCCCATCGGCGTTTCGGGAGCCGTTTCCGAGGTTCACGAAGAGGGCTGGTTTGCCGTGCGCACAAGGGGCAGGGTGAATCTGGACCAGGCGGCGGTCTATTCGGATGGCAGGATTGAGGCCTATACCTCCCGCAGAGAGGATTCAGAAGTCCTGAGCCCGCAGGAGAACGCCCGCAAAACGGCGGACGTCAAGGCTGCGCTTACGGAGTTTGCCAAGGCGACGCAGTGGGAGCAGGTTTCCCGCGCCTGGATCAACCAGTTTGCGACCCTGAGCGATATTGCCTCTGCCTGCTCGCCTTGGATGGACGCCTCCAACGAAGAGCGCTACGCCATTTTGGCGGAAGACAGCGCTGTGAAGCGCGCCGAAATGCTGGAAAAGCTGATTTATGAGGCCCTGGAAATGGGCAAGCTGAGTCAGGAGGGGTCTTCGGCGCGGCAGGAGAACTATCAGAAGATGGTGCGGGAATCGGCTATCCGCAAGCAGATGGAATATCTGCAGAAGGAACTGGACGAAATGCACCCGGAAAACGTGTCGGACATCCGGCGGCTGGAGCTCAAGATTCAGGAGTCCGGCATGAACGAAACGGCCCGAAGGGAGGCCGACAAGCTGCTCAACCGCCTGAAGCAGGAGGGGGCAAACGGCGCCGAAACAGGGATGTTGTATAATTACCTGGACTTTCTCACCAACCTGTCCTGGAAGAAAGAGCCCGCCAGGGAAATCGATCTGGACGAGGCGGAAAAGGTTTTGGAAGAAGACCATTTCGGCCTGAAGAAGGTCAAGGACCGGATCTTACAGCAGATTGCCGTGATGAATCTGAAAAAGGAGCAGTCCGGCTCCATCCTGCTCTTTGTCGGCGCGCCCGGCACGGGCAAGACCAGCATCGGACAGAGCATCGCCCGTGCGCTGCAGCGGCAATATGTGCGGGTGAGCCTGGGCGGTGTGCGGGACGAGGCGGATATCCGCGGGCACCGGCGCACCTATATCGGGGCCATGCCGGGCCGCATCATGGATGCGATTCAAAAGAGCGGGGTCTCCAACCCCGTGATGGTGCTCGACGAAGTGGATAAGCTGTCTGCGTCCTACAACGGCGACCCTGCCAGCGCCCTCCTGGAGGTGCTCGATCCCGAGCAAAACAGCACCTTTACCGATCATTATATGAATGTGCCCTATGATCTTTCCGACGTGCTGTTCATCTGCACGGCCAACACGGCGGATACGATACCGGAGCCGCTGCTCAACCGCATGGAGGTCATCCCCTTCCAGGGGTATACGCCCATTGAAAAGCAGCAGATTGCCATGCGCCATCTGCTTCCCAAGGCAAGAGAGGCAGTGGGTATCACGGAGGAGCAGTTGACCGTTTCTGAGGATGCGATCCGTGCCGTCATCTCCGACTACACCCGGGAGGGCGGCGTGCGCGGGCTGAAAAAGCGCATGGACACCCTGTGCCGCGCCGCCGCGGTGAACATCGTGCGCAAAAAGGGTGAAACGCTCCACATCACGCCGGAGAATCTGCGGGAATACCTGGATATGCGCCCCGTGCGCCATCGGGATGTTCGGGAGAGCGCCGCACCGGGCATTGTGACCGGTCTGGCCTGGACAGCGGCCGGCGGCGATATCCTTTATATCGAAGCCATGCTGACCAAGGGGACCGTCCAGATCGTCATCACCGGACAGTTGGGCGACGTGATGAAGGAATCGGCCAGGCTGGCGATCAGCCTGGTCAAGCACCGCTTCCCGGATAAGGCCGTGGTGTTTTCCGATCACGACCTGCACATTCACGTGCCGGATGGTGCCACCCCGAAGGACGGTCCCTCTGCCGGCGTCACTCTGACCACAGCTATCGCCTCCTTGATCACCGGCCGCCCGGTCGCACCGAAGATCGCCATGACGGGCGAGATCTCCCTGCGAGGCGAGGTGACCCCCATCGGAGGGCTGCCCGAGAAGCTGATGGCAGCCCAGCGCGCGGGCGTGGAGCAGGTGCTGATCCCTTGTGAGAATGAAGACGATCTGCAGGACGTTGCAAAAGAGATTTTAGATCAGCTGGAGATTGTCCCCGTGCGGGATCTCGACGAGGTGCTTGCCCGCTGCGGCATTGAGGATGCCAAGCCGATTCCGAAGGCGGTTTAAGCCTGTTTTGAGAGAGGTTTCAAACGCGGCGCGGAAGACGTTCCCTTTTTGAAGGAAAAGAAGTCTGGTTCTGTGTCCGCCTCAGCGCAGCTTTAATGAAGCACAGGCCGCTCCACGGAGGCCGCTCTGGCGGCGCTGCCCGCGAAGGGAAAGTAAACCCCGAATGCCCCTGCTTTTCCCGGAAAAGCAGGGGCATTTTGTTATCCTGCGCACAGCGGAATCGTGCAAGGCGAGAGAGCCTCCGCGTCGCAGCCTTGTTTCCGACAGAGGATAAAAGGCAGAAGGATGCGCCGCAGGAAGCCCCTGCGGTGTAGACGAAGACAGCTCCTCATGCCCGAGGATGAGGAGCTGTTTTCAACAAGTATTTCATATCAGCGTTGCAATTCTATTTCACAATGCTTTTGATCTTCCAATTTAACCCCCTGCTCAAAGAATCGGTTCTAGGGATTCAGGCTCTCCGCAACGATTCGCATCTGTTCTTCCGTAGGGGTCCAATCAAATTCTATTTCGATGATGCGATCTTCATAGCAGAGAAGGTATTGATTCAAAACGCTTTCACTCCAATGAAGCTGATACGCTTGTTCGGCAAGCCATGGGGCTGCATCGATTTCCTCATAGTGGTCGACGAAGAGGAGGCCTTTTTTATCGGCTGCGTCGCGCCTCTGATTCAGGAGGGTTTCTTTGCATAGATCATACAGCGCAGGCACTTTAACGATGGTAAGAGTATAGCCCAAAGCAGGCACAGTTTCAGGATGATCCGTATCATATCTTGGCCACTGATGAACCACTTTCTGCCCCAGAAAGAGAGACTCGCTGTGACGGTTTTCCCGGATGTAGCCATCGAACTCAACGTCCTGTAAGTCCTCAACAGACAGGGGCAGTTCATCCTGATAGAGGATCCATGTGGACCCGTTATGCTCATAGGTATCGGATCCCTTGTGAAACAGCCCCGCTTCTGATGCTTTCAGCGTTCCGAAGGTAATACCGGCCATCAAAGCAACAGCAAGCACGAAATCAACGATCAGGGTGATTGTGAAATTCGTGGTGCGCGGAACTTTCTTTCGCTTCATAAACTGCTTCACCGCATCGACAACGACCATCAAGGTGATCGTGTAGGCGATTGTCAGCGTGTAGATCGTGAGCATCATCCGGTTTCCGACAGAAACCAGATCGACAAAACCATAAACAAGAGCAATGATTGCCACCGCCAGAACGATCTTTTGAAAAAGAGCGTGGCTGTGCGTTTCGAGAAATTCGCCGGTTTCAGCGGCTTTGACCGCTTTATGGCGCCAGCGATAATACCCGCAAAGCTCAACAGAACAAAGCAAAAACATCTGCGCCCAGCAGACTCCCGACAAAAGCTGCATGGTGCTGGAAAGGAGTCCGATCGGATCGCCGAAAAGGCGGGATACCAATAAAGCCGTGTTCAGAACCGCTATTGCCAAAAGGGTGAAATAAGAAGGTAAAAATGCTTTCTTTGCCGCCTTATGGATAGTCTGTACTTCCACTGAGGGGTCAGTCTCCAGGGGGACAGGACTTTCTTCTTCATTGCAGAAAATCTGCATCTGTGCGGAGCTGCAAATGAATTTCCAACCGGTATGGGCGCTGTAATCCTGGTAGATCATCTGGCCTTCCTGCGGCTCGGGATCAAATTCCGAGGCCTTCGGGTAATAGGTAACGGCAAAGTGAAGTCTCTTCGGTTCGATACGGCGATATGACCAAGTGAAGCGGTTGATCCCTTCCAGAAGCCAGCCTTTTCTGGCCATCTCTTCCAAATGCTTTTCGATTCCGGAATGGTCATAAATCGAAAAGGTTTCCAGTCTGCGCTTCAACTCTTTCATCTAGAATCTTCTCCTCCGAAAACAGCCGTATAGTCAGCCGCCTGTGACTGAAGTCGTTTATATTCTTTTGCCAGCGTGTCTTTTCCGGTATCGGTGAGGATATAGCTGCGTCTGCGGCCTTCCGCTTTCACTTCACGAATCATTCCGGCCTCCAAGAATTGCTCCAACAAGTGATACAAAGTCCCGGAACCAACAGAGACTCTTTTTCCGGTCATTTTTGCGATTTTATCAAAGATATCGATTCCGTAGCACTCTGTTTTCAGGCAAAGCAAAATGTAAAACATCTGCTCGGTAAGTGTTTGAAACTTTGGTCGAGGCATCGCGCGGCACCTCCTGATCTCGAATATCGAGTTTGCGGCTCTCATTATAATCTCGAATATCGAGTTTGTCAACAGCTTTTTTTGAAAGGTGGAGTTTTCGCATACTGGCACGCCGTTCAATTCGTGTATTTCAGCGACAGCGGTGAGGCAAAGGCGCTTGTTTTGGATAGATTTGTATGCTATACTTTTCCATAGCAGGGGGAGTTCCCCTGCTCCTGCCGAAGAGCCTGGCTGGGCTTCTCTGTCGTGGGTCTGTGTGGAACAAAAGCAAAGGAGCCCGGGTCTTGGAACACAGGATTCTCCGGAGGGAATCCGTATTTTGTGAACTGCAGGAGGGACAAAAGGTATGGCTTTTAAAAGACTGGTTATTGAAATCGGACAGGGTGTGGACATGCATGGCGGCGACCAGAACAATGCCGTGTTGAAGGCCACAAAGGATGCGATCCACCATTGCTGCATGGCGGGGATCTCGGAGATCTTTGAGATCACGGACAGAAAAACCCAGGCGAAGATCCATGCGGATATCTATGCGCCCCATCCCGAGCAGGTGGATCCCGCGGTTGTGACGGAGTATCTGAGCAGATGGGCCGTTGATGCCGAGGTGCATCAGGGCGGAGCAAATCCAAGAGGAATCTCCTTAGACGGTGACCTGGAGACCGAGATCACGATCGCCCTTGTGGTTCTGACGGTCTATGTTGAGGTGTGACTGGAAGCATTAGGTCTTCATTTGGGTCGCCCCTAAATATGAGCTTCTTCAAGGAAGACGGTATCCGGTTGGGATATAAAAACTACAGGAGGAATAAAAAATGGCTTTCAAGAGACTGTTGATTGAAATCGGACAGGGCGTGGACATGCACGGCGCCGACCAGAACAATGCCGTGCGCAAGGCGACGCAGGATGCGATCCACCATTGCTGCATGGCTGGGCTCATGGAGATCTTCGGCATGACCGACTTTAAAAACCAGGCAAGGATCCATGCGGATATCTACGTTCCCCATCCCGAGCAGGCGGATCCCCAGGTTGTGATCGATTATCTGAAGGCATGGACGGTCGACGCCGAGGTGCATCAGGGCGGAGCAAACCCGAGAGGGATTGCCCTGAATAATGATCCTGAGACCGAGATCACGGTCGCCCTTGTGGTTCTGACGGTCTACGTCGAGGCATAATCCAAAGCGCCGCCCCCAATTGTGTGGACGGTTTTTGAAGGATCGGCCCATTCTCGTTTGGCCGATTCCGAAACCCGCGCCGCCCGCACGATCTTAAAAAGCAAAGCGCCCGTTGTCGTCTGTCCCCCAAAGGGACAGAGTTCAACGAGCGTTTTCTTTTTCCGTAAAAGACAGGGCGCTTGGATATAGATTGCCGCGTTGCATGCCGCGGGAAGGGTTTTGAAACAAAGAGCCGTCAAACTACATGACGCGTGAGGATCCGAAGAGCCGGTGTCATGCTGCTCAAGCGGGAAGGCCCCAAAACGGCTTAGGTCGGCAGAAAGGGACCCCGGCTGCTTGTTATCGTTATTCGATTTCCCAGGTCACCACGACCGTGTCGCTCACCTCAATATCGTCCGGCTCAAGATTCAAATCGTAGCGCTTGGCAGCCACAGAGGCGAGCGCGCCGCGTCCGGCCAGGATCCCCTCCGACATGGGCCGGCACTCGAGATTGATCTCTCCCCAGGAATAGTCGATGCTCTGGATGTCTTTGAGGGTAACGCCGCCGGCCTCGGTGAGGATGGCGTCCTTTTCCTTTGCATCGGCCACGGCCTTGCCCAGCAGCAGATTTTTTGTTGCTTCCGGATCCTTCACCGTGTAGCTGATGTGAAATTGCGGACTCACCTTGCAGTTGGCAAGGGCATACAGGATTTTCCCCAGACGGTCGTTGTCAGAAAGGAACTCCACCTTCATCACATGATGGAATCGGTATCCGACAAAGCGCTGCTTATAGGCGTCGTGCTCCTGATAGCTCTCATACTCCGTATCCACGCGGAAGCTGAGCGTCTTCAACTCCGTCCGCTCAAAGCCAAAGCCGGAGAGCAGGTCTTTCAGAACCTCCGTATCCTCGGAAGAATGCCGCAGTGTCTCGCCGTAATCGGGGTCAATCCCTTCCAGTGTCATGGTGATCCTGGTCATGTCCGGCCTGACTTTGATCAGACCTTTGCCCGTTACCCGAATGGTTCTCATCGCGATCTCCTTATCTGTTTGGTTGTTTGGCATAACGTCGAGCGATCCTGTGCGAAACGAAAAGCACGAAACCTGTGCGAGCGTGATCCACACCGCTCCCTGTTTCATCCAGTATAGCAAAAAGGCCTGTTTTGGTAAATACCGTTTTCGCTCGATTAGGCTCTTTGGAAATCAAATCATGTTACATTCCGTTCTTAATCAAGTTTTTCACGATATATGAGTTGTTTTTTGAATGAGTCAAGCAACGTTTTTACAGGGCAAGAAACGTGTGAAACAACTGGAAGAAGTTGACTATACTGGAAAATCATAGTACAATATAATACAAAAAAGATGTGTAACTTGCGGGGCATTCAATATCTGCCAGGGATTCTTACAACGATAAATACAATGTGACCAATGCTCAACAGACAGAGGATGCCAGCATGTTGCGACAATACTGGCAGAACCGACTGAACGCATGGCCGTGGGCGAAGGGAGAGAGGGTATGATCAAACGATCAGTGGCGTTCTTGGTTTTTCTGGAGATAGTTTTGTTGCTGACCGGCTGCGGTGTTTCTCAGACAGAATATGATGCGCTACAGGCGCGCTTAAATCAGGCGCAGCAGGAATATGACGAACTGAAACAGGCCTATGATGAACTGGCAGAAGGCGCAGAGGGATGGCTGAAACTTTCGGAAGAAGAGCGCGCAGCTAAGCTGGCGCAGGCAGAGGCAGACCGGATAGCTGCGGAAGAAGCAGAAAAAAAGGCAAAAGCCGAGCAAGAAGCCGCGGCAGAACAGGCGGCTAGGGAAGCTGAAGAAGAAGCAAGAAAGGGCTATGATACCGGCATTACTTTTGACCATTTGGCTCGCAACCCTGATGACTACACCGGTAAAAAAGTGAAGCTCACAGGTCACGTGGTGCAGGTTGTGGAGTATGAGCAAGAGACTCAGATCCGTCTAGCCACTAAAAAGACAAATTACGGAAAAACGGGATACGAACACAGTTTTGAAGATGTCGTATATTTATATGTCGATGCGAGCAACATAACTAGCCGCATTCTGGAGGATGATCTTGTCACGATATACGGCACTTCAAGAGGCCTGTATACTTACACCTCGACGACCGATTTGCGCATCACGTTACCCTTGATTGAAGTGGAACAATACGACATCCTCAATGTGGAGTAAAGTGACGCGCGGTGCTTGTCGCGTTCATAGACCTGCAAATGGTGGTGCAGACCGGTTTTGAAACGAGAAAAGCACAGTCTGTTTAATAGGCGGACGGTGCTTTTCTTATCGTGCAAGCGGTAATAATGGTTTTCATAGGAAGGTTTAGTGAGAATACCCTCAAATCCGCTATTACCACTCGATATAGTTGATGAATAAACACGCTTGAGAACCGCGATTCAAAAGCCAAAAGTCCTGCGCTTCATCCCGCCGTACACAGGGGCTTCTTCCGACAGTTTAGCCCAATCGCCTTGCCGACCGTTTTTGCGAGCGTAAACCTGCCCCGTTTTTTGTTTGCCCTATTTCCCGTGGCGGGAAAGATAGGCTTGTTTTTCCCGTTCGTCCTCCGCCTCCAGAGAAGAGGCGTTGTGGATGCTGCCGATGGATTCCAAATGGTGCCGGAATTCGTGGCGCAGAATGCCGCGCAAAAGCTCGCGGGCTTCTGCAAGGTCTGCCTGAGGGTATGCCTGGTCAAAAGAGCCCTTGAACAGCTGGATCTGCCGGATGCCGTAGGAAACATGATACTGCCCCATGGTATAGAGGTCGTCCGCCTGGGCATAGTTGGGGATCATCAGAGCTTTCGACACGATCACGCCGCCGGTCAGCTCCCGAAAAAACTCCTCCGGAAGCTCATCCAGCAGCTCCTCAATAATGCTTTTGTATTCCTTAAAGCTGATCATATCATCCTTGCAGGGACGGTCCCGTCGGGCCGTTCCATCATTATTTTGTGCAGAGTTTCTTTTTCAAAGAAAGCTTAACGGAGATTAACATCATAATAATATACCGTTTGCCGCAATGTCAATATGCAAAGGCCGCGATCAGCCGCAGCACGTCTTCCAGCGTTGCGCGGTAGTATTCCGCGCTTTCGTCCGCATAATCCGGGAAGGCCCTGGCCGCGCGGTCGATGCCGAACATCGCCGTTATGCCGAACGCGTAGGCCTCCGCCGCGTCCGGCGCGATGCTGCCGACGATAGCGACCAGCGGCACGTTTTTGGGCTGCGTGCGCTTTGCGATGCCGGAAATCACCTTGCCGTGGAGGCTTTGTGAGTCGATGCGCCCCTCGCCGGTGACGACTAGGTCCGCGCCGTCCAGCTGCGCGCTGAAATCCACCGTGTCCAGCACCGCCTCGATGCCGGAGTGCATGCTTGCGCCGAGAAAGGCCATACAGCCGGCACCCATACCGCCCGCTGCGCCTGCGCCGGGGATATCGGCGACATGCTTACCGAGGTCGCGCTCGATTGCCGCCGCAAGGTGCGCCAGATTGGCGTCCAGCTGTTCGACCATCGCCGCATCCGCACCCTTCTGCGGGCCGAACACCCGCGCTGCGCCGCGTGCGCCGCACAACGGATTGTCCACGTCGCACATCAGTGTGAGGGTCACATCGGCAAGCAGCGCTTCCGCCGCGGTGTTGTCGATGCGGTCGATACGGCCGAGCGTGCCGCCGGTGGGGAGGAAGACCCTTCCGCCTGCATCGAAAAACCGGGTGCCCAGCGCCGCGGCGCAGCCGCAGCCGCCGTCGTTGGTGCAGCTGCCGCCGAGACCCAGCAAAATCTCGGTGCATCCGTGTTCCACGGCGTGGCGGATCAGCTCACCCACGCCGTAGGTCGTGGTGGCGGCGGGGTCTCTGCGCTCGCCCGCCATCGGAAGGCCTGCGGCGCTTGCCATTTCAAGGATAGCACGGTTGCCCTTGCGGGCGTAGACGGCCTCTGTGCGCTCGCCCCACGGGCCGCTGACGCGGACCGTCACCGGCTCGGCGCCGATGGCTTCGATGAAGCAGCTCACGGTGCCCTCACCCCCGTCGGCAACGGGGATGGCGATGACTTCGCAGCCGGGGAAGATGCGCGGGACCGATCTGCGCGCGATGTCGCAGATCTCCCGGCTGGAAAGCGTCCCCTTGAAGGAATCCGAGATGACAATGACCTTTTTCATCGCGGTTCCCTCTTTCCCGCCTTCTGCAGCGCGCCGTCGGACCGCGCCTTGAGATTGTCTCTGTTCAGACGGCAAAGACTTTTTATATCACCGTTTGGAGCAACGAATTCCATGGAGAATTTCCTTTCTTATGAATTCGCCCCGGCCAAGGCCGGGGCGACGGATTTTCGCACAATCTCTGCTGTTATTGCTTGACGAAGGACATTTCCTCGCCGAGGGAATCCTTGATGATCAGAGTGCTCGAATCCTTGAAGCTGAATTCGCTGTCAAACACATCGTCTTCGGAGAAGAGCTCGTTGTTTACAAAGCGAACAAGAAGATGACCGTCCTCGACTTCATATTTCAGCTCATAGGTGACCTCCTGCTCCCCGACCTTCATGGTATAGGTGCCGGTTCCGTCATCCTTCAGATCGTAAATGGCACCAAGCCCGTTTTCGGCGTCTGTATATTCCCAGATCCCGACAAGGGAGTTTTCGTCTTTTTTGCTGCATCCCGTAACCGAAAGAAGCAGGGCGAACACCAAGATAACCGTGAGAATCCCGCTGTTTTTTTTCATAGTTTCTCCTCCTTCGAAAAGCGACGATACCGTAGATATCCAAATGGTAGTACATCTGAAAGAATCTGTCAATCCCTTTTGCGGGCGTCACGGCTGACAGGACAAAGACCCCGGTTGATCACGCCTTCGCAAGCGAGTCGATCTCCTGCTGCAGCAGATGAAACACCTTTGCGACCAGGTACCCGTCAGCGATTGCGTGATTCAGACGAACGGTCACAGGCATGACAAGCCTTCCGTTTTCTTCCCTGTATTTTCCCCAGTTGATGAT
>JAEEGF011301730.1_pt1 | contig 11020 bp, 10 predicted proteins | sample 9134171 | NCBI WGS metagenome assembly JAEEGF01 (sample SAMN16246542, study PRJNA631951) | gut metagenome | biome: gut microbiome; feature: rumen; material: AP-attached | host: Bos | place: Iran: Karaj | collected 2018-10
CATACTGAATGAAGCCGAGCGTCTTCTCAAGAAAGGAGGCACATTGATCATTACCGATGGTAACTGGCTAGCGGATGTTGGTGATTGGGAGAATGCGAATCCCAAGTCCGATGTGTTCCCTAACTGCAAGAAGCGTGACCTAGGGCTCGGAGCTTATGACGTCATTAACGTCTACTATAACAGGCTCCCCTTGAATCTCGAGAGAAGACCTTCCTGGGATGACAAGAAGCTGAAGGCCGACGGCATGACTGTCGAGGTCTGCGAGAAGTTCGATGATCCCATGATCACTGAGGATCTCAAGCCGATACTCAAGAGCGGCTTCATAGTGGTAGCTAAGAAATGAACTATCCAGCCGTCCGAGTCATCGGACGGCCTACCATTTTCGAAGGGATCTGATGGTAGAGGAAACAGAGAACATTAGCATAATGGGTACCAACCCCGCGAAGGCCATCAGGACAATGTCCATTCCCCTGATGTTCGCTTTCTTGCTAGCCAGCGTTCAATTGTATATAGATTCGTTCTGGTGCGCAGGTCTGGGCCCCGATCCGAACTCCGCCATAACGCTGGCGGGACCCATATACTGGATAATACTGGATGTGGGAGCAGGTCTGGGCGTCGGTGCATCTACGGCAATATCCCGTGCACTGGGTGCTAAGAACTATGCCCGTGTGAACAGTTTGGCATCCCAGATCATCGTCCTGATGGTTCTGGTCTCTATTGTGCTGTCATTTATCCTGTTCCTTGTATCCGAACCGCTGATCTCTTTCATGAGCGGAGGAAAGAATGTTGACCTTAGCATGGAGTATCTGATCCCCTATCTTGTCTGCAGCCCGTTCCTGATGTTGAATGGTATCATCCTAGGAATGCTGAGGGCCGAAGGGGAGGCCAGACGTTCATCAGCTCTTTCCATATTCGCATCCTTAATCAATATTATCATGGATCCTATCCTGATCTATGTTCTCGATCTTGGTCTCTTCGGTGCTGCTTGGGCTACATGTCTATCATTCATCGTTACCACAGTGATCGGGCTGTGGTGGTATCTTCGCGGCAGACTGTTCATCAAACCTTCATTCAGGAACTTCCATTTCATAAAGGAGCAGATTTGGGATATTTGTAGGGTCGGAATCCCGCATTCCCTGGAGCTCGCTGTCATACCCATGCTGATGATGCCTCAGAATTCTCTAGTTGTCGCAGTGGGAGGGACGGATGGAATGATCACGTACAGTCTGCCATACCGCTACATCTCAATAGCGATGGTGCCCGCACAGGCAATAGCAGCGGCTATGATCCCTGTAGCATCTTATTCAATAGGCAGAGGTGACAGAGAGAATGTTATGTTCAGTTTCAAGTATTCCGCCAAGCTGATAGCGTTGATCAGCATCCTTCTGACAATAGTCCTGATCATATTCGCGGATCCTTTTGCTTGGGCTTTCACGTACACTGACGATATGGCGCAGTTCAGGGACGAAATTGCCATGGTAATAAGGATCTATGCTCTGGTCCTGATAACAATAACCGGAATTCACCTTTGCTCATCGATACTCCAGACGCTGTGTTACTCTCAGCTTGCAACTGTTACCATGTTTATCAGAGAGATAATATTCCTGGTCCTGTTCTATATCTCGACCTTCTTTGATATGACTGCTATCTATTGGTCACTCGACATAGCAGAGACGGCAGGTGCGCTGCTGATGGTGGTATGTGTTCTGTATGCGTTGAAGAAGACTGTACCTAAGTCCGGTATTATTATGGAAAGATTCAACGCAGTGTGATTTCATACTTTTTTGAAAACAGAGATGAAACTACTTCCTACTATTTCGCGGATGCTTTTGTCGATGAGTATGTCATCGAAATTGTTGCTCTCTATCAATTCCATTCCCAGCTCTTGACATTTGGAGATCTCCCATTCGGGGCGACATTTGATTGTAAGCGGCAGACTGCGGAAAATAGGGTCGATGACATCTGTTCCACCAAAACCCGTCTCTCCAGATCTGATGCGGACCCCATCATCGTTAAATGCCGGATGTTTGGTGGAGAGTTTGGAGATCCAATCAGAATCTATGATGATTAGAATACCTTCCTTATTCAGGACTCTGAACGTCTCTTTTAGTATCCTTTCGGGTTCATCGAACGCCCACAGACTGTTACGGATGATGATTGAATCGAAATGGTTGTTATCAAAAGGAATCTCGTCGGCATTCGTCTTGATAAACTTGGCATTTGATGATACTTCCGATGCACATCTTTTGGCTTCCTTTATCATTTCCTCGGATGAATCGATACCTATCGCTTCAAATCCTTTAGAGTCCGCTGCTATTGTCAGGAATCCGGCTCCGCAGGCCAGGTCCAGAAGTTTGCCTTTGCGGATGTGTTTCTCCAGATTGGCGAAGAACTCTTTGCCTCTGCCATCTTCACATAGTCTGTGACATGTGCCGCTGTCAAATGGGGCTACACCATTCCAGTATTCTTCGATGAGCATCTTCCTTTCATCGTCAGCAGACGGTTTTTCAGCGCAAATTAAGAACAGCGGGGCCGCATCTTCCGGATTTGGCATTCTATCCAATTCAGTGCCGATCAGACAATCAATCCAAGTGATTATGTTGCAGTATCTTAGTTTGATCAGCATATTGCGGTCCCACTGCGGGCGAGGCATCCCCAGCATCGGGCGCGTTTCCATGTATGAATTGCGGAACATGAAACCTGTATTGACAGATCCCGAATCTACTCCTGCAATCTTCATTTCACGGATGAGTTCCCTAAACTTCCTATCGTGTTCCGGATCGAAGAAATTCCAATTAAAGTTGGAATCAAAGATAAGGATGCGTCCTCCTGGAGAGAGGACTCTCCTCCATTCTTTGTAACAATCCATCATATTTGGGATCGTCCAGGTTACGTTGCGATTGATGATGAGGTCGAATGAATTCGAATCGAATAACAGGTTGTCTGCGTTCATTGGATGGAAAATGCAGTTGACGCCGAAGTCGCGAGCATTTTTCTCGGCTTGTTTCAGCATGCCTATGCTGAGGTCGATACCGGTGACGGCATGGCCATCCATTGCCAAAGAGATGGCGAAAAAGCCTGGCCCAGTTCCTATATCGAGGACTCTTAGTTTCTCTTTTTTGGGGGCGTATCTGTAGACAAGTTCCATCCATAGGTCCTTATCCTTAGATTTGAGCTGTTCCCTGACCAATTCGCTGTACTCTTCTGCAGCAGAATTCCATGCCTCTATGGTTGTGGATTCTTCATCCATTCGATAGCCTCATGTCATACTTTCCAGATGATTATTAAAAGGCTGAGCACGAGGTGGAAAACAGTCTAAAAAAGATTGGAGAGTTCCTCAATAATTGGGACCGTCAGGAGATGGTCGGATATTCCAACGATCAGTGTCTATCCATTTCCTCGTTCAGAAGGAAATCTGCGCGTGGAATCAGTTCCTCAGACCTGCGTACATTGCGGTACTTCACTTTAGGGATCATCGAGGACAGATTCTTTGCATCGTCATAGAGCGCCTTCATGTCAGGATTCTTTACCTTGTATTCTCCGTTCATCTGTCTGATGACCAGTTGGGAATCCATGACGAACTCTGCTTCGGTGCCTTTCAGGTCCAGGACCTTTGCGATGCCGGCTATGAGTCCCCTGTATTCGGCATAATTGTTGGTGTGGATCCCTAGATACTCCGCATGCTCGTGTACGACCTCGCCGTCTTCTACGACAACGATTGCGTACGCGGACTTTCCCGGATTCCCTCTGGAGCCTCCGTCGGAGTATACAGTGAACATCAATACACCAGTTCCCTTGAGACCCTGTTCTTCTCATCGACAAGAATGACGTTAGCCTTGATGGGCTGGTCGGTGAGTTCGAATCCCATGATGATGACCTTATCTCCTTCCTTGCAGAGGTGTGCTGCAGCACCGTTTATGGCGATGATGCCCGAATCACGCTTGCCCGGGAGGATGTACGTCTCGAAGCGGTTCCCGTTGTTCACATCAGCGATGAGGACCTTCTCTCCGTTCCACATTCCCGCTTTCTCGAGGAGAGCCTCATCTATTGTGATGCTTCCCTCGTAATCGAGGCGGGTCTCGGTGACGGTGGCCCTATGGATCTTGCTGCGGAGCAACCAACGCATATTTCTCGATACATCCGCATCGTTTATCATAGTGTCGGTGGTATGGTCAGTAACACTTTGACAATACAAATTGTTAATTTATATACTGAAAAAATGCGGCAACAGCCATCCGAAAACAGTGGATAAAGGCACCGCCCGGAAAGAGAACCTGAACGGCATCGGACGTCAGAAGAACACAATTCTTAGTCGAAAGAGAAAAGATGAGCGCCCTGGACGGAATTTGAATCCGTGTCGAAGCCTCGACAGGGCTTCATGATAGGCCGCTACACTACCAGGGCAACAATCCAGAGTATAATGGATTCATATTTAACCGTTTGGGGAGCATGATAGAACCGTATCCATGGGGCTAGCAGGGAGACTGCTGGGAAGTGGTCTTTTATCCTCATCGGTAGATGCCGAATACATGCCATTAGGGGATCCTCACGGAGCGAATTTCGAATACACGGTGGAAGGTCTGCCGGAATCGGTCCATGTATGCACAGTCCCCGTCAGGGATGTTTCCAGGGCGTTGGGATTTTACAAGGACATTCTGCACATGGAGGTCCTATCGGAGGATGACAGGGAAGCATATCTCATCAGAGGGGACTGCAGGATCATCCTCAAGAAGTCAGATTCTTCGGGTGTCGATACCGGCCTCTATTTCGGTGTGGATTCTCCGTATAACACGCGCAGGCGTTTGATCGACGAGGGTGTGGTCTTCGCACAGGAGCCCAAGCGCGGACCGTTCGGCACATTCTGTTCGATTCGCGATGATGACGGGAACGTCATCCATCTGATAGAGAGAAACGCGGATTTCAAAAAGGAGTGAGGGGTCTCCCCCTCGATTATTGTTTCAGTCTCCAAGGTTGGCTTTGGCGATGGCCTCATCCAGTTCCTTCTGGAGTTCTGGGGGCAGTCCGTTGATGGAACCGCCGGAGAGGAATCCCTTGACGATCATGCTGACCGCCTCATCCTCACTGAGTCCTCTGGACATTAGGTACTCGATCTGATCCCTTGCGACCTTACCGACAGCCGCCTCATGGGTCATCTCGACATCTGCGATATGAGCTTCCAGCTCGGGGATGGCAAGAGTCGTTCCTCCATCCTTCAGGATGATGCTCCTGCATTCGAGGTGTCCCTTGGATTCTGGTGCGTTACCGACCATGCGTCCTCTGGCGCACATCTTTCCGCCCATGGAGATGGATCTGCTCATGATCTCCGCCCTGGATTTCCTTCCGTTGAGGTTGACCATTCCGCCCGTGTCGATGTCCGAACTCTCGTGAGCGATGCACATGGTGTTGTATGTGGCTGAGGAGTTGTCTCCGAGTGTCGCCACAGGGAAGCTCTGGAGAGTTCCGACAGGGTTCAGGATGACGTAGTTGTTGGTGTAATGGCTGTTCTTACCCACGATACAGTTGGTCCTGGGGCGGACTCCCGTCTGCTTCCCCCAGCTGTGGATCATGCTGAATGTCAGGCTGGAGTTGTCTCCGATGTAGATCTCGGATACGCCGACGTGCAGGGCATCGTTCGCATGGTGGGCTGTGGAGCATCCTGTGATCATCTCCAGCGATGCATCGTCCTCGACGATGATGATATTGTGGAGATTCTGGATGGACTTGTTCTTGTTCAGAAGCATGCAGGTCTGGAGAGGATACTTGATGTGGTATCCGGACTTCACCCTGACGAAGTAACCGTCACCGTCCTCTAGGTAGGTCTTTGCGGTGTACTTGTCCTTGGTGGGGTCCATAGCCTTCCAGTAGTAGTCTTTCAGTCCGTCGTATTTCTTCACAGCCTCTGCTGTACTCATGAGCTCCAGGCCCTCCTGCACCTTGGGGGAGCAGTGGCTGGGCTTGTTGTCGATGAACATCAGTGTACCGGAGCGGTCCATCTCGTCTGCGACGATTCCGACGTTCTCCATGTATCTCTTGTAATCGGAGCTCTCAAGGTCGTCGACCTTGATCTGGTCGTCCGCTCTCTCCTCGTAGTGTTCGAGGTCTATGTCCTTTCCGAAGGCGGCCTGCTTCTTGAGTGCCTCTTTGACGGTATCGCTGTTCGGCATCTCTTCACTCTCCGTAGCCGTGTTCCCTGATCTCCTTCAGGAGTTCCATCGGGTCGCCTACACGGTCGACGACTCCGTTCTTCATAACATAACCGTACTTTGCACCGATGTAATCCATGATCTGACCGGTGTGGGTGATGACCAATGACGACACATGCCTTCCGTTGCTGTCGCTTCCCTCTTCCAGGATGTCATGGACCTTCCTTCCGATCAGGTCGATGCTCTCGAGATCGACTCCGGATTCCGGTTCGTCCAAAAGGAGCAGCTCTGGGCTCTGGGCGGTGAGCTGCAGGAGTTCGGACCTCTTGATCTCTCCGCCGGAGAAACCGACGTTGATCTCCCTGTCCATGAACTTCTCCATTCTGAACCTGTCGGCCTCGGCGATCGCCTTATCCGCATCGTTGGCTGTGGCGCGCAAGAGATCTCCGAGTTTGACTCCGTAGATGTTCGGAGGCCTCTGCATCATCATGCCGATTCCCATTTTGGCACGCTCGTCGACAGGCATATCTGTGATGTTCTTGCCTTTGAACAGGATCTCTCCCTGCGTGACCTTGATGGTGCTGTAACCCATGATGCTGGCCAGAAGAGTGGATTTACCACTGCCGTTGGGTCCGAAGAGTATACTGGTCTCGCCCTCCTTCACAGTGAGGTTGACTCCTTTGAGGATCTCCCTTCCGCCTGCTTCTACATGGAGGTCGACGATGTTCAGCATGTCAGTCATTTGTTCACCTTGAATGCTTTCCTCGAATGAGTGGACATATATATTGCGTGCGCCCGACGACCGCGCATATTCCGAAGAAACGGGGGTGTTTTGCTCCTTCTCAAGCACTATATCGCTATTTTGGGGTACCGGCCAACAATTATGTAGTCACCGTCCGATGCGGAGCGCATGAAAGTCATCGCCATCAACGGCAGTCCCCGCCCGATTGGGAACACGAGCAATATCCTGCACGACGTACAGGACCTCTTCGAGAGGGAAGGCATCGAGATGGAGATGATCTGCGTCTACGACTACCATTTCATGAACTGCAACGTCTGTCTGACCTGCGAGATTCGCGGGGACGGAAGATGTCAGGACGAGGACGACGGGCTGAATGACATCCTCGACAAGCTCAGGGAGGCGGATGCGGTATTGATCGCTTCGCCGACCTATTCCAATGCATGTCCTAGTGTTCTTCAGACGTTCCTCGAAAGGGCCTCCCTGGTCTACGAAAAAGGAGATCTGGGTCTTAACGGCAAAGTAGGCGGGGCGATAGCCGTTTGCGGTCACGACGGAGGTTCGATCGTCTATAACCAATTGGTCGATTTCCTGCTCCGCAATGGCATGTCGGTGTGCGGGTCAAATCCCCTGCCGATCGTACATGCATTGAATTCTCCTCAATACGAGGATGATAAACATGGGATGAAAGGGGTGCATGCCCTGGTGAGGAACATGACCTCCCTCATCCTGAAGCTGAACGGTTACTGATCAGAAGAAATACCAGCCACAGCCTTCCGCTATGGATATCTTGGCGACGGCTTCCATTCTGTCCACGGGTCCGCCGTAGCGGTTCACGTAGACCTTTCCTTCCTTCGGAAGGGCATCCCTCAGGATGGCGACCTCTTTCAGAAGAGCCTCCGCGTCAGCAGGTGTGAACTTCTTCTGAGCCTTGGCGCTTTGGGGAGCGGATGCTGTGATCGGACAGTTGTATTTGGCAGCGATCTCCGGGAGCTTGCTGGTGTCGGGACCGAATGCGCCTATGCATCCACGGCCCTTATCCCACGACAGAGGGCATTTAGCGCAGAGTTCGTTCATCTCATCGAACTCGAGCTGATCCCAGCCGGTTATGACATCGTCCTTGCCGCATGCCTTCAGGACCTCATCCTTCCTTCCGTCGGAGAGCCCTTCCATGGGGATCCATCCGGTGCAGACCTTCTGGGCCAGCGGTTTGAGCAGTTTGATGTCCTCCTCTTTCTTGACCTTGGTCATATAGACGGCATCGGTCTCCTCATTGATCCTGTTTCTTTTGATGAAGGCTTCCCAGTCGCCAACGGCCTTCTTGGCCTTATCCAATTCGACGATCTCCTCATATTCTGCGATGTCTTCGAATCCCTTATCGCTCTTGACATGGGCTCTGATTATTGTTGACCTCAAATCCCTGCAAGAAGCGTTCTTGGCTTCCATTTCACATATCCCGATGTTTATCCCCATCAGTTAGCCTCCGAAGATGTGGTATAGGTTTCTATGATAAAGAGTGTTCCTATTCTCAGTCGGAATTCTTACGTATTATCGCTGTTAATTCGAGTGTTTTATCCTTCAATCCAGAGTATAGAATGGACGTAGTGTCCAATGCTATTTATCGTTCGGTAATGATTCCTGTTTCGATGCCGATGTATCAGCTCGCATTGTACGGAAAGGGCGGTATTGGGAAATCGACCATGGCCGCCAACATATCGGTCGCCCTGGCAAGGAAAGGCAAGAGGATCATGCAGGTAGGATGCGATCCAAAGCACGATTCTACCAGGTTGCTCCTCAATGGTAAGGCGCAGCCGACCGTACTCGATTATGTCCGCAACACCCCTATCGGCAAAAGGAAACTGGAAGATCTCATAATGACAGGTACGGACGGGGTCCTTTGTACCGAGGCAGGAGGTCCTGAGCCCGGCATCGGCTGTGCCGGACGCGGTATCCTGACAACATTCGATACCTTGAAGAAGCTGGGTGCAGACGAATTGGATGTCGACATGAAGATCTACGATGTACTTGGTGATGTGGTCTGCGGAGGATTCGCTGTTCCGCTTAGAGGCGAATATGCGGACGGGATTATTCTGGTCACATCAGGAGAATTCATGGCGATGTATGCCGCCAACAATATCATGAAAGGTCTTAGGAACTTCGATACGGGCTCCCCTCGTTTGATCGGTATCATACTCAATTCGCGCGGAGTTGAAGGCGAGGAGGAGCTGGTCAGGAGATTCGCATCCGCAACAGGTACGGAGGTAATAGCAGTCATTCCCAGGGACGGGCTCTTTGCCGAAGCAGAAGGGAACGGACATACTGTCAGAGAGATGTTCCCTGATTCCAAGATATCAGAATCAATCGATTCCATAGCACAAAGGATCATCGATGTTTCGGAAGGGAAGAGGGAGTGTGTCTATCCCAAACCATTGAACGATGATCAGCTTTCGGATCTGGCCGCTGGAAGGGAGATACGTTCGGGAGAGCCGCCGGCACCGACACGAGATTCCTGCGGTGGATGCGGAGGATGCAAGAGGTCGATCAAGGACTCTCGCATCATGATGTCATGTGCCGCGTACGGTGCTTTATCCGCATACATGAAGGTGAGGGATTACGCCGTAGTGCTGCACGGACCTGAGAGCTGCCTGTACTTCATGGATACGTCCAGGAGCAAGGCGATAGTGGAGCTCTATGACAAAGACATATTCCCGACCGTGCCCACACACAACATAAGGTGCACAATGATGGACGACGCCGTCTCCATCTTCGGAGGCGTGAAGTATCTGGAGAAGGCACTTCTGGATACTATCGCTGATGGCCACACGAGGATCGCTGTCATCACTACATGCATGCCGGGAATAATCGGGGACGATTGCATCAGCGTCATAGACAGGATCATGAAACAGAATCCCGGGGTGGAGATTCAATACGTGCCTGCTGACGGAGACATATGCGGCGAATATACGGACGGATTCATGATGGCCGTTTCCAACATTGTACAGGATATCGACCTGGATGTAAAACCGGAGAAAGGTTTGGTGAATCTCATAGGTACATCATTCTTTGATCTGCATACCAAGAAGCACACCGAGGAATTGGACAGGATGCTTGGGAGCTTCGGACTGAAGGTCAACTGCAGATTCCTGGACGAGACCGAGTATGAGAAAGTGAAGGACTTCTGCCGTGCGACGACAGACATGCTTATCACAGATACTGCGAACAACAGGGAGGTCTATGAGCACATCCGCCACCGTACCGGAAGGGAACTCCTTCAGATACCTCTGCCTGTTGGATTGTATGATTATGAGGAATGGCTGGACCGTATCGGGAAGCTCGTCAGCATGGATAAGGAGGCCAAGGAGGAGATCGCCCGTGTGGAGGCCGAATACGATTCCTTCGTCAGGGATCACAGGTCACGTTTTGAGGGCAAGAGGATCATAATCATCAACAAGCTGTCCTTCAATGTGGATTGGCTGATAGATATCCTGATGGATCTGGGGGCGGAACTTCCGCTCATTGCGGCTCAGCCGAGTGCTAGACGGAAGAAGATCGACTTTGTGTCCCGTCACATGGACATGATAATTACTGAATACGATACCGACCGTTTCGTAGAGGACATAAGGGCTCTGAAACCAGATCTTATAATCTCCGATATCGCAAGGCAGAACGAAGGGATACGCTTCGCCAGAGTGGGAAAGATAGGTCTTGGTGTCAGCCCTACCCTTGAATACGCGGAGTATCTGGAGAACATCATGCGTCTTCCCGAGGAGGAGGGCTGGAAGAGGGGGAGTCTAGAATGAAGAGGACGTTGCCCGACGGATTCGTAGGTGCTGTGATGGCGGTTGAGAGCATCTCCGATGCGGTCGCATTCCTTCATGGTCCCGGAGGATGCAGAGTGAGATTCATGGTCTACTCCAGTGCAGTATTCCCGAGGATCAGGCTTGAGGAGAACGACAGTTACTTCATCCCGTATTTCTGCGGTTATCCAAGGGTCCCCGCCACATATTTGGACGAGTATGATTACATTAACGGCGCCTACTACAAGCTGGAAGAGGGCCTTCCTATTGTGGACAGCAAGGATCCCGGTCTGATAGTCATAATCAATTCGCCTGGTGCCGCGCTCATCGGTGATAACCAC
>JAEEGF011736796.1_pt1 | contig 11020 bp, 8 predicted proteins | sample 9134171 | NCBI WGS metagenome assembly JAEEGF01 (sample SAMN16246542, study PRJNA631951) | gut metagenome | biome: gut microbiome; feature: rumen; material: AP-attached | host: Bos | place: Iran: Karaj | collected 2018-10
CTTCTCTCCTCAAGACCACGCAGATACTTGAGTCTCTCATCCAGGTCACGAAGCTGCTCGTCGTTTAAAGAGCCTGTGACTTCCTTTCTGTACCTGGAAATGAACGGGATAGTATTGCCCTCGTCTATGAGTTTGACAGCTGCTTCCACCTGCCACTTCTCAACCCCAAGCTCCTCTTTGATCTTCAAAACAATGTCCATACCAGAAACCTCTCATAAATACTTTAATATCACTGCATATAGCATAAATACCGTGAAAAATTTCACTTAATTTTCTATAAACAGCCACACACTCCACTATTATACCAATCTTCGTGACATGTTTTCAAGACTCTGAAACGCCCATAAACATTGAAAAAAAAGAGAGCTTAATGTAAAATCTATAGTAAGAATGAGGTTTTATGAGGAAAAGTTTTGATGGGAGAAAACGGGGACAACAATTACTACTACAATAACTACAACTATAATCGTGCCCACAACGAGCTTGATCAGCACGTAAGGCTTGCCGGGACCGCGCTGGTCCTGGGGCTCATCTCTATACCCCTATGTTTCTTTCTGAACATAGGAGTCATAGTGGGAGGCGTGGCCATAGTCCTGGCGATTCTCAGTAAGGGAACTCTCAAGGAGCTTCTGCCTCAGGCCAAAAAAGCTATTCTCTACGGGACTTTGGGCATTGTTATAGGATATGGTGTTTTTGCCTACGACCTGTATGCGGTTCTCACAAATCCGCAGGCCAGGGAGCAGCTCAACATCATGTCAGAGCAGATGAACGGTATCAGCTTTGACGATATGCTTAAGGAACTGGGTGTCACTTTAGACGACTGACCCATTTCCGGCATAGAAAGAGGTGCCTATGAGTATGATCGGTGCGATCGGTAATGGAATCGGCGCGTATACCAATGCATATGCCGGTGGTTTTTCTGCCGCCGCTTCAGGCTATGCAGGATCCGCCCAGGCCGCAGAGGGTGCGCCCAGGGTCATAATGAATCCCGGAGAATCCACCAAGGCCAATCCCGGCAAAAGAGTTTCTCCAGCAGAATGTGAAACCTGCAAGAACCGCAAGTATCAGGACGGTTCCGACGAGATGGTTTCTTTTAAGTCTGCCCAGCACATAAGCCCTCAGTCCGCCATGGCCAAGGTAAGAGGTCATGAACAGGAGCACGTAAGCAACGCCTACAAGGACGCCGCCATGAACAACGGCAAAGTCCTTCAGGCTTCAGTATCAATAAAAACAGCTGTATGCCCCGAGTGTGGCCGCACCTATGTATCAGGTGGCGAGACCGCAACCAAGATAGCCTACAGCAACGAGGAGAATCCTTATACACAGGCGAGAAAAGCTGTTAATAAGCAGGGGCTTTTGGGGGCTAATGTAGACCTCGCCGGATAAGGTGGGGAGCACATCTACAATGGACAACTACAAGAGCACCAAGGAGCTTAAGGCAATCGCCAAAGAAAAATCTCTCGGAAGGTACGGCACCCTCATCGGCGCCAACCTGATGATCATCGCAATCCAGCTGTTTGTCACAGCGATCACCACCTTTTCATCCGGTGGGAGCATAATCCTAATTGTGATCAACAATCTTATAACACTAATCGTCAACATCCTTTTGGGACTGCTTGTGTCCGGAAAGGCTTATCTTTACATGAACCTTCTCTACTCACAGACGGTCCAGACTTCCGACGTCTTCTTCGGGCTAAGGCAGAATCCGCAAAAAGCAGTCATAATACGCTCACTTTTTGTCATCGTTGATTTTCTTGTCACCATCCCTTCCCAGGTGATTATGGTGATGTACCAGAGAACGCCCTCCGCAGGCATGCTCTCCGGTCTTGTCATCGCACTGGGGATAGGTCTTATAGTTGATGTATATGTATACCTGACTTACTCCCAGGCATACTTCATTCTCCATGATTTTCCTGACAGATCGGCAAAAGAGCTCCTTGCTACCAGCAGGCATCTCATGAAGGGCAATAAGTTCAGGCTCTTTTACCTGAACGTCACATTCATTCCCCTGTACCTGCTTGGGACAGTTGCCATGTTTGTGCCGCTCCTTTGGATCAGCGTATACAGATACGCTTCTACCTGCGCATTCTATCAGGATCTTATTGCAAACGCAGCAGGATCTTCTTCAACTGAGACTTAAGAGAGGTTTTTTGTATGGACCTTATTGATGCCATAAAAAGTATTGACAAACCACACGAAGACGACGTCCTTAACAGACTCTTTACCCCCTGGGGCGAGAGCCTTGACAGAGGCAGCGTTCTCAAGGAATACCCCCGCCCCCAGTTCGTGCGGGACAGCTACATCAATCTCAACGGCTACTGGGAGTACGCCTTTGTCCCCCAGCCTTCAGATTTTAAGAGCGAGCGGCTGAACAACACTTTTTCAAATGAGATCCCCGCCGGAATGGATGGACAGATTCTTGTGCCCTTCTCGCCCGAATCAATGCTCTCAGGAGTGGAAAAGCGCCTTGAGCCTGATCAGTTTCTCTGGTACAAAAAAGAGCTCCCGGAGCTTTTACGCGGGTACGAAGATTCCAGGTTCCTTCTTCACTTCGGAGCTGTGGACCAGTTCGCAGACGTCTATGTCAACGACAGATTCGTCGGTTCACACAGCGGTGGATACCTTCCCTTTACAATAGATATAACGGACTGCCTTAAGTTTGATGACGGCAAAAGAACTGCAGGCGGCAACTGCCTTACCGTGCGCGTCAGAGACACCAGCGACTCTTCCTATCACAGCAGAGGCAAGCAGACACTGCGCCGCGGCGGGATGTATTACACCTGCCAGAGCGGAATCTGGCAGAGCGTCTGGATTGAAGAAGTTCCAAAGAACTATATCAGACAGATCCGCATAACTCCCGGCACAGACCTTAAGTCCGTCTCCATCGACGTATCCACAGTAAGCCCCACAAATGTTACCGTGCGGTTCCCGGGGCACGAGAAGGTAAAGTCACCTGAAATCTCATCCGCTGTAGATAAGTCGGTTTTCGGCGACACCTCTTTTTCCTCAGACACATACCCTTCGCCTGAGGCCGGTTCTGATGCAGAATTCTCATACTACCACTTCGAGTTCACAATAGACGATGCTCACCTGTGGAGTCCGGAGGATCCATACCTGTATCCCATTAAGATAACTGCGGACGAAGACGAGATCAGGTCATATTTTGCCATGCGCAGTTTCACGGTTGAGACTGATCCTAATGGGATATACAGATTTCACCTGAACCACAAGCCATACTTTCTCATGGGCGTGCTTGATCAGGGCTACTGGCCGGACGGGCTCTATACCGCTCCGTCGGATGAGGCCCTTATCTTTGATATAAAAGAGATGAAGCGCCTCCACTACAACATGATGCGCAAGCACATCAAAGTCGAATCGGCCCGCTGGTACTATCACTGCGACCGCCTGGGCATGATCGTCTGGCAGGACATGGTGAGCGGCGGTTCATCTTATGCCAAGCCTGTGGTGAGCTATCTTCCCACTCTTTTCCCCAAGGTCTTTGGCAGGATGTCGGATGGTCCCTCACACTACAAGACTTTTTCACGCGGCTCGGCAGAGGGACGAAGCGAGTGGCTGCAGGAGATGAGGAACACCATTTTCTATCTCTATAATGTCCCAAGCATAGCCACCTGGTGCCTTTTCAATGAGGGCTGGGGCCAGTTCAATGCTGCAGGTGCCACCATCATGGCAAAAGAGACCGATCCCACAAGGCCAATAGACCAGGCAAGCGGCTGGTTTGACGAGGGAAGCGGAAGCTACCGCTCCGTGCACAATTACTTCAGGCCTCTCTCTGTTGAAGTAAACAGTCAGAACAGGGCTTTTGTCATCTCAGAGTACGGAGGACTTGCCTGCCACATCGACGGACACAGCAGTGTGGACAGGGTCTACGGATATAAAAAATACGACACCCTTGAGGAACTGGGTGTCGCATATTACAACCTCATAAATGCCGATATGAAGCCTCTCATTGCAAAGGGGCTCTCCGGAGCCGTGTACACACAGGTCTCCGACGTTGAAGAAGAGGTAAACGGCCTGATGACCTACGACCGCAGGATCACCAAGATCAATCCGGATATCGATCCCAACATGGTCCGCGGTATCAACGACTGATCGGCAGGTTCATTACCGCTGCTGCAGACACGACTGATCATCAGTATATCTCTACCTGGCCGTTAAATATCCTCTTTAACTTATTCTTGACCGAGATGTAGGCCGGTACGAGGAATGCATCAGCCAGCACCCATGCGATCGGGCTGGCAAAGCATATTGCAGGGAAGCCAAATACAGGCACCAGTACCATCGCCACGATCGTCCTTCCTATCATCTCCATGACCCCGGCAAGCACAGCGAACATGGAGAAGCCCATGCCCTGAATCAGGAACCTGACTATATTCACCAGTGCAAGCGGTATGTAGAAGGCCGAATTGATGATCAGGTACAGATGAGCATTGTCCAGGCAGGCCGCATCCTGCGCGTCCAAAAAAATCAGGGCAAAGTCTCTTCCAAAGAAGTACAGCACCAGAAATGCCAGGATCGCATATCCGCAGCCGAGCTTGACAGCGGCAATAAGGCCCTCCTGAAGGTGCTCGAGCTGTTTCGCTCCCACATTCTGCCCGCCATAGGTCGCCATAGTGGAACCAAGGGCATCAAAGGGAATGCAAAAGAACATTCCGACTTTCTGAGCGGTAGTGACAGCTGCTGCCGCATCCGTTCCCAGACTGTTGATCGCAGTCTGCAGGATAACACTTCCAATTGCAGTAATTGAATACTGAAGTCCCATCGGCACACCCATGTTGAGAAGGATGACAAAGTGAGAGTGATCCGGATTCCAGTCTTCCTTTTTCAGGTGAAGGATCTCTATCTTTTTAATGATAAAGACAAGACACATTACTCCTGAAATTGCCTGGGAAATGACTGTGGCAAGAGCCGCTCCCGTGATCCCCATATGAAGAGGGATGATAAAAAGGAGGTCAAGTCCGATGTTTATGATGGATGCGATTATCAGGAACTGAACAGGATGCTTGCTGTCTCCGAGAGCTCTTATTATTCCGGAGAGCAGGTTATACATATAGGTCACGGGGATGCCCAGGAATATCACGATTATGTACCTGTAGGCATACTCAAGAACATCTTCCGGAGTGTTCATTGCCACCAGTATCTGCCTGCAGAAAATGCTGACAAAAAAAGTCATGACAACCGCAAAGATCGCGCTCAGTATAATGGCATGGGACACAAACCTTCTCATACTCTTAAAGTCCCTTGCACCAAACCTCTGGGCAACAGGAATCGCGAAGCCGTTGCACACTCCCATACAGAAGCCCATGATGAGGAAATTGATGGCACCTGTGGTACCTACGCCTGTGTATGCCTCTTTTCCTATGAACCATGAAACTATGGCCGTGTCTATTATGTTATAAAGCTGCTGAAATAACATTCCCCAGAACAGGGAAAGGGCAAATCCGGTTATAAGCTTCATCGGATTGCCGATTGTCAGATCCCTAATATTTGATTTTCTCTGCATAACTCAATCAATCTCCTGTGCCGCAGCACATTCAAAATAACGAACAATTTGTTTCAGACAAGTGAATAGTCTACTACAAAAAGAAAAAATATCAAGCACAATTTTTCTTTTCTTTAAAAACAGTCATAAATAGGGTAAAATAGCTATATCTATCAAATCCGAAGGGGGATCCCGGTCAAATGGAAAACATAAAGGCCGTAGTTTCCTTAGGTCATGAGGCCTTGGGAGTAACTACCAATGAACAGATGAACGCAACCAAAGTAACAGCCAGAGCACTGGCAGACCTGATTGAAGCCGGCTATCAGCTCATCATCACCCACTCAAACGGCCCGCAGGTCAGCATGATACACAAGGCCATGACAGAGCTGCACAGGATCTACATCGACTACACAGCAGCTCCCATGTGTGTATGCAACGCCATGAGCCAGGGCTATGTCGGATACGATATCCAGAATTCATTAAAGACAGAGCTGACAAGCCGCGGAATCTCAACACCTGTGAGCACAATTCTCACACAGGTAACTGTCGATCCCTACGATGAGGCATTCTATGCCCCCACAAAGGCCATCGGCCGTCACATGTCCAGGGAAGACGCTGATAACGAGATCAAGAAGGGGAATTTTGTAAGAGAAGAGCCGGGCAAAGGTTACAGGAGGATAATCGCTGCACCAAAGCCCATTGACATAGTAGAAATTGACGCCATCAGAGCACTCGTCGACGCCGGTCAGGAAGTCATCGCCTGCGGAGGCGGCGGAATCCCCGTGATCGAGCAGGGGCATGTACTCAAGGGCGCATCTGCCGTAATTGAGAAAGATGCCATTGCCGGCAAGCTTGCGGCAGACCTAAAGTCTGACAGGCTCATTATTCTCACATCAGTTCCCTACGTATACAAGAATTATGAGACCCCGGAGGAGGAGCCTATCCTCAAGATGACCGTCTCCGACGCCAAAAAGTACATCGAAGAGGGTGAATTTGGCGAAGTTGACATGCTTCCCAAGATCGAGGCAGCCATAGAGTTCCTTGAATCGAACCCTGAGGGTCAGGTCCTTATCACATCCATCAGCACCGTTGCCGATGCTCTGCGCGGCAAGGCCGGCACTGTAATTGTTGCGTAAACTATAAAGACTTTTATCTGCCAGAAAATCAAAAAGGCTGAAATATATGGATTCGTATGATGAACCATATATTTCAGCCTGTTTTTTTGACGAATTGCGGATCCTTACACTTCCACTGCTTCAGCCTCAAGCTCAGGGATCTGTTCCTGCTTCTTCTCAGGGAGCTTGGCCTGAACGCTGTCACTTCTTATCTCGATGAGAGGTGATGCCTTCCCTTCGATGTATTCCCTTGTGATGGTCACTGTTCCTATGTTCTCATCCTTGGGGATCTCATACATGATATCCAGCATGAACTCTTCTATTATGGCACGCAGAGCTCTGGCTCCCGTGTCTTTTTCCATGGCCTTCTCAGCTATGGCTTCAAGGGCCGTGTCGTCAAACTTAAGCTCAACTTCGTCGAGGGCAAGGAGCTTCTGATACTGCTTAAGAATAGCATTCTTGGGCTCTTTGAGTATCTGCACCAGCATATCCTTGGTGAGGGCCTGAAGTGTACAGATGATAGGAAGCCTTCCAAGGAACTCAGGGATCATTCCAAACTTCTTGAGATCCTCTATTGTCACATTGGAAAGGATATTTGGGTCATCCTCATACTTGTCCTTGAGGTCGGCGTCAAAACCGATGGATGTCTGCTTATTGAGGCGCTGTGTTATTATATCTTCCAGATCCGGGAAAGCGCCGCCGCAGATAAAGAGAATGTTCCTTGTGTTGACTGTAGCCAGCGGAACCATGGCATTCTTGCTGCCTGCGCCAACGGGTACTTCAACATTGGAGCCCTCAAGGAGCTTTAACATTCCCTGCTGAACCGACTCTCCGCTCACATCGCGGGATGTGGTGTTCTTTTTCTTGGCTATCTTGTCTATCTCATCGATAAAGATTATTCCGTGCTCGGTCTTCTCCACGTCATTGCCTGCTGCCGCAAGGAGCTTGCTCACTACGCTCTCGATATCATCGCCGATATAGCCCGCTTCTGTGAGGCTCGTTGCATCCGCGATCGCAAGGGGCACATCGAGAAGTTTTGCAAGTGTCTTAACAAGATAGGTCTTACCGCTTCCTGTAGGACCAAGAAGAAGGATATTACTCTTCTCTATCTCGATCTCATCCATTGTATCAGTAGCAACTCTCTTGTAGTGATTGTACACCGCAACCGACATCACCTTCTTGGCCTTGTCCTGGCCGATCACATACTCATCAAGCTTTGCCTTGATCTTGTGGGGAGCAGGGATGTTCTTGATATCAAAGACAGGCTTTGCAGACTTTTCACTCTTTTTCTTGATCTTCTGTGAATTGGGGATCCCGCCGCCGGGATTGAATCCGTCCTTGCCAAAGCCATCGCCAAAGAACCCGAAGCCCGGAAATCCTCCGGAGTGCTTGTTGAGTTCATTCATAAGCGAGGGGTTGTTGAGCATATTCTGGTAATCAAACTGGCTGACAGCATCCATTGTCTTGTGCATGCAGTCATCGCAGATACATATGTTGTTGGGCAGGTGGAACATTTTCCCTGCCTTGCTCTCCGGTCTTCTGCACACAAAGCACACATCCTCATACTGAGGCTGTCCGTCACTTTCGCCGTCTTTACCTGTCGAAGCATTGCTTTCGCCGGTATCCTTTTTCTCAGCATCAGGGCCATCTGAACTGTTTCCGTCAGTTTTGCCTGAAAGATCATCAGTTATATCCACTGATTCGTCATCCGTTATCTCTCTGAAATCCAGGTCGTCATTTCTGTTATCTGTCATGAATTACTCCATTCTTAATAAACTCTAAGTACTTGCGCTTAATTATATGCCAGCGATCAATTGCATACAAGTTAATATTTCATAAAATGTTCGCCCGTCATTTTCTCTTTATATATGTAATGAAGTGATTGCCGTTCTCGGAAAAGAGCTTGTCCGAGTCGTTCATGCCGTACTTGTACACCTGTCCGTTCACAGGATTTGCCAGCACTGTATTGAGATCGTTAAAGCCAATGACAAGTACCGACGTGCCATCATTGAGCATCGCCATCACCGGGATATCCTGATTGACGTAGTAGAGCATCGACTGAAGCGGGCATCCATCAAGCTCAAGTATCTGATAATCGGGAAGAGAACTCTTCAGTTCATCCACAACATTTATGTCGCCGGTCAGCGAATCCATATCCCTGCTCATGCCCTCAAACCGCAGTATGAGGTCAAGGCAGACAGCTGTCGGATCCTTGGAGGTCATGTCTTCATACCCTTCCGCCGTCCTTGTTATCGACATTATCTGATTGGACCTTAAGAGATTTCCTTTGAGCCACACATAGTCGTTGTCATCGCCGACGACAACTCCGGGAGCATCATAGGCAATCTTTACAGCATCAGCGGGGTCCGTGTAAATACCAATGATGTCACCAAGACCATATACATAGTAGAAGGGTTTCTCTGAGGCGTCCCTTATAATATCCGGCTTTACATTTCTTGTGCCCTCAAACAGTGTCTGATTCGGCGTCAGTACCCTGAGCTGTTTAGCCTTTATGTCACTCTTTGTATTGATCTGTACGATCTTTTCAAAGACATCTACGGAAAGAACACTCACAGTATTACTTCCGGCTTCAGCCTTCAGTGTACTCATGATCTGGTCATCATAGGTGGGAATGAAGTTCTCACCGGACTCATCCCTGGTAAGCCTTGAGAGCCTTATCTGATTGCCGCTTATGGTAACCCCCGTCACATAGATCCCATCGGGATGGTAATTCTCCAGCGTATTGCCATCAAGATCCTCAATCCTTATGTTGTACATGGGATAGATGGGATTACCCATCCTGTCGGAAACCACGTCGTCTTTGCGACATCTACCGTAAACAAGATCCTCTCCCATAAATCCCAGAAGAATTATGTACTCTCCGCTCTCAGCTTCTATCTCCGACCCGACTTTATTGCTCAGGTTCAAGAGGCTTAAGCTGCTTAGGCTGTTCTGCCATGCAATTGTGCTCTCTGACTGCGATATCTTGTATTCACCGGCTCCGATATTGTCAACCACAAGGCTGGCAGTCTTATCAATAAGATCAATTGCATAGATGTTCTGATCAAGCATTGCGTAAAAGACATCTCCGCTGCTGGCATAGGCTATGGAACCCACGTAAGAACGGATTATCTCCGCCGACTGCGTACTCTCGATAAACGCCATTTCTTCCACAGCATTGATGGCTGAGTTGTAATCATATACCGCAATTCCGACGCATCCTTCATGGATACCGCGGTTCATGTATCCTGCGATGGCAAAGCGGACACTCCCGGACTCGTCGACCTTCAGGATCTTGACGGAATGATTGTCCCATCTTGTTCTTATATCATCATTCTCCGTGTCGTAAAATCCAAAGAGATATGCCATCCTGCTCTCTGCATTGTTAAACATATACAGCCTGTTCTCGCTGACAAACGCAAAAGCACTGCCGCCTCCCGACTCCAGGAGCTGAAGCTCCGGATCGGATATACTGAGTGCGATGGAATTCGTCCCCATGGCATAAGAGCTCGAGTCAAATATGTAATTCATGGTCCTCTCATAGTTGAGAAGATACATCCTGTCTGAGGTATACCTGACTCTGAAACATTCTTCTACGTTGTAGAGTCTCGATGCTGCGCCGTCCCGCACCGTCACTCTGTAGACCAGTTTGTAGCTCCCGGTCTGGGAGTGAAGGTCCGTCACATAAACTTCAGGCGTCGTGTGCTTTGTGATGTTCATGTCTCCCCAGGTCACCTGGCTGAAGCTGCTGTGAATGTTGACCTTGTTAAAAGTGGTATTGTCCCCCTCGGAATTGGACTCAAGGTATCTTGAATATTCGGCAGCCTCAGTCTTACTGAAGGTCGCCTCGGAAAATCCCAGGACAAAATCAAGCTCCTCATCTATGTGATATCTGGAATCGTCCTCGGTCCAGACAAATCTCGTGTAGTATCTGGCAGTCCCAAGATCGGTATCCATGGTAAATACCAGCATGTATTCCCTGTTGGCGGTGATAAGATCTTTCAGCTCAAAAGAGCCCCTGATATGCTCACTGCTCTCGTTGTAGTCAGCAATAAGCGTCCGCTCCACAAGGCTGTCTCCGCTGATGCTCCTGACTTCAAAGGCAATGTTCCACACATCGCTGCCGTAAGTATTTATCTCATAGTCGACTTCCCTTCCGGCACCGATCGGTATTATGGTCCCCCGCAGGTACTTCAGATCCATCTCACTGATATAGCCGTGGAGAGGATTTATCTCTTTTCCGCCTGAGCTAAGTGTCACCACAGGAAGAGATGCCTTGCCCATGGGAGCCGACATATCGGCATTGTCGCCGCCGGCGAACCTGCTGACCACAAAAATGGCCACAAGCAGCACCAGAAAGAAGTAAACCGTCTTTAATATTGTTAGTCTAATTGGTTTTTCTCGC
>JAEEGF010256002.1_pt1 | contig 11018 bp, 9 predicted proteins | sample 9134171 | NCBI WGS metagenome assembly JAEEGF01 (sample SAMN16246542, study PRJNA631951) | gut metagenome | biome: gut microbiome; feature: rumen; material: AP-attached | host: Bos | place: Iran: Karaj | collected 2018-10
AGGTTCCACGATATGCAGAAAGCTCGATCAGGAACCAAACATCGAAGAGATCGTCTGTTGCGATTATGATCTGATAAAAGCTGAAGATGTCTGCAAGATGATCAGAAAAGGGACACCCAGAATGGTCGATGCATCGGATCTTCAGCAGATCAAAGAAGCGGCACAGGGATGTGAATTGCTGGTCAATGTCATGCCTTTGGAATACGGTGCCAACGTTTTAAAAGCGGCGATGGAACTGGGCTGCTGCTATCAGGATCTTGCGGCATGCGAAGATATCCCGGAATGCATGGATGTGGATAAGTATGACCGTTGGATCGCCGGTATCAGATACATGTATGAGAATTACGGTGAAGTCTTCAGAAAGAACGGTACGACAGCGATCATCGGTACAGGTTCTGCACCAGGCGTCATGTGTGTCATGGCCAGAAAGTGCGTGAACGAACTCGATACGTGCGATACGCTGAACATGATGGTCTATGAAGGTGTTGAAGCGAAACACTTCCTTCCCTTCTGGTGGAGCACCGACGTCGCCCTTGCCGACATGCAGGAAGACGCCTATGCCTTGAAAGACGGAAAGATCGTCCGCACTGAGCCGTTCAGCCACAAGATCTGGCGCAGATGGCCGGAGTATGATATGAAACCGGTCATGCTGTGTGAACACGCCCACGACGAGCCTGTCTATGTCGCCTTCAACCGGGAAAAGTATTTCAAAGGCTGCAAAAACGCCTATTTCAAATACGGCGGTGTCGGCATCGAGTTTTCCGAACCGCTCTATCGTTCCGGCCTTCTCAGCTGGGATGAGGAAGAGATCCACGGTCAGAAGATCTCGCCGCACGAACTGGTCCTGAAGCACGTGCCTCAGGCTCCATCAACGCCCGATGACATCAAAGCGATCATCGATGAAGGCATCATCTCTGACGGCGGAGCCTTCGTCATCGAAGCCTATGGCAAAAAAGACGGAAAAGACGTCATGGTCGAGCTTCATCTGAATGCCCCGGGGCTCATCGAGTCCTATCGCAAGGCAAAGATGACCGGAGAGATGTATCTGACAGGTCAGGGTGCCTTCCTCTACACCAAGCTCTTTGTCAACGACATGATCGATCAGAAAGGACTGATCTCCTCCGACATGCTGGATGACAGGCAGATCGAACAGTACATCGAGTGGGCACAGGAACTGGGTATCACCTACACCATAGAGATCAAAGAAGGCGTCGTTCCTTCTGATCTGAACGATTAACAGGAACACAAGAGTCTCATCCGAGACTCTTTTTATTCATAACTTATGCAAAGAAAAACATCTCATTCGAGCTGTTTTTTTCACGATTCGCCGATGATCCGCACCCGGATGATGTTTTCGACCTCGTTCAAAGCTTTCTCATCCACATCCGAATTCGTATCGATCATCGTATAGGCGATCTCCCCTCTGGCCTTGTTGACCATGTTTTCGATGTTGATGCCATTCTTGCCGATGATGGCAGTCAGCTGTGCCAGCATGTTCGGGACATTCTTGTGAATGATGCAGATACGATGTGAAGTGATCCTCGGTTCACTGACAGCCGGCAGATTCACTGAATTGGTGATGTTGCCATTCTCCAGATAGTCGATCAGCTCCTTGACGGCCATGACAGCGCAATTCTCTTCCGATTCTGGTGTAGAAGCACCAAGATGCGGGAAACAGACTGTTTTATCCGTATGAACCAGACGGTACGAAGCGAAATCCGTGACATATCTGGCGATCTTTCCATCATTCAACGCGTTGATCAGATCATCTTCATTGACCAGCTCTCCCCTGGCCAGATTGATGATCCGGACGCCATCTTTCATCAAGGCGATCGTCTCCTTATCGATCGTGTTTTTTGTCTTGTCATTGGCCGGGATATGCAGAGTGATATAGTCGCATTCGCTGAACAGCTCATTGATATTGGTGACGTGTCTGACCCACTTGCTCAAAGCCCAGGCTGAATTCACGGAAATATACGGATCATAGCCATAGACTTCCATGCCCAGTTTCACAGCGGCATTCGCCACGAGGACACCGATGGCACCAAGACCTATGACGCCCAGTTTCTTGCCGATGATCTCCGGTCCGATAAAGGCATTCTTCCCCTTTTCGATCACTTTGGAAAAGTCTCCGCTCTCTTGCAAAGACTCTTCCCATCGGATGCCTCCGGCAATATCCCTGCTCGCCAGGAAAAGCGAACAAAGGACCAGTTCCATGACGGCATTGGCGTTGGCACCCGGCGTATTGAAAACGGCGATGCCTTCTTCTGAACATTTCTCAATCGGGATGTTGTTGACTCCGGCACCCGCTCTGGCGATCGCCAGAAGGTTTTCAGGAAATGCGCAGTCATGCAAAGAAGCGCTCCTGACGAGGATGGCGTCTTCATTTTGCACATCTTCTCCATATTCATAGTTTCCGTTAAACAGTTTCAGACCGTTCTCATCGATCCTGTTAGCTAATCTGATCTTCATATCAGCCGTTCTCCTTTGCGAATCTGTCCATAAATGTGATCAGTATCTTCACGCCATCCAATGGCATTGCATTGTAGATGGAAGCCCTGATCCCGCCGACCAGTCTGTGTCCTTTCAGATTGGACATGCCCTCTTCCCTCGCTTTCGCCGCAAACAGTTCATCAAGCGCCGGATCCGGGGTCGTAAACGTCACATTCATCAGTGAACGGCTTTCCTTTTCACTGTGCGGTCTGTAGAAAGCTTGGGCATCCAGGTATTCATAAAGCATGCCGGCTTTCTCAATGTTCCTTCTTTCGATCTCATCCAGTCCGCCGTTCCTCTCGATCCACTTCAGCACTTCACCTAAAACATAGATCGGATAGGTAGCCGGCGTATTCAACATGGAATCGTGTTTCTGCATCTGATCATAAGCCAGGATCTGCGGCGTCCTTAGATCCGGAGCAGAGATCAGATCCTTCCTGATGATGACGACAGCGATACCGGCGATGCCCATGTTCTTCTGGGCTCCGGCATAGATCAGACCAAAACGACTGACATCGATCCTCCGTGACAGGATGTCCGAACTCATATCGGCGATCAAAGGGATATCACCTGTATCCGGGAAAGACTTCCACTCCGTTCCATAGATCGTATTGTTTGAACAGAGATGAACGTAATCGACATCTTTCGAAAAATGTAGTTCCTGGATCTGAGGGATATGCGAGTAGCCATTCTCCTTGCCATCGTAGATGATACTGATTTCACCGTACTTTGCAGCCTCCTGAGCCGCTTTTTTGGAAAAATTGCCGGTCACGATATAATCGGCTTTTCCCTTTTTCATCAGATTCAAAGGAACGGCCGCAAACTGACCGGTCGCCCCGCCATGCATGAAGAAGATCTCATAGTCATCAGGGATCTCCATGATCCTTCTGAGTCTTTCTTTCGTCTCATTGAAGATGGAAAGGTAATCTTTGGAACGATGGGACATCTCCATGACCGCCATGCCGCTTCCTTCATAGGAAAAGAAATCCTCATGAAGTTTTTCCATCACTTCGTCCGCCAACATGGAAGGTCCTGCCGCAAAATTGTATATCCTGTCTTTCATCTGTCATATCTCCCTGTTTCTCATCGTCACTTCATGGATATCGGTACCGACATCCTCAGGCTTATGCGCATCTGATGCGCAGACCATATGCACACCATTCCTCCTGAACGACTTCAGCATCTCATCGCTGATCCCGATGTCCTCATGTCCATAGCGGTAATGGATGCCACTGTTGTTCTCCGCAAACATCCCCGCTTCCGTCAGTTCTTTGGCGATCCTGTCATATGTCTCATTCATGTCATAGGAAGGATAGATCCCGAAGAGCTTGAGCTGATCGGGATGGGCCAGTCTGTCAAACAGGCCGGATCGGATCAGACAAGACACTTCCTCATAATATCTTCTGTAGATCTCATCAGAGTCCCAAACATCCCAGAGCAGTTTATCAGAAAACGGCATGTCATAAAGGATGGAATCAATGGAATGGATTGCCCCGGTCAGAAAATCGGCTTTCACATCCTTCAGGATCTGCCTCAGCATCGCTTCCGTATTTGAAGAGTAACAGACCTCCAGGCCAAACTTCACCCTGATCGGAAGATCCATCTTTCTCATCTCTTCGATCAGTTCATAGTATTCATCCAGACTATTCTGAAATTTCGTCGGCTTGTTCAGCCAGACATCCTGTTCCCGATATCTCCTTAGATGTTCATAACAGCCTTTGAATTCAATGAAGCGATGGCTGTGATCCAGGATGTCCACTTCATCCAGACCTTTTCTGATCCCCTCTTCGATAAAGCGCAAGGCATATTCCTTGTTCAATGGGCCATGTTCCAGATGCACATGCCCGTCGCAGAGATAGATGTCGTCGATCTTTTCGATCCTGATCAGAAGGACGCCGTATCTTTCTATCTTTTCTTTTGAATAATACGCATACATATCGGAAGGATCCGCCTTCTCATCTTCCTTATATCCGATCTCGGTCTTCCCATGCCTGTCATAGGCCTCGTAGAAATCTTTGTAATGATAGAGTTGCTTGACTTTGCAGCGAATGACATCATATTCATTTTCGGAAGAATGAAAAAAGACCAGGTCATCGACCCGGATCTTCTGTCTTTTTTCATCATTCAGACGCATCTCGATCGTCTTTAATCCGCTGCGAACAGCCTCAAACGATCCTGCGTACAGATCCATATCGTGGCGCATAAGAAACTCTTTACCTAATATTACTCCAAAAAGATTCCTTTAGCACCGCCAAATCAGATCAGAGAAGTGATTTTACACAAGCCTCGACATCTTTCATGTCGTTGGTCGGCTCGAACCTGGCCACGACATTGCCCTCACGGTCGATGATGAACTTGGTGAAGTTCCAGCGGATGTCGCCGCCTTTTGCGTCCTTGTTCATCTTTTTGACCGCCAACGAAAGACCGGCAGCCGCCAGACCTTTGCCGAAACCTTCGAATGTCTTCTCGCTCTTCAGGAACGTATACAGCGGCAGTTCATTCTCGCCATTGACATCAGACTTCTTCATCTGCGGGAAGGTGGTGTTGTAGTGTAAAGTGCAGAACTCATGGATCTCTTCATCTGTTCCGGGAGCCTGCTGGCCGAACTGGTTGCAGGGGATATCCAGTATTTCCAATCCCTTATCATGATAGTCTCTGTACATCTGCTCGATCGGTTCATATTGCGGTGTGAAACCGCAGCCTGTGGCGGTGTTGACGACCATGACGACTTTACCGGCCAGATCAGCCATCTTCACTTCATTGCCGTTTGCTGCTGTGATCGTATAATCATAGAATTTTGCCATTTCTTTTTCTCCTTATTTACGTCTGGATTTTATCATAGTTAGCCATGGCTTACAATTAAAATACCCGCGGTATGACAGCCATGACAAAAGGGTTCCTGCTCAGACCCTTCTCCTTTTGGGTACTTCCTTTTTTAAGCGCTTACATTTGTGATAGAATATTGTTTAGTTAATATGCCTACGACCTATGCACACTGGCGTTTCGGTGCCGACTGCATCGACACGCTTCCGGATGAATACAGAAAGATCATCCTTGATCATCGTGAACTGTTTGATTTCGGTGTCCATGGACCGGATATCTTTTTCTATGATCTGAAACATCCGGAGATCCCGAAATACGGTTCATCTCTTCACAGGGAAAGTGCCAGGAAATTCTTTGACAACGCCATCGATGTCTACGATCGATATGAAGACGACAAGGATGCCATGCTCTCGTATATGCTGGGCTTCCTCTCCCACTTCGCTCTGGACAGTCAATGCCACGGTTACATCAACAACAAGGATTACAGTTCCGAGATCCTGACCCATAACAAAGTCGAATCCGAATATGATGGCTACCTGATGAGACAGGAAGGATTCTCCGTCAGTTCCGTCAACAGGGCAAAGTCCCTTAAGCCAAGCAAAGAGACCGCCCGCATCATGGCCCGCTTCTTCCCGCTCAGCGAAGAAGTGCTGCTCAGGACGACCCGGTGGCATAAGTTCTTCATTTCAGCTCTGTACTGCCGGACCGACCTCAAACGCAATGTGGGGACTTATGTCCTGGATAAACTCAAGAATTATAAAAACCGCGATCTGATCGTTCAGAAGAACGAACTCGGATTATGCAAAGATTCCAATCTGCGCATCGACAAGCTCAAAGCCTACGCCCTGGAACTCTATCCAAGACTGGCAAAAGAGCTGATCGGAAAGATCAAGGAAGGAAAAGAATTAGGTCCGTATTTTGACCGGGATTTCGATCCGGATCCCGATGAAAGCACCCCCGTCTTGTCCTATGAAGAAGAACTCAGATTCATACCGGAAAAGAACATCATCAAATAGAAATTTAAGGAGTTAAGTATTATGAATGGCTTATTCAAAAAGCTGAACGAATCCAAGATCTTCAAAGATCTCAGTCCGCAGGAATTCTCCTGGGTCCTCTACGACGTAGGAAATTCCGCCTTCACGATGCTCGGATGCTCACTCATCCCGATCTGGTTCAAATCGCTGGCGATCGGCACGGAAGCTGGACAGATCAGCGGTGACAATGCCACCGCCTACTGGGCTCTGGCGACCAGTATCGTCACAGTCATCGTCGCATTGATCGGACCGGTCTGCGGTGCGATCGCCGACCACAAAGACACCAAGAAGATCTTCTTCTCGACATCTGTCGCGATCGGTGTCATCGGCTGTGTCCTCAATGGCTTTGTCGGCAGCTGGTTCCTCTTCCTGGTCGTCTACATCCTGACCAAGATCTTCTATCAGGCATCCCTCACTTTCTATGATTCGATGCTCAATGACGTCACGACAGACGAGAGATCCGATGCGGTATCCGCCTACGGCTATGCCTGGGGTTATATCGGTTCCTGCATCCCTTTCATCATCGCTCTGATCGCTTATGTCATGGGGCCGGATATGCTCAAGATCATTCCTGGTCCTCTGTCCATGATCATCGGCTTCACAGTCACGGCTGTCTGGTGGTGGATCGTCACGATGCCGCTCATCAGAAACTACAAACAGATCAACTACGTCGAAGGCGAAGAGGCAAAAGTCTCTTATGCTTTCAGGAAGATCTTCAACACTCTCAAGAGGATCTGCACGCAGGACAAGAAAGTCCTCTACTTCCTGATCGCCTTCTTCCTTTACATCGATGGCGTCGGAACGATCATCGACAACTGCATCAACCTGGGCACAGACCTGGGTCTCAACACTGTCGGGCAGGTCGTCTTCCTGCTGCTGACTCAAGTCGTCGCCTGGATCGGTTCTCTGGTCTTCGCAAGACTTTCCAAGACGAAAGATACGATCGCTTTGATCCAGATCTGTATCTTGGGCTATACGGCCGTCTGTCTCTACGCTCTGACATTGAAGTCACTGTGGCAGTTCGCCATCATGGCCTTCGGTGTCGGCTGCTTCCAGGGCTCGATCCAGTCCCTTTCCAGAAGCTACTTCGCCAAGATCATTCCGGATGAGAACTCCGGCGAATACTTCGGCATCTACGATATCTTCTCCAAAGGCGCATCCTTCCTGGGTTCCTTCGTCTTCTTCCTCGTCAAGAAGATCGGTATCAGAAGCAACGGTGTCTTCAATATCTTCGGTACGACCATCAAGAGTATCAACGTCGCCGTTGGCTGTCTGGCTGCCTTCTTTATCCTCGGTCTGATCTTCATCAGGATCGCCGATAAACAGCCGCAATCGGCAGAAAGCCTGAAAGATATTCAGTAAATCACAAAAGACAGAGCGATCTGTCTTTTTATATAATTGTTTTATGGATAATCCCTTCCCCTACTCGTTCAACGAAAAAAGATATCATACCTTCAACTACTATCTGAAGACCACATACCACGCCAAAGCAGCCAAGGTCATACTGGATGCGGCTTTCACCTGTCCGAACAGGGATGGAAGCAAAGCTACGGGCGGATGCATCTTCTGTTCGCAATACGGAAGCGGAGATTCCAACACGGCGTTGAAAGAAAGCCTCGCAAGGCAATACGAAGAAAACAAAAAAGTCATGGACCGGAAGTGGCCCAACAAGCTCTACATCCCCTATTTCCAGTCCTTCTCCAACACCTATGGTCCTCTGGAAAAGATCAAGGCGATGCTGGAGCCCTTCATCACGATGGACGAGGTGGCCGAGATCTCCATCGCCACCCGCTGCGACTGTCTGAGCGATGAGATCATCGCATATCTGGATTCACTGACAGAAAAGAAACCGATCTGGCTGGAACTTGGCCTGCAGACATCCAATGACAAAACGGGAGAACGGATCAACCGCTGCTATACCTTTGACGACTTCAAAAGAGCCCTCTTCCTTCTGGAAAAGACCCGCATCAAAGTCTGTGTCCACATCATGAACGGACTTCCTTTTGAAACGAAAGAAGATATGCTCAAGACGGTCGCCGATATCGCTCATATGCCTTTTCAGGCGATCAAGATCCATATGCTGCATGTCCTGAAAAACACCGTCCTGGGTAACATGTATCTCAAAGAGCCCTTCGAGCTGATCAGCCGTGAAGAATACATCGAACTTGTCGTCAGACAGCTGGAACTCCTGGATCCCAAAGTCATCATCGAAAGACTGACCGGAGATCCGATCAAAGAAGATCTCCTCGCCCCGCTCTGGATCCTCAACAAGACGACGATCCTCAACGATATCGACAAGCGCATGCGAAAACTCAACACTTTCCAGGGGAGATGCTATGAACAATAACACCTTCGTGCACAAATACATCAAGCCTCTGATCAAAAAGGACGACACGGTCGTCGACATGACGGCCGGAAACGGCAACGACACCCTCTTTCTCAGCGAACTCGCATCCAAAGTCTACGCTTTTGACATCTCGCAAGAAGCGATCCGACGCTGTAAAGAAAAGCTGAAAGAGACAGACAACGTCATCCTCATCCACGACAGTCACGTCAATATCGACCGCTACATCAGTGAAAAAGTCCGCCTCGTCATATTCAACCTGGGCTATCTGCCCAATTCCGACGAGAAGACGATCACAAAAGCCGACGAGACGCTCATCGCCTTCCAGAAAGCCTATGAACTGCTGGAGGATAGCGGATATCTGGTCATCACATTCTATATCGGCCACAGAGGCGGCAAAGATGAATACTATCTGCTGAATGACTACATCAATAAAAACAGGTTTCACATCTATGAAACCTATTCACAAAACAGGATCGATTCCCCCATCACGCTGATCATCAGAAAAGATCAGTCGAGGACATCGATATAGGAACGATATTTGGATAAGCTCGAAGCGGCGTTCCAGGTCATATAGCCGTCAAAGACACCGGCATCCTTAAGCCCATCGATCTGGGCTTTTAAATAATCCGGACCATAGTAGACTTCATACGGATCGGAATCCTGAGCCATGATCCAGGTGCGGCATTTCGCCTTGTCATAAGTCTTTTCCTGCGCGAAGTAAGTCGCCCTGCCCCAGCTGTACATCAGTTCTCCCGGCTCATACCACGGCTCATAAATGCCATAGGCATAATAAGAGAAATGATCAGGATAAGGCATCGAAGAGACCGCATCCGCGGCATTGGAGATCGCCGGCCAGAACTGCCCGTAATACGAGACGAAAGCCGAGAATGCATCATCCTCGCTTCCACTGGTCTCGCCAAAGACATCAGCTGAAACATAAGCGCCTTTGGCATGCAGATACTCAGACGCATAGCGTAGGAAAGAAGTCACCGCCTGAGCTCTTGTTTCGTCATACGTATTTCTCAGATCGACATCTTCCACATCCTCCGGAAGACGCACATAATCGTACTGGATCTCATCAAAGTCCATCTCCTCGATCGCCTCAAGGCCCAGTGCGACATTGTATTCCCACATTTTACGGGAATAGATGCTAGGCCATTTGACTGAACCGTAATTGTAGAGGCGTCCTTCGTACATGAGTGCCTCATCCGGATTATCCAGGGCAAAGGAGTCATCTTTGAAAGCCGTGATCCTGCCGATCAGATAATAACCGGCATCCTTCAGCTTCCTGACATTCTCCCTGTAGGAATCATAACTGTTCGGGATGTTGTAGGTCGACGGCGCATACTGTCTGGCTACCGGAGAATCGTAAGCCAGCTGCGTATCGATGTAGCAGTCCTTGATGTCGACGACGAAAGCATTGATGCCCTGTGTCTGCCTCGCTATTTCGATAAAGGCATCCGCATCGACGATCGCCTCGGCATTGATGTATAGAGCCTTGACGATATCCGGCATCTGTGTCTTAGGCGTGAAAGCTTCCTTATCATAATAGTCGATCGCCTCCGGGCTTCCCCCTTCGCCATAGAAGGCATCCCTGTAGATCGATGCATCTTTGCCGGTCTCGTAGTATTCCAGAGCGGCATACTTGGAAGAGATGTAACCTCTGTCGTTGACGAAATAGAAGTCGATCGTGCCATCACTTCCCAGTTCGTGGAATCCGCTCACAGACAACTGAGAGCCCTTCTTCACCCAATCATTGATCCGGAAGCCGTCATAAGTGTCTGTCAGGACGTGGTCGCGAAGCGCATAAAGCGTCTTCTCCCGGACACAGTCATCTCTGTTCATTTCCAGAGTCTCTTCTTTGACGTAATATGTGACATCATCCAGGACGAATTGACAGTATTCCGTGCCCTCGACATCGACGCGTTTGTTCTTGATATCGACTTTCGTTCCGCGTACGAATTCTCTGAAAACGCCGTCCTTATCCATGAGTGGCAAGACAGGGGTCTCCGCCGCCAGATAATAAGGCGAAGTCTTGTTATCCTGTATATTCCTATAGACCAGATATCCGAGTCCCGCACCCGATAAAAGGATCAGGAACAGGAGGATAAAGATGATATTCTTTTTAATCTTTCTTCTTTTTTTCTTCTTCCCCATAGTCCCATTCTAACATAAGAAAAGCCCCCTTCATCATCGCGGGGGCATTTCTTTTGATTATTTAAGGGGATAAATATATACGATACAACTGATTTAGGGGGCTAGTATCGGCAAGGCCTCACTTCCTTGCATCTATATAGTACTAAAACAGTATAAACAGATTA
>JAEEGF011515726.1_pt1 | contig 11017 bp, 12 predicted proteins | sample 9134171 | NCBI WGS metagenome assembly JAEEGF01 (sample SAMN16246542, study PRJNA631951) | gut metagenome | biome: gut microbiome; feature: rumen; material: AP-attached | host: Bos | place: Iran: Karaj | collected 2018-10
TTTATGTTGTTACCATTAAATGCTTATAACTTGTATTTGAAACAAGATTTTAAAAGCTTTCTTCTAATTCTAATTCAAGGAATGGCGATGATTATTATTGGTACCAAAGTTGCTGCTATTGGAGTATTTGCAGGACTACTTGGAACAATGGTCATGTATTTCTTCTTTGTCATTTTAAAAAGAGACAAACTCAAAAAGAAATATCTTATTTATCAAGTATTAAGTATTATTATTTTATTTGGAATATTATGGGTATCTCCATTTAGACAATACTATATTCATCGCTCTGATTTAGGTAATTATGAAAACGATATGACTGAAGAAGAAGCAATGGCGATTCGTGATAAAGTAAATATTGAAATGGATACGACTGAACTTGTCGAATTACTTACGACATATCAATCAGTATTTAAAATAGATAGCGTATTTTATGAATTATATCCAATTGAAAATGATAAATATTTCTGGGTAACAATGGCTTTGCGCGATCGAAAACTAAACAATAATTATCGTGATTTAAAACATAATATTACCAAAAGAATCGTCGCTAGAAATAGTAATAAACTAGATAATCTCTTTGGTATTGGATTTACTTCTAATATCTTAGACATGGAAAGAGACTATGTCTATCAGTATTATTTATTTGGTATATTTGGTATAATACTATTAGTTTTAATTTATATATTTTTCTTCATCTACAATATTTTAAAAATATTTGATGGAAAATACTTTAATTATAGCTTTTGCATTCTACTAGTTCCTGCATTCTTTGGACTGGTAGCATGTTATTTCTCAGGTCATCTATTCGGATGGGTCAATCCCATGTTAATCTTAGGAATGACTTTGTGTATAGGAAGGGTGAATAAATAATGGTTAAAGTTAGTGTAATTGTACCAGTATACAATGTAGAAGAGTATTTGGCAAAATGTCTCGATTCTCTAGTTAATCAAACACTTAAAGATATTGAAATAATCGTTGTAAACGATGGCTCACCAGATAATAGTGAGAGTATTGCTAAAAAATATGTCCAAAAATATAAAAATATCTCTTATTATAAAAAACCAAATGGTGGCTTATCAGACGCTAGAAATTATGGAATAGCTAAATCAAAAGGCGATTACTTAGCCTTTATTGATAGTGATGATTATATCGATAAGACAATGTTAGAAAAACTATATAAAGAAGCTATTTCAAAAAAACTAGATATTGTCGTTTGTGATAGCATTAATGTTTATCCTGATAAAGAAGTATTAGTAAAATCTAATTTACACTATACTGAAGATGCTGTCTTATCTTATTTATTAGCTCATCCAATGGCTTGTACAAGATTATATAGTAAGAAATTATTTAAAGATTGTAAATTTAAAAAAGGAATCTATTACGAAGATTTAGAATTTACTCCCAAATTAGTTAATTTAACTAAAAAGATTGGCTTTGTCGAAGAAGGATTATACTACTATGTTCAAAGACCTGGATCTATTATGAAACAAAAAGAATTTAGTGAAAAACTATTAGATATCTTTACTGTTTTAGATTCAAATAAAAAGGCTTTAGGGAATAATTATCCCGATGAGATAGAGTACATGTATATAACACACTTACTTAGAACGGCAACCCTTCGCTTTTTAGAGTATACATCTTCAAAGAAATATATTGATAAAATACATGACGTAATTAAAGAAAATTATCCAAACTGGAAAAATAATAAATATTATAAAATGTCCAGTAGTAAACTAAAACTTATTTGTAATCTTGCATATCATAAACAGATTTGGTTACTTAAAATAATAAAAACAATAACCGGAAAATAGAGTGTGAAATATGAATAATAATAATAAGAAATTAAAACAATATGAACTAAAAATATTAGATAAAATTACAGAAATATGTAATAAACATAATCTTAAGTATTATTTGGCATTTGGTTCAGCTTTGGGTGCCATAAGGCACAGCGGATTCATCCCATGGGATGATGATATAGATATTCAAATGCCTTTAGATGATTTAATTAAATTTAAAGAAATATGTAAAAAAGAATTATCTTCTGAATTTTATGTTCAAGACAAACTTACAGATAAATATTACTATAATTATTGGACAAAGATTGGTTTAGAAAATACGACATGGATGCCTAAAGCACGTTTAGTTAATTGTAAATATGGTATATGTGTCGATATATTTCCTATCTTTAAATCTAAAGATACTGAAGAAGATAAAAAAAGAATTGAAAAATATACCAAAGTAATGCTTAGAACGGCTGCTAAATATTATGTTATAAATAACAAAGAGTATTCTTTTGGTAAAAGATTAGTTCATAGATTAATTCCTAGATTTATTAATAATATGATGCATAGATATGCCCTTAATAAACTTAATATTAAAGGCAATGACTATGATTCACTCGTTGTTACCAGTATGGATAACAATAGAAATATCTATTTTAAAAAAGATATTATAATTGGAAATAAAAAACTAGAATTTGAAAAAAGAAAATTATTTGTTCCTAATGATATCGATGCCTATCTAAAAGTATTTTATGGTGATTATATGAAACTACCACCAAAGAATAAAAGATATGGCCACGATACTGGTAATGATATAATATATGATTTTGATAAATCATATAAAGAATATATGGAGGAATAAATGACAAAGATTAGTGTAATAGTACCCGTTTATAATGTTGAAAAATATCTAAGTAAGTGTTTAGATACCCTAGTTAATCAAACACTTAAAGATATTGAAATAATTGTTGTAAATGATGGTTCTCCAGATAATAGTGAAAAAATCGTAAAAGATTTTATGAAAAAATATAAAAATATCTCTTATTATAAAAAAGTTAATGGTGGCTTATCAGATGCTAGAAACTATGGCTTAAAGAAAGCTCATGGTGAATATATTGCCTTTGTTGATAGCGATGATTATGTAAGCTTAGACATGTATGAAAAGATGTATCATAAAGCTAAAGAAGGTAACTTTGATATGGTAGTTTGTGATCTTAACTATGTATATGAGGGTAGTGATAAGATCATGCGTGCATATTCAAATATTGAAAAAGATACGACAGATATCAAAAAGACAATGCTAAATATTTATCCAGCAGCTTGGAATAAAATATTTAAAAAAGAATTATTCGCTAGTGGAATTGAATTTAAAAAGGGCGTATGGTTCGAAGATGTTGAATTTATCTATCGCTTATTACCAGATATAAATAGTATTGGTGTTATTCATGAACCATTCAATCAGTATCTTCAAAGACCTAACTCTATTACAAGTAGTATCGATAAAAGAATATATCATTATATCGATAATTGGAATGGCATTCTAGATTATTACAAAGAAAAGAAAATATATGATAAATACTACAAAGAATTAGAGTATTCTTACGTTAGATATCTATATGCAACATTTATAAGACAAGCTAGTAAGTATGATAAAAAAGATTATTTAGAAGCTGTATCTAAAGCTATTACAAATGTTAAAAATAATTTTCCAAATTATCGTAAAAACAAATATTTTTATAAGAATATCAAGGGATTATATTTAGTGATATTTAATAAAAGCATAGCAAAAATTATGTACAGAATATTTCATAAGTGAGGTATTATAATGAAAGATAAAGATATGCAAAAACTAAAAGAATTAGAAATGGAAATATTAGATCATTTTGCTGATTTTTGTCAAAGACATAAATTAAAATATTTCTTAACTTATGGTTCCTTATTGGGAGCTGTAAGACATAAAGGATTTATTCCATGGGATGATGACTTAGATGTTTTAATGTTACCCGATGATTATCAAAAATTTCTTGAATTATATCCCAAAGAAGAACATAAAAGGTATATATTACAAAATATCGATACTGAAAAGTATTATCATACAATATTTACAAAAATTAGAATGGATAATACTTGTATGGTCGAAAAAGAATGGCAATATATTAAAATACATAAAGGAATAAACATTGATGTATTTCCATTATTTCCATATCCTGATAACAAAAAAGATGCTAAAAAATTAATGTTTAATTTAAAACTTGCTCAAGTATTAGCAAGTAAAAATAATAAAACAAATAAATTAGTTAATAAAATATTATTTGGTACTTTAAGAATAATACCAAGACGTATTACCAATAAATGGATTAGTAAGATAGTTAAAAAAGCCTTAAACTATCCAAAAGAATATCATTATTATCGTTCTGATGAATTACATGATCCATTGATGAAAAAAGAATGGTACGCTAAAAGCTTAACTGTTCCATATGAGGATAGAAAATATACTATTCCTAAAGAATATGATAAGATTTTAACGACCATGTATGGAGATTATATGACACCACCACCAGTTTCTAAACGACGTGGACATGGTGAAATTATTTTAAGTTTTAATAAAAATTATGAAGATCTCTAGAGGATGTGATTAAATGAAAACCAAAAAGACAGCCCTAATATTTATTACTGACATCATACCACTAATAATTGTTTCATTACTAGGAATATTCAAGTTTAAACTATTCTTGAAAGTATTAGGTGATGAAACATTAGGTTTATATCAATTATTTTCTCAGATAATGATTTACGTAGCCTTAGTGGATGGTGGATTATCTAATGCTGTACTATTTTCTTTATATAAACCAAATGTCGATGGTGATAAAAAGAAATTTAATGCCATATTAGCTGGATCATTCAAGAGTTTCTCTTTTATTGGAATGGCTGTATTTGGCATTGCCACTATCGTATCTTTCATTGTACCATTTTTAATAAAAGATAGTATTTTTGGTTACTGGTATATTATTTTAACCTTCTTATTATTTGCTATAAGCAATGTTATTGGGTACTTCTTTGTACCATATAATTGTCTACTTGAAGTAAAAGAAAAGAAGCATATTTATAATTTAACTTCTCAAATCGGACAAATTGTTTTATCTGTTTGTGAAATTATAATGTTACTTGCCAATATAAAATTTGCTTATATCTTAATAATGCATTCAGTAGTAAAACTATTAGCTTGTCTTGCTGAAGCTTATATCTGTAAAAAAGAATTTCCAGATATTAAAATTACCCAAAAAGAAAAGAATTTTGAATTTAAAAAACATATCAGTTCATTACTTTTCCATAAAATTAATGGCCTTGTAGGTTCTAATATCGATAGTATTATTATTTCTTCATTCTTAGGACTAAAATATGTTGCTATATATTCTGCTTATAGTTACATAATAACTATGATGAAAAACATTTTAGGTAAAATATCTGCATCCATGACCGCTATTGTAGGAAATTATTTAGTTAAAACAAAAGATAAGATGTATGAATTATTTAAAGAATTTAATTCGATGCTATTCTATATTGCAATTATTATTTGTACACCATTAACTTTAGCTATCGATGGCTTTATCGATATCTTTTATGAAGGAGAAATCATCACTGAATTTTTAATAGCAATTTCTTTCGTAAGTATCTTATTTACCTTTATTATAAAAATGGACACGACATTATTCGTATCAGCAGGTGGATTATATAAAGAAACCCAACATTGTGCTATTACCGATACAATTGTCAATTTAGTATTATCATTAGTACTAATTCATTATGTTGGTATATCTGGAGTATTAATTGCGACAGCTGTTGCTGTAATGATTGCTGAATATTTTATGAAGACAATTGTCGTTCATAAAAAAATATTTGAAAGAAGTCCTAAATGGTACTTTATAACAAATATTAAATTCTTTGTATTATATATCTTAGATTTAATCGCAGGATATTATATCATTGGAATGTTTACAATAGAAACAATTTGGGTATGGTTTATTGTATTCGCAATATATACAATCATAAATGCATTTGTAATACTATTAATATTTATGTTACTAAAAGAAGATAAATTTATGGATAGAGTAAAAATATTATTGAAACGAGGAGTAAAGGATGAAAAAAGTTCTATTCTTACAGAATAATGGTAAAAGTTTTGGTGGTGTTTGGCAAGTTAATAAACTAATTGGTGAGAAACTATGTCATATGGGATATGAAGTATGGGTCGTATCAATTAGACAAAACCAAACCAATTTAGTCGTAGAACATGACGAAAAATTACATGTTCATACCATCAACGAAACTGATGAATGGGGTACTTATAATGGAAATAATATCCTAAATGAAGTCAAAAAAGGACATATCTTATATGGTTTTAAAATGGTTGTGAGCAGATCTAAATATTATGCTAGTTTAAAAAAAGATATCAAGAATCTCCATGACTTTATTTATAATTATAATCCTGATTACATTATTAGTACGCAGTATCAACTTTTAGATATGATTCCAGAAAAATATCTACCAGTGACCATCCATGAACAACATTCTTCATTTATGGCTGCCATAAATCATAAAGCTACAAGAAAAACATTTTTAAAATATAAAGATAAAGTAAAATTTGTTTGGCTTACTAAGACGACTTTGTATGAAGCTATTAAATTTGGTATCAAAAATAGTACATGTATATATAATGCTGTTCGTTTTGAAAGCAAAGAAACAGCTGATGTTATAAATAATAAAAAATTAATTACTGTAACTAGAATTTCTAAAGATAAAAATATTCTAACGATGGTAGATATTGTCAAAGAAGTATTTAAAGATAAAAAGTTTAGCGATTGGAAATTTGAAATATATGGTAGTGGAGATGAAACACCTAAAGTAGAGTCTTCCATAGAAGGGTCTAAACAAATAAAACTTATGGGTAGAACAGATGATCCTAAAAAAAGTTTATTATCTGCTTCAATCCACTTAAATACATCTCCATATGAAGGATTTAGTTTGTCAATCCTGGAAGCCAATGAATGTGGCGTACCAACAATTGCTTTCAATTTTGGCGAATCAACCGAAGAAGAAATAATTGATGGAAAAACAGGAATTATTGCTAAAGATAAAGAAGATTATATAAATAAATTAAAAGAACTAATGTCTAATGAAAATAAACTAAGAAGTTTATCCAAGAACTGTAAAGAGTTTAACAAAACATTTACAATTGATAATATCATAAAAAATTGGATCTCTTTGTTTAATGAAATAGATAAAAGGTGATAGTATGAAGAAAAAAGTTTTGTTTATATCAAGTACTGGCGGACATTTGGAAGAATTAATGCAACTTAAACCAATGTTTGAAGACTATGATTATCACATCATTACTGAAAAGACAAAATCTAACTTAACTCTTCCTAAGAAATTTCCTAAAAGAGTTAACTTTCTAGTATTTGGAACATATACGACTTTAGGTAGAAAAATAATATATCCATTTAAACTTTTATATAATACCCTTAAATCATTTATTTTATATATTAAAATAAGACCTAAATATATTGTATCTACTGGTAGTCATACTGCAGGACCAATGTGCTTAATTGGTCATATCTTTGGCAGTAAAATAATTTATATTGAAACATTTGCTAATAGTACAACTCGTTCTAAAGCCGGTAGAATTATTTATAAATTTGCTGACTTATTCATTGTTCAGTGGGAAAGCATGTTAGAGTTATATCCCAATGCAGTATATGGGGGGTGGATTTTCTAATGATATTTGTAACCTTAGGTACACAGGATAAACCATTTACAAGATTATTAAAAGATATTGATAAACAAATTGAACTAGGGAATATTAAAGAAAAAGTAATTGTCCAAGCCGGATATACTAAATATGAAAGTAAAAATATGCAAATATTTGATTTGCTTCCCAAAGAAGATTTCGATAAATATATAAGTGAATGTAATTTACTAATTACGCATGGTGGAGTAGGTTCAATCATAACTGGATTAAAGAATAACAAAAAAGTAATATCTGCTCCAAGATTATTTAAATACGGTGAACATATGAATGATCATCAAAAACAAATAATTGAAAGATTCAGTGAAGAAGGCTATATTATTCCATATAATGATGGAGACGATTTAGCAAAAGTTTTAAAGAAAGTACCAAACTTTAAACCAAATAAATATAAGAGTAATACAACTAATATGATCAAGCTAATTAAAGGTTTTATTGATAATAATTAATAGTTGTGTTATAATTATGTCGGTGAAGGAAAATGGAGAATAAACAAAAGAAAAGATTATATAGACTAGATGGTGGCGACGCAAAGCTTTTTGGTGTATGTGGCGGTATCGCAGAATATTTTGATGTAGATCCAACAATTATAAGAGTAATATGGGCTATCTTAATATTTGCATACGGAACAGGCCTTTTAGCATATCTTGTATGTGCATTATGTATGCCAAAGAAATCAGAAATAAAATAACTGTTATTTTTAACAGTTTTTTATGCCAGCCTGGCGGAATGGTAGACGCGATAGACTCAAAATCTATTGTCAGCGATGGCGTGAGGGTTCAAGTCCCTTGGCTGGTACCATATTGTAATAAAACAACTTTTAATAAGTTGTTTTTTATGTTATACTTAAATAAAGAGGTGTATGATGGAATACTTAAGTGAAAAGAATTATGATGAAACTAGTAAGAAAATTAAAATTGCTGGCTATATTATTATGGGATTAGGATTTGTATTAATAGCGCTAGGAATATATTTTTTAATTAGTGCTGGTAAAATTCAAGAACCTAGTATGACTAGTAGTGATTGGTTTTCTGTTAGTTCAAGCAAAATGCATAGAGAATCTACGGGAATGTTTATGTTAATACCTGGTATATTCTTAACTGTCACGGGAGTAATGGTGCGCTTTGTTATGGCCAATCAAAAGAAAATTCTTGCATATCAAATGGGTAGTGTATTGCCTGTTATGATGGAAGGCATTGAAAAAGCTACTCCAAAGATGACTAAGTTGGCTAAAGATGTAAACGAGGAAATGGCTCCAGAATATGGCAAGGTTGCCAAAGAAGTAGCCAAGGGAATAAAAGAAGGACTTAAAGAAGAAAAATAAAAAAACCTCAGACGAGGTTCTTTTTCATATTATTTTACTTTTTCTTTAATTTCTGAAGTGTTCTTCCAAATCATAACCATCATTAACATTCCTTCATAGATAATTCTAGTTAATAAATTGCCAAAAACGATTGTAAGTAGGCAAGCAATGAAACCACTGAAGCCTGCTGCTAAAAATGCAAATGGGAATAATGTAATGAAGATAGCTGCAAAGATGTAGCAGATTTTTAAGATAGTTTCAATCATCATCTTATCGAAACGTAAGAAACTCTTTAACCATGCTAATTTTTTGTTTTCTGGTTTTCCATCTTTCTTAACAAATAAGAAATATACTAAGAAACATCCAACTAATGCAGCTAAGAAGGCAATGATTGTCCAGATAAGAGCACCTAGACCCATACTTGCTTTAGATCCTAATGCAGAACCTAAGCTATCATAGTCATAACCATAATTATACATAAAATAATACTCCTTTCGTTATTAATATATCATAAATATGTAAATATTACCACAATTTATATATTTTTTTCTTCATTAATTTACAAGTATAAATATCTTTGATATAATTATTTTTAGAATATGGAGGAATAGAAAGATGGAAGAGGAAATATTAAAAATTCTACATAATAAAAGAAATACTTCTTTAACTAGTATTGAGATTAATGATTATTTAGGATTTAAGAGTACTACAGAATATAGTGAATTAGAAGATACCTTAAATAAACTATGTGAAGAAGGAAAAATATATTATAGCGAAAAAAAGAAAAGGTATACCCCAATAGAGAATACCAATTTTAAAACTGGTAAATTATTAGTAAATCCTAAAGGATATGGCTTTGTAATTTTAGATCCTAGTTTTAATGAAGATGATGTCTATATCAGTAAAACTAATTTAGCTGATGCTAGAAATAATGATATTGTTATTATTGAAATTACTAATCAAGCAAATAATGAAGGAAAAGTTGTTAGAATTCTTAAAAGAGATGATTCTATTTTAGTTGGTTTAGTCATCGAAGAAAATGGTGAATACTATGTTAAACCAGACAAAGAAACTTATCAGACCCTTTTTATTCCTAAAGATTCTCTAAATGGAGCTATTCCTGGACATAAAGTTTTAGTTAAACCAATTATTACTGGTAGAGAATGTATTGGTGAAATAATAAAAATTATTGGTCATAAAAATGATGTTGGAACTGATATCTTATCTTTCGTATATCAATATGGTTTTGAACCAGTACATAGTGATGAAGCCATCGAAGCTGCATCACAAATGCCTGATGAAGTAAGTAGTGAAGAAATAAAAGATAGGTTGGACTTACGTGAAGAAAAAATATTTACGATAGATGGTGATGATACTAAAGATATCGATGATGCTATTAGTATAAAAAAACTAGATAATGGTAATTACGAATTGGGAGTTCATATCGCTGATGTTTCTAATTATGTTAAACAAAATACAGCTCTTGGTGATGCTGCTTATATGCGTGGAACTTCATCATATTTAGCAGATACAGTTATTCCAATGCTTCCTCATAAGTTATCTAATGGAATCTGTTCTTTAAATGAAGGGGTTATAAGACTTACAATGTCTTGTGTAATGGAAATAGATCACAAAGGTAAAGTTGTAAACTATGATATCTTTGAAAGCTATATTAAGAGTAGAAAAAAGATGACATACAAGAAAGTAAATGATATTATAGTTCGTGACACTGTTCCCGAAGGTTACGAAGAGTTTGTTGATGATTTGAAATTAATGAACGAATTACATTTAATTCTTCGTAAAGAAAAGAATAGTAGAGGATATATTAACTTTGATTTAGATGAAGCGAAGATTATTCAAGATGAGAGTGGTAAAGCAATAGATGTAGTTAAACGTATTAGAGAAGAAGGAGAAATGCTTATTGAAGACTTCATGATTGCAGCAAATGAAACCGTTGCAACTCATATTTCTAATATGGATTTACCATTTATTTATCGTATCCATGATGTTCCTAATCCAGATAAGATTAATGACTTCATGACAATGGTTAATATATTAGGTTATAAATTAACTGGTAATGTTAGAGATATTACACCAAGATCAATGCAAAATATTTTGGATCAA